>Ga0131853_10001303_pt1 | contig 44801 bp, 24 predicted proteins | sample TergutLab28metaG_FD_92764 | JGI IMG/M metagenome (GOLD analysis project Ga0131853, IMG submission 92764) | Labiotermes labralis P1 segment gut microbial communities from Petit-Saut dam, French Guiana - Lab288 P1 (version 2) (version 2) | ecosystem: Host-associated > Arthropoda: Insects >... | reverse complement strand
CCAGTCCATATACCCACATCCCACCTCCTGGAGATCCATCCTAATATTATCCACCCATCTACGCCTAGGTCTCCCCACTGGTCTCTTTCCCTCCGGTTTCCCCACCAAGACCCTATACACCCCTCACTCCTCACCCATACGCGCCACATGCCCTGCCCATCTCATTCTTCTCGATTTTATCACCCGCACAATATTGGGTGAGGTGTACAAATCATTTAGCTCCTCGTTATGCAATCTCCTTCATTCCCCCGTTACCTCGTCCCTCCTCGGTCCTAATATTCTCCTCAACACCATATTCTCAAACACCTTCAGCTTCCTTTCCTCCTGCAATGTCAGCGACCATGTTTCACACCCATACAAAACAACGGGCAAAATTATAGTTCTATATATCTTAATCTTTAAATTTTTGGATAGCAACCTAGAAGACAAAAGATTCTGCACCGATTGATAGCAAGCATTTCCTGACCTCAATCAGCTCTTAATTTCTTCCGCAATAGAATTTTGATTTGTTAAAGTTGTTCCCAAATATTTAAACTTTTCCACCCTCTCGAAAGTACTATTATCAGTTCTCACACTGTGATTTCTTCCTGCAATCTGATCTCCAGACACGACCATGAACTTAGTTTTATCAGCACTTACTTCCAGTCAAATCCCCCTAGTAGCAGCTACTCAAGCTTCTGCGTTTTCCTTTAGAATATCCCAGTATATTAACATCATCGGCATAAGTCAGAAGCTGATGTGTACCATTTAGTTTCAAGCCATCCTGATTTACCTGAACCCTCCTAATGGCGTACTCTAAAGCAAAGTTTAAAAGCATTGGTGATAGAGCGTCTCCTTGTTTCAAGCCATTCCTAATAGGGAACCTGTCAGACACATTCTTGCCTACCCGGACTGTGCTATATGTTTCAGTCACTTTAAGCAATGAAAAACTGCTCTTAAGTAAGGACAAGCCAATTCCGATGATCAGAAATAAAGCCACCCCTGTACACCGCTGACCTCAAAACGAAAGGAATTCCTCTCTACAGAACAACCCACCACGAAGACAAAAGAGAAGGAAAGAGATTGGAAGAATTCAAATGCACATTGTGGATAAATGAGGGTTTAGCCAATAACGGTAGAATTCATTTTCAAACGACTGGCAGGACCAGGAATGAGGAATGTATAGTCTGAAGGAAAAAAGGACTCAGTCGGGCTGGCGATGATTTGTCACTAACAATACCTTCAAACGTTCCCGTCTGTTCACTGAGAAAACTTTGTGATAGCAATAAATAAGTAAAATAGCACTTCATATTTCAGCGGATGAACACGTTTATTATCTCCATTCAGGTCTACTACAGGGAAACATGATAGCTTAGGCAGTACAGTGACAAGGCTCCGGGAAGAACACCAGAGGAAACGTGATTCAAATTCCGGCATGAGCAAGAGACTTTTACTCCTTGAAATTGTCCAGGTTGGCTCTGGGGGTAAAGCGGAGGAGGCGTGAAGCTAACCACCCACCTCGATCAACTGCCGAGTTTAAGAAGGAGTGCAGACTTTATTATACCCTAAACAGTTTAACATATCGTCGACTAAGCTTAATTGAAATTCCGTTTAATGCATAAGTTACATTATTAGCGCTTTCAAAACATGGAAGTTTAAAATATCTCTCTATAACTATTAAACAGCAACGTTCTTTAATGTGAGCCTATTTTTTGCACGTTCCTGAAGTACGTTCAGTCAGTTATTTAACAATTATTTATGGTGGAAGTGTTCAGGATCATAATCGGAGTCGGGACATGGCCTGGTGTCGATTAATTACCGACGCCTTTAACGAAATTTCTGCCTTAATCATCCAGGCCAAAGATGTCCTGAATACCTTGACAATTCGTCAAAATTTACCGATGTTTCGAAGCCTAAGGTTTTTATATTCAGGATCAAAGATTTCTTTAATCCTGAAAATGAAGCCAGCAAGTTCCAACGCAACGTAGGTAACTACTAGCCAATCGATACGGCGTCGCATCTCAAAATATTTGACAGTACAACACCGCTGTCAGGGCATCCAATATTGCAGTTACTACTTAACTTTTCTTTTTACAGAGCTCGCTAGTCTGCGGATAACTCGAATTAGCCATATTCAACCCAAGGAATAAATGACTGCCCGCCCAAAGACTCAAGACTGTCCAGAAATTCAAGAAAATGTCTAGGCATTTTATCTTAAACCGAACAAAATCAGGGCCCTACCTTGACTCAGGTGGTTATTCGCCGGCATATAACGGCAGAGGTCCGAGCAATACTCTAGTTTAGCCCACGTGGGATTTGTGGAAAAAAGTGTCACTGGGACAGATTTATGTCTAAGAACTTCGTCCTTCCCCTCTATCATTTCACCAGTTTCACACCAATTCATTTATCTCTCAAGAAAGCTCTTCACAACGTCGTTCTTTAACACACGAAAATATACAAATTTCCTCACAGTTCATAAAAAATTACTCCGTGTCCTGGACTGTTTTTCAGTTATGGCCTTCAAAAATACCTATAGTGCATGCGAAATTTGAATTTCTTAAAGTAGTGACTATGAATGCTTCTATTTTATGGGTCCTGACATCGTGTAGTTTGGCAGAAATTTTGAAGGAAATTGATGCCATGTGTTTTCTCCCTTTTCCTACACAATTATGAATTTTTTCCCCTCAATTTCAGCGTCACTCTCTACCAGGCTTCACGGTATCACATCCCACAGACTATCTAGACAAACTATCTTCGCGGGAAAAGCAGTCAGCTGAATCTTCAAGAAAATGCTTCTGTCTTGCATTCCTGACGTATCAGCTATGGCTCCTGTAACCAAATTGTCTCCCGTCTCCAACACATACACCACGACGGCTTCTTTCCATATTATCCTATTTCTACATTATTATCATCGCCATTCATTTTCACTCTTACTTAAAATTACTGGGCGCCCTGAGAATCAACTATTATTTTAATATAGAGACCAATTATGAACCGAATAAAGCAGCACGTGTTTAACATCCATTATCACCTTCATGTTCCGTTATGTTAAGCACTCTCAGGCTGTATAGAAATATATAAATAAAGAATGCAAACTGTGAACGTTATATTATGAAAAAATAAGATCTCAATTTTTATCTCATCTGTCATATTCCTACATTAAATTGCAATATTAAAAAGAAAACATCAAAAACATGTAAAATTTATCAAAAAAATAATTATTGAAGATTGCTTGTTACATAATAAAATATTCAAATTGGTGTGTTAAAATATTAATACCAATCGTCTGAAAGGACGAAAACGAGGAAATGTGGGGGAAAAACTGACTGACAAATGCAGCAGAATGTTGTAAACTAATAACGGTTTGTTGGTCCGGTTGAAAAAAATCGACAGCCATCACGTAGTAGAGATGATTGAGTGTTGACAAGCTCACAACTGTGGTCGGCGTGCACTCTGACGGTACAAACACGAACAGGAAAACTTTGATAATACCGTAACAATACTACTACTTCAATAATCAAACGTTTAAAGCCTGAATGGTCGATCTCAAACATGTATTTCCACATACTAATTAATAAATTAAAGCATTAATTTAACTATTCGTCCTGTTGTTGCAGATTCACCAATCAACATGGTGTTTGCTAGTAAATTTAGGCGAAAAATTTACTCTTTAATATCAGCTAACAAGATCTGTGTCAGAAGTACGTCTATGATATGAGTATTTACTTTCGAACTTCTTGTACCTTATTTTTGACAAACTGCATGGAATAAATGCAAAATAATGAGGTGGCCATGACTGACCACCTGCCTGCACGATACGTCGTCAAAACTAATCAATGGGTCTAAATGAATTTGGGATGTGTAAAGAAAATCGCCGGAGGGATAATTGCTTTCAATATCGCTTCAATTTAATCTCTTTTTCAAATGAAACTCAAATCGAATATTAACGCCTTTAGTCCAAAGTGGTGACAGTACACCAGTAAATATCACGCCATACAGATTTCAGCCACACATGTGGAGAATATATAAAGAAATATGAGGATAAATACTGCATTATTCTGCGTCATAACTTATAGAGAATGATTAGTTTTATATGAAAACTGAGTACTTTAGCGTTATGTTGCAGTCGTACAAAACAATACATTTCGTGAATAATAATAGTGGACTGGATCAAAACAGCCCCATCATTCTATATGACTAACATACAGCAACATATTGATGTGAAAATTATTTCCGATCACACTCATTTAACGTCAGATCGAAAATATATGCAAAATTAGAAATTTGCAATTTGAGCACAAGGGTTCAAGAAATTGCAGTAGAACACTTGGAAATTCTGTGAAACGAAAAACTTTTAATCTATGGATAAGGCTGAAGACTGTGCATTATAATTAGTAAGAGTGTAGAGTATACAGCATAAGAGAAATGTTCCAAAACTTTTACATTCGATGTGAAAATTAAATTGTCTCGGAATCTTACAGCAGAACTCGGAAACCTAATATACGATGAGGTACGAAGGATCTGCGTTAGGCTTACGTTGTGTGTAAAATACAAGTACAGCCCACTGCGTGTCGTAATTACGTAATTAACCTAATTAACTGGCCAGCGTTCTTCTGAAATTAGCCAAATATTAATCATGGACCGCAACATGTAAGCGGCGAGATTTAAAATTTTAAAATCCACTGGTAAGCATTTTTACCACCTACAGTAACACTGTGCTACACCAATGTTGTGTGTCTCATACGACTCTCACAAGAGACATCCTGATCGGTCTGGATGACGGACACGTACCTTGCCCTCCGTGAGACACAAAATGAAGATTTGCAGATAATTTGGATGAAAGTTTGACTGGGTTACTGTTAGTGCCATGCAAAAAACATGACAGGCGCAGACTTGTCGCAGCCTGGAAAGCATTTTTCACGATAGTTTACAGTTGGTTAATAAATAGTACAACGTAGCAATGGGCTACCAGGCAGCCACAGATTGCCGGAGCCTCACTCTGTATATTGTACAGAATACCGCACTGTTTATTGAATTATGTATTGTAAATAAGCAATAATCTTAAAATCAGAGAACTAGAAATGGGTGTATCATCAACAGTCCTAAGTCTGAATATTCGGCCATGAAACCACAACAGGTCAGGTACCAATGAAAATATATCGAAATTACTATTTATTGTGGATGTTGGTGTGTCTCTCCTCTGCTTTCATGCAAATGCGGATATGTTTCCCAAGGTCCAAATTGTTAACGCACGCTTTCATGTAGCTCCTGTGCTTTAAGTTCAAGATAATTCAACACCATTCTCCAAATACCAACAAATTTTCTTTCCAAACAAGACATTTCAGCATTAAACAGTAAATTAAAATGCAGCGGCCCCCTTCTCAAGCCTTGAATTCTTATCATTCTAACATCTCCATTTTCATGCTCTTCCTGTCAGAAGGACGAGAGGGCAAGGAATGGGAACCGTCAAATAACATGAAGCTCTTTCTCTCTCAAGCCCCAGCCCATACTCCAAATGAAGTGCCTCTCATTTTTATCATGACTTTCCCTTGCATCTATAATCTACCATTATTTCTTAAATCCCTCTTTACCCCTCTCGCTCCTTCAGCCAGTTTTCAACCCGTTAAGCTAAACTTCAACGGGTCCGATCTAATTTCAAACGTTGTTTAAAAAGTGCCAGAAAACAAGAATTATGACACGTTGGCATTTCCCTGCAGGATTATTCCAGTTTTAGTGTCTTTATTGCTTTTTTTGTTGCAGTCGTGCCGAATGTTGCTGTTGGAAGGCTAGCAAGTCCGCTTCTATTCCTAGATCCTGGGTTAAAATCTCGGCCTCAACAAGGCTTTCCTTGATTGTGGATGTACTCATTCCCTCTAGGCGACTTACAAGACTGTGGGCCTACCACAAACTACGCCACAAGATCCAATTCACTCTTTAATAATCAGCACAACGATTGGGAGTGTATATTCTGAGCTATTGACAGCGTCTTTAAATAAGTCGTAGTAAATTAGTGAATTGGCTGCTGTCAATGCCACTGTAATAATCAGCGTCATCAAAACCAATGCAAGCTAATGCTGGCTGGTTGTGTTGCGGCTTTCATTGGATTAGCGTAAACACGGTTCTACTGTCTATGAACACAAATACTAGTTCTGCGATATGTGACAGCGTGTACTGTGGTAGAATTTTATGAACGTTTCGGAATAACTTACTATCTTAATTTTCAGAGTAAAAGTGTTATGACGTCACATCCCAAGACAGTAATTTGAACGTGGCTACTAGTTTAGGAAGACCCTAAACAACTAACGTTTCCGTATTTACAGAATGTTCTAAGTACATCATTTATGCAAAGAAACCCTCAGTTTGGATCTTAAACACCAAGTTATAGAGGCGGTAAATATCATTTGAGCTTCTGAAAATCACTTCCCGCAGCTAAGAAGCTGAGATAAAGAAAAATCGGAACTTTACCCTTTGGTCTTACTGCTATCAAAATATCCGAAGGCAAAACCTCATGATGTAACACCTACTGCCTTTCTTGCTTCTAACTCATTAGGCGCACATGCAGGCCACATTTCTCCCTGCGTCAGTACTTTCAAGGCTAGACCACCCATCACACAACAACGTCCTCACAATTTTCCAGCAAAGGAACATTAACAAACACACCTTGAAATTAACGCGGACAGTCAATAAAATTTAGTTGAATATCTAACAATCTGACTACGGCAGTGTTCTTCTTCAGGATTTAACAATAATTCCTTAGGTATTTAAGAAATGACCCGCCTTTTTTGAAAGCCTTACCGTTCTCTTGTGTAGAGTAAGGGAGGTGATTGCCGGATACCATTTTGTTTTTGAAAGTTTTTGGCATGTCAGAATGGTTTATTAAAATATTCTTCTACCCAAATATAATCTGTTGTCCTTTATTTAGTAGCCTGAGAAGGCCCAAGATGGGTAGATAAATATAATCGAAGATATTATAATTTGAACGAGATAAGTGCAAAATAGGCTTTTGGAAAAAGTGGCTGGTAATGTCGGATACTACCGACATTATCACTGACGCAACGAGAGCTCATCACTGTGCCGTTTCATACATCGTTTGAACCAGCCTTTGCCTGCGGCTTCTTTGGCAATTGAAAATGGGCTGGGGATTTTATTCTGGACAGCTAGCTAACTGGAAAGCTAATCTTCTAACATCGTCTCGAGTGCATCCGAAATATTTCCACTCAATTAATAAGAGACAGTCAATAAGCTTCTCTTCAAGAGTTGGAGAAATAATTGGCTTACGCCCTAATTTTGACTGAGTGGCTTGAAAAGGGTCCCAATTTGGGCGAAAAAAGCAATTTATGTTTCTAGCGTCTGCTAGATATCTCATTTCTTTGTTAAAAACTGCCTTGATTGCTTGTACCATGTTTTCCGTGTCTCATTATTTCAAACCCGATTTCTTTTAATTTTACTTGTAGGTATCTTGAAAAAGCGATGCATCAAGTTTATCAACCCTGCCCTACTCCTTGTACTGAAAAGAGAAAATCATAGTGCAGAACCCCAACAATGTGTGATTTATGTATAAATCGTTGGATTCGCAAAGCATTTACGGACGTAGTTTGTTCCAAATCAAGTGATTCCTTATTTCCTGAAATTACGTAAACCTTCTTAAGGTGTTGAATTTCAAGCAGCACCTGCTACTTTTCAGAAGAAAGACCAACTGACATGTGACAGGTAATGTTGGATACTGTCCAACATTACTGCTATCTGCTATCCCGACATTTACAGCCACTTCATATCTGCAGTCGGAATCGTTCTTAGACAAAACCGACTGGCGCTATCAACATCAACCACAGCGAATCTGACAGTTAAAATCATGCTAATTCGAACGTAGTATACTGAACTGCCACAAACTTAATAGTAATGCTTAAAGAAGGTCTTCTTGCCTGCATAAACTTTAATTTCTTGAAAACACACGAAAGTGGCTGTACATTGGACGCAATCCACTCTTCCAGTATGGCGACAAGTCAAAACAGTTTTTCTGTGATAGAAGAACTCAGTTCACATGCTTTTTGCAAGATTGCGCCACCAGTATCGCCTAGACGGGGGTATCCGGAATTGCCAGACCTATCCGACAATCCTCTCCCTGCCTACACATTCATCCTTTCAAAACATAGGTTTCGCAAAGTTAAAGGCACATTAACCTGAACTCTTATTCTACGATCAATATGATAATTTGTTCACATCATCTAACCGCAAAAAAACACGCATGACAGATTGCCGGTATGCAATAAGCTCCTTCATTGGAACTGCGATGTTAAACGTTATCGCATTACTCAAACGACAGTACAAAAATATAAAAATGAAACAAAATGCTCGCACAAGCTTCCCACAGTGAAATTCGTTCTATGAGAAAGAAAGTTGAACTTGTTGTAAAACATTCCCTATGACGTTTAGTTTATGAAATAAATGTCAGTGGCTATCTTTCCAGAGCTGCAATTATGGCATCTTCACGGGTTTCTGACCCTACAGTAAGTGGACAGCCGGCTTTCACAAATGCCGTACGAGTTACATCTCACGACTCATAGACACGAATCGCCAATCGTCGAAACATATTAGCGTCTGGATGACATCGACCTGGATAACGTAACGCGTATTCCCGTGTGACAGTTTTCTGCTCGACTATTATAGGCACGGAGGAATTTAGAAGACTATGTCGTGTGTGTGTATTCTGTGGTCATTCTAACACATCCGAACTCTGCTGTGCACTGTGTGTGGCCGGTGCACCTAATAACGCGCACAGCCGTCGTGACAAATCTGCAGAGAAGTGTTTCGCCCCATAACAAGGCGACGAAACATAAACACTTCACGATATATGCTGTATAACATTTTCGACCTAGTTTTTTTTTAACAATAAATTCCATCAAGAAAAGGCTGTGTTAAGTTATTTGCACCGTGTATTTATGAATGTGTGTGTGTGTGTGTGTGTATATATATATATATATATATATATATATATATATACATATACACACACGTGTATATGTATATATGTAAGCATAAAAGAGTGGAACACTTCTATGTAAATAAAGGTTTTGGTTACTCTTTCCATTTTTGACGTACAATCCATCAGAAAGGAGAAGCGCCATGACCACGCTGCAAGGTTCCTTCCACGAGGTTGCGTATGGCATGTTTAAATACGTACGTTGCTTTACTAGGCAGCGTCATGTGACATAAATGCTGTGCGAGTCTAATCGTTCTGTGTTACACATCTCGGCGTATACTTTCGGGGAGACGGTTGGCATGAACGTCTTGTTTGGCCATTCGTCTATGAATTGGCGGCACCTTTATTCCATGACCTCCTAAATTAAGACTCAGAAACATTTTCTAGCACTGTTCGGCACCTTAATAAAATAAAATCTTTTGCTATCGTAGAGGAACAAGATTGACAAAGGACAGTACAAACACCAGTGATTGGAAAAACCACTGGAAACAGCATCCCAACAGAGTTTACCTCCAAAACCTAACCTGAAATTTATTATACAATATTTGGCAAAAACTATCATGAGTTGTTGATGTCATACACAGCCCAGTATAAATCTAAGTATGAAACAGAAACAGATAATATTGTCTACGGCTATGTTCAGGCACAATGTAACTGTGATGCACGATGAACTTCTAGTCGATACGACTGACACTGACATTAGGACAGGACGTGATTGACTAAGCCTCATGTTACATTAGTACTGTCAGATCTGAGCTTTAGCTAAGAAGCTTCAAAATAGAATTTTTAATATCAGTTAATTAAATGAATTAGTGTTGGACTTGACAAGCTAACAATAGCTCGGGTAATGAACGAATTTTCCGGCTTTATGAAACATAAAACTCCGTTGCCGTGCCCAGAACAGCTAGAAACCGGGCCTTATCGTGAGCTAGACAAATTCACTTCACGCATCACACCTGACTTTATTATGGTGGAATTAGTATTATCATTCGTCTACGTCTTGGTCCCCCGATTGGTGTCTTATTTGCTGGTTTTCCTACTACATGTGTGTGTTCAAATTTCTATCTCCTTTGTATGATTTAAGTCCTGGCTATTTTATCTCCCTTCACTTGAACAACTCAAAAATATCTGGTATGGAACAGAGGTTCTTCCGTCCAGAAGTTTACTGATGATGTTTGGATGAAAAGTAATTCTGTACTTTTCTTGTATGAAATAAGCAATAAATACAACACACAGTTTCTCTACAAACTCCGGAAAGCTGCGGAAAAGGCCTCACTCTGTACTTTGACTTTACCACTAAATTAAGTGGAGCTATTAGCTACGTTCTTAAACTTGTGTGTTCAGCTTCATACATAAGCTTACTTTCCTTTCAAGTCTCGTTCAACAGCTTCACTCAGTTCAGCCAATAACCACAAAGGCTGAACACACACCAAATCTCATAATAGCAAGCCTGTCAAAGGATATGGAAACCAGAGTGAGCAACAGATTCCTACAGGCAATACTGCAGTGTTTATGGTGTCTCTCGCATTCTGTATGGGCATACATACACTAATTATTGCGCTCGTAAGTGAAATCAGATGAGTGACTGCAAGATGGACTGGATAAGTTTTCCCATTCACTGAATACAAAAAATAACTGCTAGAAATCTTGACACAAAACCTATAGGCTTTCAGGACGTGATCTGGAAACTGCATATTGAAACTTACAATTTCGGGAATAATTAAAGTGCTGAATATATTAAGATATTCGAATAGGGATACCAGTACTGCAACCCTATGACTGGGCCACGTGTCCTTAAATTCCTGGCATACTCACTCCATGGAGCATAGTCCTTTTGGGGAAGTTGATGTTTATTCATCTAGCCAAGAAATTCACCGTTCCTTAAGGCATGGTGAGTTTCACTGGAGTATCCTAAACAGGCCTTCACTGGACACTATCCTGAGACAGATAAATCCAGTTCACGTGTTGTTTAAGATCAAATTTAATAGTATACTGTGACCTACGTTTAGTTCTTTTAAAGGATTTTTCCACTAAGGTTTTGTATTTTTTAACATCAGTATGCCTGATAAATGACCCATCCGATCTTCCTTCATTACGTCACCATAATATTTAGTGCTGAGTAACATACTGTCAAACTAGTAATTACGCCATTTCTTCCATCGTTTTGTTACTTCCTCTTTTTCTAAATATTTTCAACACCAGCAGATCTCCAATATCCTCTATATGTATATATTTAACTCATTGCCTTAGATGTTCCAAATCTACACAAAACAGCAGGTAAAATTACCTTTGAAACAGCAGACGGAAAGACAATTCTGCAGTTACTGGTTGAAAGCGTTTCTTGATTTATCCTGCATTAATTTCGTTATGAATGTAGTTACTACTTATTTAATTCATTCTTAAATATCCTAACATTTCAACAGAATTTTTCAAAGTTATGAACAAACGTGATCAGTCCCTATATACTTTTTTCAACCTTCTATCATATAAACTGACCTTCTAGCTAGTGTACACATTGCCACTTCACATAACGTCTGTTAACTTACAAAACTGCCAGGCGAGTTTCATCGTTTTATATATAAACTGAGGCATTTTAATCTATGTAACGGAAGTTCGAATCCTTTAGTCTCACCTTTATCGACAGAACTTTCCTGTGGTGCCACAGTTTTATATTCCTATAAGATAAATTGTGCACCCGGCCTTTAAAAGTGAGGTTCGAAACTGAAAATGCAATAAACAGAAAAGCTCTGACTTCAGGACACGATTTTGTGGGTCGCGACGCCGTGTAATCTTATCAAAAGATGGTAACGTCCATCCAAATGTTTGGTACTCACCGAACATGGCCTCACAAGACAAAATACTAAAACCAGAATTAATACCGCAGTGAACACCTCAAACGTTTATCTACCTTCAAGTATGCATAACGATGAGTAATTTGGGCATCAATAGCCAAGGGAACTGACGGAGGAACTGAGTGTCTTCCAGTGTAATAGCTAATATATAACGGGTCACCTGTCTCAGTCGGCGTACTGAGCTTGACAAAAATCAACTAAGTAACTTTCAAGAACAGCGGGCATATTTCCCGCATCACAGTCATCCATAATATTGGCTTTACTTCAGTACTTTAACCCGTGAACGCATTACTAATTCCTGCAAACAGTAGAATTTAATTCCGCCAGATTAACTCATCAGAGACTAAAATTATCTAAATTATACCTATAAAGTCGGTAACTACCTCAGTCTACCTACAAAAGCCAAACGATTAACAGGCTACTGTTTAGGGATTTAATTACTGCTTATTGTTTCATGGGAACTACAAAGGTCCTATGCGGACAACATAAAGAATTTGTAAGTATTACAACAAGCAAAACATATAGATTTTTTTGCGCTTCAAACAGGTGAAAATAGCTTTATTTTCCCTCAGCGGCACAGAAAATAACATGAAGGTTTCTATTAACAGCTGTCCATTAAACAGACACATCAGCGCTAGATTCGTATTTCAGGTGTGAAATAACATTATTTTGCCTTGTTTAAAATCTGAAGGATGGTGGATAACTGTATACCTGCTCATTGCCCAAGAATTTATTAGTGACTTATTTTTTAAAAAATGGTAAAAAAATCACACAAAAATATATCTTTCTTGTCATGGCTCAGGATGTAAACTGATTCTCTCTCGTTTATGGGAAATGAATGAAATATTGCAAGTAAAATATGCAGGAAACGTAACAAATGCCATAATCTCCTGTACACGGTAGCATCACCGGAATTTCTAAAGAAACCTCAGGGGCCATACAAAAACCACATTTCATACTAGGCCCCTACACGAAGCCCCCATATGAAATTTGAGGTCTTTTTATGCCTTGCCTTAGAAATAATAATGAGATGCATCTCATTTTTTCCACTTTTCAAGCGCAATCTGTCTATTGACAAACAAGACAAGACGTTTTCGATGTGGCGTCATTACTGAACAACCAGCAACACGGCAGAGGATTCCGAAAATATTCCATAATCATTCATGTGCAAATAATTGAAAACAGCTGACAATAGTTGACCATTCAGATGAAAAACCGACAGGGAAAAGAAAGGAGAATGAATTTATCATTTAGTTTTTGGCGACAAGAAACAACAGTTTCAGGAATGAAACATCAAGGAAAAGAAATGAATGTTGCTTCTTCCGTAGTAAGAAACTTATATAAGATAACTGTGATATGGTACAGCCATCAAACCCATTACGTCGTTCACAACTCAAATCTTTATGACTAAATTTCAATTTGTAATACATGTTTCTCTCCTATTCCCAGCCATGGTCAGGTACTGCATTTAAAACATCTTGAGGAACAATACGACACTATAGCTGACAATACATTACACGGACTTCTTTCAAGGGTTAGAAAGCTCATCCCACAAGACGACGAATGCCTTAGTTGCCACTGTGTAGATAAGAAGCGTGATAGCAGCACAAGTAATCTGTTCTCGTTAGAACTTAAAATAAAGAAAACACAACACATGCATTTTGAACTCATTTTTTTCACCGACCCTCTTATTAAGTATGTATATATTTACGTATGTGTGCATTTATATCTATAAGAGGTCTGTTTATTAGACGTTTATAGTCAGCCTTATGGTGCATTTTGTTGGCAATCAAACTACTACAACCACGGCACTGCTCTCTAGTAGTGACAGCTTATTGACTAAAAGTTTAGACAATTTGTAATCACTAACACCAACGCAACCAGGACAGCGCAGCCAATACAGCCTAATGACTAATATACGTGCTGTAAAATCAAAGAATCGTTGTTCGATTCTGAGAGAGAGCAAAAAATTTTCCTGTTCTCTACAAAGTGCAACTTCCTATTCAATGGCCACAGAGAGGTGCCTAAGCCCTGGAGGGGGGAGGGGGAAGCGACCAACAAGTGAAAGTTACCCTTTCTTCAGTGATCCCCCCACATGCCTTCATAGCCTGCAAAGGACAGCAGTATTCTTATCCCATTCCGAAGAGTTTTCTTGAGAAGTTAAGCAGGCAAATTTTACCATTTAGAATCTGAAAATATAACCAAAACATATTCCGAAAGTTAAAACCTACATATATACACATACCATACAACGCAGAATAATGTGACCTTGAGAACTTCAGCTTATATTGTAGGATAATATTAAAACTGAACTTGAAGAATTATGGCTTTGAGGTTCACACTGGATTCGTTTGGCTCAAGATGTGACCAGTGACGCTCACCTTTAAACATGTTAATCTACTTCGGGTTACATACAAAAGAGAAAATTCCACTTACGAGGTAGCCATTAATGTCCCTAGGAACACTCTGTTCCAACGAGTTAGTTCAGCCTGTAATTCACCGATGACCATACCGATCTCCACTAAGTCTCAAGACTTACTCAATACAACTCCAATTACAAAGCGGTTGTTAACCCAGAGACATCCTCTACGGTAACGATGTAATCAACTAATGGATATGCAGGCGGGCGGGCTACATTCAATATCAGTGAATTTCATAACTGCAAAATAAGTGTATTTGCTGTACGTTTGGTGAAGAGAAACTAAACAACATAATCATCGGAAGGGCGTTACATTCACAATTTCACTGACTGCTGCATTCGGAAACCTGAGTACTATTAAAAATTCGATTTCCCCTCTAAAATATTCCTTATGTTCCTGAGAAGGTCTAATGTGCTGGTGTTGAGTTTTTCCAGCTGAATGAATATTCAGGGCCACACTAAAACAGCGTTCAAAACAGACGGTTGAAAAGGCCGCTGAATTCTTCATTACGTTTCAAAAGAAATCTGTTTCGTTGACTTAGAACGTGCATAATTAGGCACGCTCAGAAGGACGGTTCGTACACAGACGTATGTATGTATCCATCTATCTGTCTTAGAAATGTACTGTAGGCTTATCACATTACAAAGAACGGATTTAATGCAGCTTGCTTTGTATCCACTATATTATTTACCTCACGATAGCTGAAGGTCCACAGCTCTATATACATGTACTTTAAATAAGGTGGCGTTATTTTAAATCAAGATGTATCGCAGCACTCAGGCTTGTTTCACAAGTTCTGTTAACACGACTGAAGAGGGATACGATCCTTGAAAGTTCAGTTTTAAACATGTCCATCCTACGGAATTTTTTTAGTCGTACAACATGAATTGTTTTTGTACGTCTACTTCTTTCACATTACACTCACGTCATAAGTAGAATACATAAACATAAGATCAAAGTAAACACAATAGTGTATTAATCATAAGTTACTCACGTCCACGAATTAATAAACAATTCGCACAATAAAACCTACAAATGCACTGAAGTTAAAATTATATTTTTCACACACAACGTGTCTTAACTCCAAAATATTTCGATCTACCTTGATCACTTTCAGAGACTTACTGAACATCAATAAAGCATACATGAGTATGAAAACAAAGATGGACTATTAAATACATTAAAATTTGTGCACAAAATTTTTGTAGGTTATAAAATTCATGGGTAGTATTACAGAACTTGGCCATAAGATGCGGAGTTTGTAGTTTTTACAGTGGTTCAAGTTTATATTTTGGTAACAAACAAACAAACAAACACGTTAATTTTCTTCCAAATTGAAGCACTTGTTTTATATCTTTTCCTTAATGTTTTCATAATGGTGAATGTCTTTCTCCTGTTGGGAGTCAACATGTTCATGCATTAATAAACAATTCACACAATAAAACCAACTAATGTACTAATATTAAAATTATATTTTTCACTCACAACTTGTCATAACTCCGACATGTTTCGATCTATCTTGGTCATCTTCAGGGAATTACCGTGTTGGCTATCAAAACATAAATTTGACATCCTTCTGACATGAACCATTGTAAAAATCCATAAAACTACCATCTCTGCATTTTATAGACCTATTCTACACCACTACAAACAAATTTTATAGTATCTACAAACTTTTTATGCACAAATTTTAATGTATTTAATAATCCATCTATGTTTTATAGATGTTCAGTAACTCCCTGTACATCATCAAGATAGTTCGAAATATGTCGGAGTTATGAAACATCGTGTGCACAAAAATTTACATCAGTGCATTTGCTTGTTTTATTGTATGAACAATATAGTATTGTGAATTTACATCTAAAAACACACCAAAATGAAAACAGATCAAAGTGTTGGGTTAATGATCATATAATTCAAAATTGCAACAACATGACAGTACAATGCAAGGCATTTTACGAAGGTTAAATAAAAAAGTGAAACGCGGCTATAGGCTCCATTCTATAGTACGGCATACACGTACAAATCGAAATCAAAGGAGCTGCTTCCTCTCTTCAAGGTAGCTTCATCGTGTGAGCGAGCAACCGTATCAGCATGTTCTAAATCCTATTTCATTAACTATAAACAAATAAAACTCTTTGTGTTGGGTATAACACTTACTGACAGCAGTATAAGGAAGTGCCAAATAAAAATAAATACGTCTGAAATAGAACTAAAACGAAATATCCAGGACAATTAAACCCCATAACCTCGAAAAATCTGACACGTATATTCATGGGCAAAGAAACAAGACAGACAATGTACAAAGAAACGCAACAGTTAGGTGCGTTCGCGTAACCATTGCAGCCGTGGAAAAGCAATGAGAATTACATAGTATGAGTTCGTGTCGGTAGCCTTAGTTATCCAGCATGCAACGCGCATGCACCTTATTGAATTGTCTTCCGTGTCCTCTCTGGCTGTACCATATTTTATCACGTTATCTCATTAAAGGTAAGATTTTGGAAAAACTTTATTACGGTGAAGTTCTTGAGGACAAAAGTACCACGCACATTAGAGTGACCCTATACTGAGGGTACTTGATTGCATTGTGACTATTTCATTTGGTGCGTCTCTTGTACTGTGGTTGTTTTAACTCGTTTTGTAATGAGTGGATGAGTGTATATTGGGGTTTTGTAATGTGTGGGTTTTTGGACAATTGTGTGATTGTTTTGGTAACATGTGTACTTGTATTTACTGTGTTTTGTATTGTTTGGACTGTTTTAGTTTTGTTACGTTTATGCATATTTTATTCTTATATATTTTGACTGTACTAGTGTAAGGAAAACTTAATTGCTGTAAATAATAATAATAACACCAAATGTGTGTTTTGATTTCCACTTACATTTTTGTCTGCAACATTTCTTATTCAAGAAGAATTCAGCCATACCTTGTTATAAATGTACATATTTCTTCATGTAAAGTACCGTTATTCTAGTCAGATTTTAAAGAAACATGATATTTTTGACAGTGTTTCGAAAAATCATCAAATATTAAATTTCATTCAATCCGTCCAGTGGTAGCCGAGTTGTCCCATGAGGAGGTACGGCAGAACAGACGGACAGACAGACATGACGAAGCTAACAGTCGCTTTTCGCAATTTCGTGGACGCGCCTAAAACTGAGGAGAAATGATGAATGATACTCCCTGAACATATCAATACATTATTATAAACCGAAATTCAGAAGATTACAAAATTGAATATTGTCGTCATCTAAAATACGGATCATATTTTAACTATACAAACCAACTTCAGTATACTCGGGAACCTTTTATGTGACATCCGATAAAAACGGCAATAGGAATCATCAAGTAATTCTGGTGTCTGTTCACAGGTACAGTGCAAACGCAGTCTCCACGCTGTAGTTCATTTTTGTACGCTCCCCAGCGGACGAAAAATAAATACACACAGCCGCAGCCATTAATTTTGAAGTGACAAATTGGGGTAAGTATACGGTCTAGTCCAAGTGCAGCGCAGCCAGACCAGTAATTGGGAAAACCTGTACTCGATTCCTCGAGACACCGACAGTTTGACAACTTAATTGATCGGTACAGAATTTGGTTAGGATTTCTAAGAATTACTGGTCGTCAAGGAAAACACCTGCTTCATCTATTAACTGATGAACTCGAAAAAGATCTTTCAACTAAGTACAAGCAATCCCCGTAAATCTCAAGGTGGTTATTTTACGCCAATGGAACCAACAGTAACACGCAACACTGAGATTCTCTCAGCGGTACAGACACGATACAAGTGTTTGAGATATTTTACCATGCGGACAGGCAGACGTTTCGAAGGATCGTATTAACTTCATCTCCAGAGTTCAGAAGTAAAAGCATTCCTGTTGGAATTCCTTAACCCTAAGGGGGTACATTATTACGATATTTCTACTCGTCACTATTTACCGCGTAACATTCCAAGAAACTTGAAATTTGAGAGTTACGTACTACAAAGTAAAAATATCACAAGTAAAATTAAAATACTCATTCAGATTTTTCATAGAGTCTTCATTACTTATGGACATAAAACCAACATTTTTCCGGAGATGTATTTTTATTTTTTATTTTCGTAAGAACAGCCTACCTTTCTCCACAGTACAAAATATCAGGATCATATACCTATTAATGCTATTATTCTTCAACATCAAAATTCGTGTGTTACAAGTTTAATGTTATAGTTAACACTAAATTAGGAACGAAATATAAATTTTCCAAACCTAATTATGTTCATACTACGTTTCATGACAATCTGCCAATTGGTGTCATTAATTCCGTTTGGAATACTAACAACTTATTTAATATGTGTGGCGCATTTACGTCTTTTAAAGCTTAAAGTAATTTATGATACCTTAAAAGATCCAGCAATTTTGACATATGGTTCTTTTTGACAGAACTAGAAATATCATTATACAACATTCTGTTAGTGAAAAATTTGAAAAAAAAACTCCAAAATTATTTTAATTGTATCATAATTTATGTTCTAGGAAGTTCTCAATATCTAATCAGTTCTATTACAATACAAACCGAAACATAATGACTTAGTTTTCGTAAATATAACCTCCAAATTCTACTGACGCTAACACGCATTTATTAACAGTTCTACTAAATACGAGCCTATAACTGGGACAGATTTTTCTCCGAGTACTTGGGTTTTCCTCTATCTGTATCTTTATACCAATATATCACACGTATTTACTTATCTATAATGGACAATATGTGACCTCAGTAATTGGCAGCCTGGTTAAATGAGACACTTTAAAGAACTACCATTAAATACAGGGAAAGAAACAATTGTGGGTGCACATATTTTTCTTAATGCTATACAGATTCCTCTAACTTTGATAATCATTTGTTCCACATGATATCCATTGTTGTAAAGCTATCACAAAACTAAACAACACGCACAAATATATTGCACACCTTGCGAATATTTTCTTAAGTATAGGTTAAACCCAGATTTTTCGAAAGTTGTTTGGACAATTAATTTCAGGTCTCAGGGGAAATTCGTATCATATGTAACAATATAAGGTGCGATTAAAGCTGTTTGACTGGGTGACAGATTCCGATTTGAGCTTCATGTGACATAGAATTATAGTAAAAGGATAAGATACAAATTTCATTTTAGGCCTGTGACAAACAGTTGTATCGATATCCGTGGAGTAATCACCAGGGCAATGACAAGCAAGATGCCGAGATAGGCGAGACAGGCATACTACATGGCAGAAATAAGATATGCGAACAAAGCTTAGGCAGACCGCACGAAAGTAAAAGAAGACTTGGGTGAACAATGCCTAAGTCGGAGGATAATATTAAAAGCGATCTTTTACAAAAATACAGTGCGATGATGTGGACAGTACCTCATGGCACTCAAAATAGGGTCAAGTGGCGGGATTTTTTAAAAAAGGTGGTAAAACGTCTGGATACTTCAAGGGCGAGGGAAGTTTTCGGCTGGATGAGTGACTGTCAGCGTGTTAAGGTTAGAGTGCTCCACGGGCAGTCAGACACGATTTAACCAATGTATGTTCATGTACTGCATTTTTTGAACAGACGCCTTACAACATAAATATTTAAGAGCGAATAAATATTAGAGTGGAATGATTACAAAGGCGAAATGAACGCCTCACTAAACCCATCACAATAAACTCATTCAGGTTTGAGTCACGAGGTTGTAACACCTGGCCCCCAGCCAACAGTAGCAGCATCGAAGTCGGATCACCACAGCTCTGTGGAGTAAAAATTGTTACTCCGATTGCCAGTGACTGAAAAAGTGAGTGAGGTCTGTAAAATTAGCAACCTGTTGGCAAGAATATCGCATCACACAACAAGCGACAAAACTCAAAACTAATATAATTACTACTGACACGCAGTCTGACAGTCCTCACAGTCCAATACAGTCCGCTAGTTTGTTTTCTTCTTTAATTAAATCTAGACTGAATGAGTCTGGTTTAAATTTCCTTCCCCACAAAAATTAAGAACTTAGACATAACTGTCTTAGAGCTATCAATTACCTCTCTCCGCCTGTCTGTATACTTTCATCTACGTAAAACACTCTCAGACAACTATCTTATTTAAAATCGACGTTCGCTCACATAAAAAGAGAAACATACTGCCCAGTCACAAAGATCAACCACAGCCCTTCACTATTTGAAGGACTATGCCCTGTGTACCTTGTAGTCCAAAAATGTACAATATTTTTCAATTTTCCTCATCTCCGTGACTTCATATTTGATTAACGCCTGAACTATTTGATACCATTGTTTACGTCCTGCTCTGGTTTGCATTAACATTAACCGAACAAATTAAGCACCAAAATAATTTCCAAATAACGAAGGTTTAAAATTGGTGTTTTTCTCACTAACTTGTCCCACTGCATGCATTCAAGTTCAAACCATGTGCACAGAACTCAACAGGGTCACAGATAAACCCCGATAACTATACAGTACTCTAAGCTCCACTTGAAGACCAACACAAGGTGTATAATATGCAGAGAATAAGATTACATCTTACAGAGTATCCTTAAATATATAACACTTCTGTGTCTTTTGGGCAATATAGAATTTTTTGGAACAAAACATGGTACGACATAAATTCCTTCCAGACAATTAACCGTGCATTATGAATGTGCCTGAGACTCTCCGTCAATGTTAGGTTAAGCAGCCAGCGTACCATTGATATTACACCCACAAATTTCTCAAACTCTTATGTCAAGAAGAGGAAAAGTATACATAAAAAGTATCCTATGTTCACTACAAACACAGGGTGGCAGTGCTACCATAAAATAATTACAACAGATTACACCAATCATATTCCCATTTCTTATGTGCCACATTTATGTACAATTGAACACAAAGCAGATAATACGTGAACATTGTACAGGCCTAAATGTACATATACCGATTGTACTGGCCGTGCGGTCTAAGGCCTAGGTCTTTGGTCTCCCGCTTGCTGGGGCTGAGGTCTTTCTGTTGTGAGTGTCTCTGAAACGGGTGACGAGTTCTACCGAGTGAGTTCGTGTCATTGAGTGTGGTCAGGTGAAACAAACTACACCTGCAATAAGCAGGTTGGCAGAAGTCAGACTAAGAAAAAAAGAAGTGTTCATATATGTACAAAAATAAGCACAAATTTCAACAAAACTAGTGAGACAAGAATGACGTAAGATGTAGTCTAGCTCTACAGTCTAACTACTTGCGTTCCGCAATACTCAACTATGACCTAATTATATTCCCCTAGAAATTATAGCCGCAATTTTCAAAATTTTCATACTTTACACTGTTCATCATTAGCACCACCACCATTATCATCAACACAGCACAAGCGTTTGGGTTCTTCTCGGGCTTTATTAAATCTGGGGTAGTGTAAGCTGGTTATAACTGAACTGGTAGTTATTTGACAAGGCATTTAATGAACGCACATCCGGTGATAAGAATTTTAAGTCCTCACAGCAGTTAATATGAAGATTATGGTCCTTTTACACAGCTTCATAACCCAGAAGACTGTAATCTTCACATTTATATAGATGTATACTCATCTCTTCACTACCAACCATCTTCTTACTTGTGCTTTACCTCAAAGCTACTTGTAACTCTGACATTTAGTTCTTATCAACATAATTGTTTCCTTGGTTACTCATTGCTCTCTTAACTTAATCCTTCATAATATTGTAGCTATTCGTCTTCATCTACGAGCCGCATATCATCAGATTCTGTACTCTACTTTATTTCCGTCTGCCTTCTTTACTTATACCGTAATGGCTGTTCACTGCATTCATCTCTGAGGAAGAGGGCTATTCAGAAATTCACCTGTGAGCTAGTAAGGTGGTTTTGAATCGCTCTTTCTCGGTCTGAGTTGGCTCTGATCCCTGGTTGATGGCCAGAACGATGCCTTACCGCTTGCCTGCTGCTGCCGGATGTAATGTAATGGAATATGTGGCTGTTTTTTCCAAGACCATGGTGACGCTTCAGGGCGTACGATTTATTTGTGAAAGTTCTTTTCACAGAGGAAGAAATTTGTCCAGGAAAGACTATAGCGTAGACCCAAACGCAATCGCTAGTTTGCGAAGCGTTGCGCAAAATGATATCTGGTTCCATCGGTGGGAGTAGGGGAAGAGGAGGAGGATAAGAAAGACAGTAGTCCTTCTACCTGCCAACATCAAGTTACAACACTGATCCCGTCTAGGAAATTACATTTGATGCTATCATTATGTGCAATATCACTCCACTCTTCATATATTTTCAATACCGTTTTACTTAAGGTAAATATAAACTTAATACACTCAGTAATATTAATTTTATGTAGCCAAAAGTTTTTCGATCACACACAATTCAGACCAAATTGTTATTCATATTATTATTATTATTAATTACTGCAATTGGGTTTTCACTTGGTGGCAGTAGTACTTACAATAGTACAGACATAAAAAATAAAGTAAATTTACATAAATGAAACAATACAAAAACACAGTACAAACAATACAAAACACAGCAAATACAAGTACACATATTACCAAAACACCCACACAATTGTCAAAACAGCTAAACATTACAAAACTCATACATACACACACCCACACATTAGAAAACAAGACAAAACAACCACAGTACAAGATAAACAGCAAATGAAATAATTACAATACAATCAAGAGCCCTCAGTATAAGGTCACTCTACATGTACATAGTACTTTTGTCTCCAAGAACTTCACCGTAACTCACTTCACTTCAAAACAAAATCACTTCGCATAAATCACGTCACATCACTTCACTTATTTACACTCAATCCCCAATTGAATTTCCTTGCTTGTAACTACATTCTTAACCCTCTTTCTAGACGTGTTTATTTACAGAAGAAGGACGCTAGTAAGCCTGCAGGTAATTGGTTCCGGCTTTTAATGGTCTTATTTACGGAGGAATATTTACCAAAATCTGTTCTTTATTTCCTAATCCTAATTTTCCGATTACGATCGTCCCTACTCAAGTAGCGTGGTTTTAGGAGTCTATCCTCTATCGCTTTTCAAGCCCGTCCCCTGTGAATGCCTTGACAAGGGCACGTACTCGGGCTATCAATCTTCCCTGTGCCAAAGTTTCCCTACCCGACTCACTTATATTATTTGCAAATTTAGCTGCTCTCTTTTGCACACAACTATGAACTATATGAAAGAAGAGGGAATGAATTTTAAGTATTTCTTGACCATGCATTGATTCTTAACTATGCACTTGTTGGTTTTATTCCCATAGTGAGGTAGGAATAAATTCTAAGTATTTCTTCAAAAAATAACTCGAAAACTTTCTCTTAGAAATGAATTAAAGAAAACGTCTCTTCCTTCAGGCAACCCAGAATCTTCGTTACACATAAGTATCCATTCGTCCCTCGAAATTTGTTAATTGTTAAACAAATCAAACAAATAAGAAATCAGCCTTGTGCAGGCCAACAACACGTAGTTTGTCAAACATCATGTACTCCCTAAGGCTGTAAATTAATTCACGATTCAACAGTAGAGGAAATGTGGTCCCGCACGCCATCATTGCTGGTGTTTCTCATTAAAAATTAATTTCCACCGAGATAAAGAATTATCTGGCAAACAAGAACGGAAAAGAAAGTTTATAAACCCTTTCTTGCACCGAAGATCGCTATTTCTGGCTGATATTTGTCGACAGTCACTACGTAAATCGACACCTACTCACAACATAAATATAAGCTAACCACTATACCGGGGGCACTCGGTAGCGCAGTTGGTTCAGACACTGTGCTACAAAACTGAAAGTCGAGGGTCATGAAACCTTTGGAATTTTTCACAGACTTCATCCTTCCGGCCACGCTACGGTCGTGTGTTTGACTCAGCCTCTTACAGAAACGAGTACCGGGAATACTTTATGGGGGTACAGTTGGTCGGTGCGTAGAGCGAAAGTCTGGAAATCTGATAGCATCAACCTCCTGGAACCCTGGAAGCCTATCCAGGCCTGTATAGAGATAGCTTTACTTATCCACTATACCGTGTTAACTTGGCGCATACAGTGACAACTTTGATATTATATGGCTGTATGTCTCTACGTACTGCCGAGATATGTGTCGACTGAGAAAAATCATTACATGCACATGCCATAATTTTAGGGGCCCAAATTTCATCACGGGATTGTCAGGAAAGGAACAGATCCGTATAGAACTTTAAGATTATGCATGAAATATAGTTGGAAAATATTTGGAAGGAAGCAATCGAGGCCTACTCACGATACTACCCTTTGAGTCTTCTAACTCATTCCTCAGCTTTTCTGTGCCTTCTACAGTTTTGCCAATAATGAACTGTGTTTCCTCTACACATTTCTTTTTCTTACCTGCAGACCGAAACAACCGCTGAAAGTCCCGCGCATTTTCGAGCAGTTACATTAAACACGTTGCAACATACAAATATCACTATTTAAACGTCAGTGAAAACCATCCATCTGCAAATGAGGGATGATTCATATTGTTTACATCGTCATATTATTCTTCTCAGACAACGTTACCTTTTTAGCGGTAAACAAACGAATGTTACGCAGTATTAAGGCTGCATAGCAGATCAAGCGGCTCTCACAACACGTGTTCATTCCAGATGTTTTCAAGCAACCTCCTCCCGCAGAACATGATATCAAGAAGCTTAAACGAAATGGGGACAAGGTTTGTTATTGTGAAATGCTGTTCAATTGAACCCAGTGCCTATATGCACAACTGCTGGCGTGCCCTTCACTTGACTGACAGTGGCCTGCTGACCAAAGCTCTTTCCTCTTTCCTACGGACAATGTTTCATGAAAGCAGACCTTGTGAACTTTAGACACAACAGCTTGCCTTCAAACGTTGTAAAATCGGATTAGGTCTGTAATTCTTCAGGATCATGATGCTATTTGACAATAATAATACTACGAGTTGTACATGCGAACATACTCAAAGTTAAATATGGATTCTTGTACCGCATATTAACTTACATCCCTAGCCATTCATAAGTTCGCACAAAATGTGCATATTTGCATATATTTTTATCTATCTCATCTTATGATAATCTTTTATGTGTATTATAACACAGTCATGTATCATACAAACACAGACAACCCGTGATTATAACGCGTAGCCTAATTTTGGGACATTTGAGATTATTTCATTTTAATTCCATGTTCAACTACGATTACTAACACAACCAGTAACAGTAATGTTATTTAAGCATGTATGTTGCTTGACATATCATACCAAACATACTATGCCGCACGTTAAATAAGATAGACAGTGTGACCCACTTTGCCTGCCCACTATGTGCAAAAATCGAAACACGCGTGCGCGCGCGCGCAAAAACACACACACACATACAAAGTACAGTACAACACATGAGACTGGTTATCAGAATGAAGATCAGTAGCACCAAATATGCCACCGACAGATTCAGAGCTAGTCAAGCCTATGTTCTTCCCTACAAACTGCCCGTTCTTTGCAGACACAACATATTTACTACCAGTTGCCAACCTATCACTTACAATATTTGTACTTGTGAGAAGGATAAACTATAAGCAGGGATATCTCAGTCTGTAATGATTATGTTGCGGGATGGACGATCGAGGAATATGGATTCTAATATTGGCAGGAAAAAAATACTTTATCTTATCAAAACTGCCCACATGAATCCTCGATCCTACTCCTCTTCTACGTGTAGTCAGTACCTAACGGAAGATGTTTCCCCCCGAGGTAAAACAGCCGGGCCATGAATGTGACTCCTATAGAGCGTTGATGGTAGATAAATGAAGCACAAGTATGGGGCAATGGTGGAATGATAATGACGGGGGAAAAGCAAATTATTCGGAAGAAAACCCTGACCAATGCCACTTTGTCCTCGAAATATCATGTATGGGCTGGCTTAGGATCGAAACAGGGATCCGCGGTGATACGCCGGCAACTAATCGCCCACCGTGGAGACCCGAGTTTGATCCCAATCCAGTATGTGTGTGATTTATGTGGCTGGAATGACACTGGTACAGGTTTCAGTCGTAGTTCTGTAGTTTTGTCCGTTAGAATCATTGCAACAATGTTGCCTGTTCGTATTTCACGCATCCACCCCACTGGCGCCTATACGGCGTCTTTAAATGAAACATCCCTCTCTCTCTCTCTCTCTCTCTCTCTCGCTCTCTCTTTACGGAGTTAGCAGGTCCGCTGGTTTTTTCTCGTCAGTTCTTAAAAAGTAGATGAATAAGAAGCGACAATTTAGATAAAGACTAGATTAGAATCTCGGCAATTAGTTATCTGCACTTTCCTGCATCTTCCTCAGTCTGACCAGACATGTTTAGTCAGAGAAACATGAAAGTAACTTTGCGTCTGTGTTGAAAAACCACGACGCCACGCTGAGAAAACGTGAGAGAAACGGAAGTTCAGCTCCGGCCACTTTACTCAGCCAAAGAGCTCCCGCAACAGGATGAATTGCACACTGGGCGGAGCGCAGAGTTGTTGGTTTAGAAGTGGCGACAGAGGAAATGTATTGCCGCCAGCCAGCAATCCGCGTCAAATGATATATTCCGTATTAGGTCATTTTAGCGACTAGCATATCCGCGTGCATTAAGTTACGATAGCAAGAATTAAAATAGACCACTACCGCTTTCTATAATATTGTTTCTAGTTCACAATTAGCAGTCGCTCGACAATTTGAAAATGCGTTAAATAACTAAAAAATCAACAATATAACACACAACTAACCATAAAATGTAAACATAAGGCTATCTTTTTTTTTTACAGTGAAGACAAATTATGGTCTAAGAGAAACGAAAGGATAGACGCGAAAGGAAAGCGTCCAAGATATCGGAAGTTGTCTGTATTTCTGAACAGTACGCAGAAACATAAGGAAACTTTCACCGTTCGCCAACACCCATACACGCTCAGTAACTGACAGCTGCATGCCTTCAGAAAATAGACAGCCTTCATTTGTAGTTGGTTTCTGAATCGCAAAACGTCACAAACTGAATTCAATGGAATTTCATTTCACTAGTGCCACAGTAGTTTGCACATTAAATAAATTTAAGAACGTGAATAGTACCACATTCTAAAACTTTAAAGTGATACACGATCAGAAACCTGTGCGTTACAGCTAATTCGTCAATACTAAATACAGCGAAGGAAAGAAAGAATTTTACGATTTAAAATATTTATACTATACTAGTTCAAATTAATAGCCTGTAGGAGAATGCTCAGAAAAAGTTTAAAATGCGTAAATTTGGGGTTCTCTCCTTTCAGCTGGCATTAGAACTGTTCAGAATGAACTGTGCTGCAGTCCCACTGCTTCTCCACACAGTCCCTCCAAAATGTGGACACCTGTCGTGATATGAAACGAGCTTTTCTGTTCCCTGTTGACACAAGTCCACACCCATACGTCACCAGCGGTCATACTTCGCAATCACCCTTACATTACGGCCGCCAAAAACTTGTTTCAGTGCTGCGAACAGACTATAGCTCGGCGACGAGTTTCCCTCACATCACAATGACAGAAAACTCAAGGACGTTGTTTTACCGTTTTTTTTAATGTTTTGCTGACCTTGCATCTGAGTATAATCTTAGTAATTAACCAACTTAATGCACAAATTCTTGTTTTATAATAAGTTTATTATGTGCCTGCACATGTTTCGAGCACTATGTGCTCATCATCAGGTCAAAATTGTACGTGCACTGGTTGAGAGAGGACACTCTCAAACAGTGCACCGGACGGCCACCTACAGGTGTGATGATACCAGATGCTGTATAATACAATTTTGACCTCCTGATGATGAGCACATGTGCTCGATACATGTAGAGGCATACAATAAACTTATTATAAAACAAGAATTTGTGCATTAAGTTGGCTAATTACTAAAATTGTTTTACTTTAACCCAACAGTATGTTAGAGGAGCAAGTCTTGCCCTTTCTTTTAGAGCTCTTACAGCCTCTCTGCCAGAAATTACCCGTGGATGTTGTTTTACCTTTTTATTTCTCGGTGGTCTGGAGCCCAAATTTGTTCCAGAGTAACTCAGAAACAAGATGTTGTACTGCGTTATCACAACGAACGACAAGTTGTACAGGAAGTATTATCAAGAACTGGTATAAAATAAGTTTTAAAATGCACGTTACTTTTTATACATAGTCCAAGAGAGACGTAAGTTTTGTTTAACGACGCTGTCATGTGCGAAGATTATATAGGGTCGATGTAGATAAAGGAAATATGAAATTTGGAGAAATGGATAAATGAGAAGATTAACAAGATGTTTTTCGCTATGACAAGAGGAAGATAGTGATGACTGAAATGCTGTCCAGTATTGCATTACACTACAAACGAAATCCATAACAACAATTGATCTACTCTAAATCATGCTGGAAGAGTAAATAACATTAAAAAAAAGAGTATTACGAAATTATTCTAAAAATCTAATTAAACTACAGTGCGTTATTATACCAAAACATTCAAGCTACAAATGTCCCTAAAACTACGTATTTACAAACGCAGTGTGCATAGTTCTCGCTAATAACACGCTAGTGCTTTGGGTCTTTTTTACCCTGCTGAGCAACTCCACACATTGAAATCCTTCTTGAGAAGCCAACAGTCGCTCAGCGGTTCAGAACACTTTCTCGTCTTCTACAGAAAACGAAGGTTAATTATTCTATTCACAACAACTCCACACTGATCCCTATCCCGAAACTAATTAATCCCGCACACACCCGCTTAACCTGTTACTTTAAGAAGAATTTTATTATTAACGTCTCAACCACTCCTGGCCTCCAAAGTGGTATCTTTCTTTCAGATTTTCCAACTCAAATTTTTATGCATTTCCCATACGTCCTGCTAGTACTAAGCGCCCTTTCCATTTCACCCTAAAAATGTAAAGCAGAAATAATATATGACTATGACTACGAACTCTGAAACCCCTCTTTATGAAACATCTTCCGATTTTCTAACAGTTTCTCTCTCTTGAGCCTAAATACTTTCCTCAGAACACTGTCCTGAGATTATAAAAGCAAACAGTGTGTTCTCTAACAGCAACAACGCAATACAATATACAATACAATACACAGCAATACAAAGCAACAAAATACATTTGCCGGGTGGCAGTATATATATGTATATATTATCGATGATATGTGAATAGCATCAGAAGGTCCTGAATTGAATCTTCTGCAGCACTAGCATTTATTCCTCTAGGAAAGTTGTGACCCCTACTGTTGTCATTTTCATTTTATAAAATCTGCCACCTTTATAAAAGGTATTGTGTAGAAAGAAGTGTTGAAAACTGCTTTGAGATAAATCTGTACAAAAAAAGTCAACAGACGCAGAATAATCTCAATTATAGGTGTGCCAAATTTCAGAAATGTGCAGACTGTCAGTGGTTAGACAAATTAATCCACATTTGAAGAAGTTAATATTTCTAAAACAGGACCTGCAATTAAAGGATTTCTTTAAACTTGAATATGGGGCCGATAGGTTATCTCGAAACACTGGAACAGAATTACCACTTTACTCTGCGCAACATCTCAGAAAAACGCAGATCTCAGTCTTGAAGCTAATTTACGTCTAGGGCAAACTCCGACTGGAAGACAGGTTGAAACTTTCGAGGTTCTTTAATAGCTGCAGCAAGAACTAACCATATGTGTGCACATGTCAGGCAGGCCACAGCGCAACAGTGAAGTGGGCGTGTCCCAGTCAAAACACGTAAAGCGTAACCAAAAAGGAGAGGAGTAATTTCCATGTTGTTTCAGTAGAACAAAAATTTATTTTTCCTCTGATTAGTTCCTTGGGCATTCAAAATTTTTGACAAAACATCCTTCTGATAAGATACTCTATATACTACACCTTGCGCTTTATAACAAACATTCTAAAAAAGAGATAAACTACTGTGTTCAAAAATATAGACAAAGTTGTTATTTTTCCTAAACATATCCAAGTGAAGAACCAAGTGCCCCACGAGTCATCATTCCACATAAGGAAAGCCCGTTAGATTAAATGAATAAGGAGCCACATCAGAGTGTTAAATATTAAGGGTACTGTACCGTATCGAAATTAGAGGTATTACTATTGCATGTGTGTGTGTGTGTGTGTGTGTGTGAGTGTGTATGTGTACACACGAGCTTGGTTAAGGATCACTATAATAACAACAAAAAGAACAACATATTTAAATTATATACGAACCGTGGGAGGTCACTAATCTTCACAGCGCAGTTAAATTCTTTCAATCAAGATCATGCCTTTAGTAATTACGGATTTGTATATGTGAACGTGAGTTCTATTATTACTCTCTATAAACAAGTATTTTACGAGAGTATGTAGTCATAAATACGGCATAAAAGATGGAACGACTGGGATAATTACCCCAGTAAAACAAACTAAACAGGTTGCATCTTGCAATACCACTAAGTGAAGTTTGGACATTAGTAAGTGTATATGTATGTATGTAGGTACTTACGTGTGTATGTACTCGTATACACATGTATGTATGTGTGAGAAAAACTTATGATTTTTACCACGAAATCACCATAAGATTTGACTTTTCAAATGAACAAAGGTGTAGGGCCTCTAAACCTCACTGGCACACTCCCACGTTGGACTTCCACGGAACGCTACCAGAAGGCAGTAGACGACATCACACAAAATTCAGGCTCACTGAAGCGCAGATGATATATAACGGACACAAGTAAGTGAGGTTTCCACGGTACTTATGGAAAGGGTCACCAGGCACTAATACGTACTACAGTACGATACACACACATACACATTATTCGGGTTTCCACGCTAACTGTGGGCACCATTACTAAAGTAGAACACACATTCTTCGCGTTTCTATTGTCACTACTTATATGACCGTGTCTTGCCTGCCCACGTCGCGGGATTTCCACAGTTAACTGCGTAAATAAAAGTGCCTTGCCAACCCTGGTCGCAGGGTGTCGTCAGTACATACGTACATGAAGTGTGCCTTTTCTCAATGAGTCGCGAGCTTTCCATATTAACTATGTAAATGAGTGTGCCTATCCTGACCAATATGTCGGACACCAACAGACTAGTGGCTGTAAAATGGCCAATAGTTTGCGAATAACGTAACTTCGTTACAAAAAATTAATTTATCAACTTCTTCTCTGAAGCAAATCCTGCCGTTAGAGCCAGGAGAACGATATGTGATTCCGTGGTTTTGCCAATACTGATCGACAGCGCACGTAAATATGTACATAAAATTAATTTTCAATCTGTAATCCAAGTAAGTCACTATCCCTAAATCGTGTATCGAGGACATGTTTTGAATAGCCAGTTAACCTAAAAATTTCGCTTACGTGGTTCTCCCTGAGGAACTATCACCAGATCAGACATTCTCTGTTGTGGAGCAAGCGGCTCAGAAAATCCGCGATGTCTGGCATTCGATTCTGCCATTGGCCACTTTAATCCACTTCACACATTCACAGCCTAAACCTTTGAGTTCCTGTTTATACGTCATGCCCAAGAAGAGAAGAAGTTGAACTTAAAAGATCTAGCGTGATATTAAGACGAAAGGCCTAAAGTAATTTTTGGCAGTCGGTGGTCCAAATAGCACTGACACCGTACACTATTATCCACTTAGCACTCACTTGTGTATTCAAGTGGCCACGTTGCGAGGGATTTTTTTATAAACAATTCCAAATATTTTCTATGAATATGAATAACGAGTACCATGCAGCAAAAACATCAAGTAAAAGGCGACATCTTCACACCGACACATGTAGCGAATCTGGAATAAAATAATCACGAAATGCATTGTTGTACATGACTGAAACATAGTGGTTAAACTGAAGCTCATTCTTCAGAATATAAGCGGTTAGAGTTTGATAGCCTTGCTCGTGTCCTGACAAAAGTAATTTCCTGCTGATCCCTAGGTAAACAAATTCTAGAAACTCATCCCTCATACATAACGATGAACTCACACTTCGAAATGGCTTTACTTAATCTTTCTCCGAACGCAAGGTAATTTTTCGCTTTATGTCACAAATATTAAGATTTAAACAGAACGTTATATGTCGCTATTTTCACACGATGTGTGTGTCATATGGAACTGTAATTGACTATAGCCAAATACGTTCTTGATTTTAGCAAAACAGCACGCAACTAAACCAGAAGTAGCACATGCTGCTGATTCAGATAAATTTACACGTAAAGGGAACTTCATAAAAAATAACAAATTGCAAAAAGTGTCCGTGTAGCACGTACAATACACTTTCACTATATTTTTCTAACTTGACCTTTGCTGGAATGCACACCAATAAGTCACGAAAGACGATCACAGCCAAACCTTCTTCAGTTTTGGGTGTAAATGCACCCTCCAAATTAATCCCGAAGTATTCAGCAAAGAGGACAAGTTTACATGTGCTCTGTGGCAGCGAATTGAGTAGCAGAAAGTGAAATAATGTCACTCCATACTATAAAATGCTCACCCTGCAGAAAGTAATTTCCATGCCCAGTTACTGGCAACACAGGGTGCTGCATGTTTGTAGAGTCACGTACAATTCATTCTTCAACAACTTCTATGCTAATTTACAAACTCTAAACCCCTTACGGAAATACTATATCATTACGTGACTTTGTGCATGTTTGCACTACAAATTAACCTCGGGTGAATTTTTAATTGATATATATACACCAAACCGCATGCTAAAAATATCTTTGACTACATCGACCAGTAAGAGTTTCCACGAAAATTATAGTTTAATCTCAGCATTATTAATTACCCCACCAATACTTATATTTCACACACTTTACCAAGTTGCTCCTTCTATAAAAATGTCGTTCATTTTTCTGTAGATTCCAAAACTTTCCTTCGAATTTTAATATTCTGCAGGTTACTGATGCTACTGCGCACCCACATGCAAATTGTTTCTCGTACATCGGTACATCTAGCAGGACATCTATATAATTAATGATCGATCAAAATACACAGGTTTTCAAGAGCATCTAATTCGAAATCTTTGTGTAACTATGAATGGAAATGGCGTAAGTTGCAAAGTCTGTCTATGCCTGTAGGTTTAAAAAATTAGAAAATAAAACATAACAACCGAAATTATGTCGACAAATATAGATCAACCGGGGTTCGCTTTGTTACAGAATGTTTACAATATCAAAAACAATGATCACCCCGATATCTACTCTGTACGACGTGCTTATCTCACGGCGATAAATATTACCGCATTAACCCTTTTTAAAAATACCAGACCCTACATGCCTCGTTTGCACATAATTAAATTCCACTACCTTATATTAAGAATTTTGTTGCGGGGAGAATCTGATATCACAGCCGTGAGCACGGCAGCTGTCACACAAGCAATAGGACAGAGAAGCCTCCTTCCGCTGGGAATTTGTATAGTCAGGTTTTCCCCTGCAGCTGAGCTCACGGTACTTCAAGTAACATTCTCCACGTGCCGTCCTGCAGATTCTAATCAGGCCTCGCACCTTCTGAAAATATTTATCTATACACGATAAAGCACTTGCCTTTCAATTTTTGAAAGAAAATTTTGCAGTTTTGCGTTTTCTTTTCTGCTGTTAATTGCTTGGAAGTGTACTGTCGGAATTGGCATCTACAAATAATATTAACCCCATGATTTAGGCACAATCACTACATACCAGACTCACATTTTATGGTAAAGTAATAAAACTTCATAAAACCTACAGGATTATTCATAATAATAATAATAATCAATGGACCGTTATTCATATGAGAGGAATCCCGTAATAATTGAGCTGCGGAGAACGTGGGGGAAAGAACATCTTGAAGTCATAAGAGCTAGGTGTCTTCTGATGGAAGATAGTTACAGGAAGTTTTAAAAAAAACCGACTCCGGATTAAGCTAAAAATTATACAGTGTAAGCCATCACTTGAACAATACAGGTACGAACGGGCAAGTAAAAATTGTAAGATATTTTGGAAAGTATTGGAATAAATTTAGGCAAATGTGCAGAAATTGTGTAACGTCATACTACGATCTTCGGACATAAAATTGGGATCGACTACTTTTTTCAGTGTTTATGGATCAGTTTCAGACATTAATACATTCGATAATTTACACCAAATTGTCAATTCATCCGTGAAAACACTATACTCCATACATCCACTACTGTGTGCAACAACACGCTGTTTTTGTAACTACATTTGTGTTAATAATTATAGTCATTTGTCATTATCCATGTCCTTAGATCCAGGGCGTTGGTTTTCTATCTTCCTGTCCACCTTCTCATAGAATTTGTATTAATTTCATTTAACTGTGGAAAAATCCGGCTCCGAAATAGCTATTCCTTACCCAAGGAAACCTTTCGTGTTATTAGTAACAAATTTATAAACTACATTCACATCCGAAAAAATCAGATCAATGAACCACATCTAATATCTTGAGACAGATATGATTATTCTATTATTATGCCCACTTGTGTGTTTACCGCACAAGTTACATCCCATTCAGAATAAAGAATCGGCTAAATTTCGTTTGAATTACACCTCAAAATTATTCCCTGTTCTCCAACTGCACGCGAGACCTAAAGCATTTTCAAACAATCTTCTAGTTTAGTGATTCTAAAGAGGAGGCACGTACCACGTGAAGCCTCGTAAGATATACGTCAGATATACTTTACACATCGTTAAACACACGTTGAAAGAGACTAAAAATTGCCGAGTCTCCCGTCAGTGCACTTTTTTATATACGCAATACACACACTGTTTGTTTAAAATAACAACGCTTCTGTGTATTATGAGATAAACATTATGGTGCCAGTGGAAATGGCAATAGGGAGAGTCGCTCTGATACCAAAAGCTGTTAAATGCTGTTAAAGTTTATTAATTTACAACCGTAGTGACAAGTCATAAGGAATTAACAATAATGTAACAAACAATCTGAAGCCAAGGAATTCATTCTGACTTCTATGTGTATATGGCACGTGGGTAACAGATGGTAAAAATCAGACCTCCACGTAGTAATCATCGACATCTTAGCGCCTATCTTGTGTCACCGAAGATTGCATACGGAGTGTAAGAAAACAGTGTCAAGAGTCTGTATTCAAGAAATGACGGATTTCTGCACCTCGCCGTCTGCTGTAAATCGCTTCTCAGCCAGGAACTTCGTAAGGGATCCAAAGAGATGGAAATCGCTGACCACAAGATTGGGACTGTAGGCAGAATGGTCCTTAACCTCCTACCCACAGCGCCGGAAACAGTCCCGTTGACAGTAACGGGCCCGGTGTTTTCCAGCTCTTTATATCCCTTACGAATTACCCGGATTTACAATTCGCGCCGACGTAAAACTAGCTGTCACCCCCTGGTCACAGACTATTGAAACCAATTTCTTCCAGGCTGGGATACAAAACTTGGTGTCACAGAACGACTAATGCTGAAGCGTCAGTCACGTGTAAGTCAAGGCCCCACGTGTACCATCTGCTGCCCAAGTGTCATATATATACATCTGAGTCAGAATAAAGTTCTCGGCCTCAGCGTTTGTGACTTTTGTTATTTTTTAAAGCTTCCTTATATTTCAACTACTATTGAATAAATCACATTTTAACAAAAAATCAATAAGCAATGTAACAGTAGTGCATTAATTTTCTTAGGTGATTTGTTAGACTTTCTGGAGACATACAGATCTAATTTTATACATATTCAGTCCTGCGGAAAAAGATTAATTGAAACGTAACTGATCACAGTTTTCCTTCCGATCGAAAAATTTGTTCTTAGTCAGTACACAGACACTAATTGAATACACACGGTCCACACGCTGACGCCAGCAGGCCAAATCCATTTCACAAAGACAAATGGGCGGTTTTGTTTCAAAAATTCACACCGTCAATTCAACAGTAAAATAACTAATTAATTTTCAACTGACATAAAGTCTATTGTACAGAATGTAAACATTTCTTATCTGTCGTTAATTTACAGCGCCAGAAAGCTGTCCCGTTATCATAATTTTGAAAACCCAACAACGTAGGATATTACATGTACAGAAATTCTGTAACTGAAAAAAATTCCATCTAGGAGATTACAATTACAGTAATGACATCCATATTTCCGAGCTACTACGTGAATGTGGCTTCGACCGTGAACATAAAATTTACACAAAAATATAGGTAAGAAAATCTCACAAAACGAGTCCACGTTCAAGCTAAAGATCAAAGAAAACACGAAAAAGAAAAGAGCTCCTACATATACACGTCACGAAGTTGGGAGTAGAAGTAGCCGGCTCAGGATCGTGTCCAGTGGTAAAGACAAAGGTAAGGTTTAATGTGCACGACAAGAAGGCGCATGGGACAGTGCATAAACACCAACCAGACAACACAGTGTATTTAAAATCGTCTTACACAATAAAACAACTTAAATTCAACCATCTTGTGTATAAAACTACAATAATTCAATTTTCATTAACTTTTAACGATAATCTCTTCGACTGAAATGACAAAAATTAACATAGATTGTTGTCGACAACGGAAGATAAAGTACTGTTGAGAATTGTAAAAACTATTTGTGAATTAATTTATATTTCAAGTATTTTTGGTAATTTAATGAACAGTATTTTGTTTTAACTCCACACTCCCTCATCTTTGACAGAATTCGGCGCAATTCTACGCCTTTGTATATACCTCCCGCATGATGCACTTGTACGAAACATGTCGGAAGAAAGTAAGTACCACATAATTATTTATTACTGCTTGTGCAATTTGTTGCAACAAATAAAGTATAGGTACACTCATTATTAACGTCAGCACGAGATGGAAATCAATGTCGGCTTGATGTCTCTGTAGCTTTAAACCAAGGAAAAAATTTCCCATCCATTTAAATTGGAGCAGAACCTGTCTGAACACTTTAGAAAAGACAGAAATCTCTTACCCCTTACGTGAATCGAATATGATCCCTGGTTTGGACAACCCCTAGCCTAGTCAGTTTCCTTTCTAGCGGCGTTTAAACCCGCAGTCTCTGACACCAGAGTGTTCGTTATGTTCAGAATGTCAGTGCAGCAATTAATATTTCTGTTTCTTAGGGTACTCAGAATATCAGACATCTCATCTCGCAGGTCGTCTCTCCATTCTGCCCTCTGTTCTTTAACGAAAATTCTGGAATAGTTGGCCTAAAGTTCGGTTCACCAACACATTTATGGCACGTCAAAGTTTAACGTAGAAAAAGACAGGCAACGTACGTGTGAACATAACGCTCCAGCACTTACGCGTAAACAATTTTGCTGTGGAAAAGCGGTAAGTATTGCATATTGCTAGAGTGTGTCTGTGGCCTTAATTATCCAGCATGCCAAGCATGGGCTGTATCTGCGGCCTGTCTGGCTCTATCGTATTTTTCCACATTATCTCATAAACCGGTAAGATTTAGAGAAAAAATAATTGAAAATATTACGTTTGTTTTGATTTCCTCTGCAAATTTATCTGAAATATTTCTTATTTTAAGAAGAATTCAGAGAGATAATGTCATAAACGTACATATTTTCATACATGTACATCTTCGTTTACAGTACGAGTTATTCTCAACAGATTTTAAACAATTGAACTTCCTCGACAGATTTTCGAAAAAAAATTCAAACACAAAATTTCATGAAAATCCGTCCACTGGGAGCCGAATTGTTCCATACGGAGGGACGGACGAAGAGACTGTCAATCATGACGAAGCCAACAGTCGCTTTTCGAAATTCTGCTAGCGCGCATAAAAACGGCTGGAAAGCGACTTTCGAGTTGATCATCGGTATACTCGAGCCATTCCGCCTCATGCAATATATGTCTTCTTGTGTACGAATACTCTAAAATGGACTATTAAATTGTAATTAGCTTTTCCGAAATATTTACAACAGAACAACTGACCACCTACGTTTTTTATTACGAAAGAAACTAAGTTTTCTTTGAATGTTTACGATAACTCACAGACCGGGCGCCACATTTTAACCTTGGAATTCCTTACATTAGGCTACGGATGTGCCTTGCAAAGCATAACGAATCCTTCGGTTTACAGTTTACATTATACTGCTTAATAAAAAACGATCCGTCTACGTCGGTATGGCAGTTAAATTACCACCACCCCCCCCCCCCCCTCTCTCTTAGTTTAAATTTTAAAATTCCAAACACAAAAGACGGATGCCAAAAAAAATACAGTGTCGCCGAAGCAATTCAGAGTGATTTCTTAGTAAATTAGCTGCATAAATATCCGATAGAAGTCGAAGCCACAGCACAGCTTTTCGAAGAACAATCCACGAAGTGTGTCGGATGTTCTTTCCAAGTCACCTGCTGACTCACAACAGGTCATCTGACAGACGCAAATAATTTGCCTTGCAAAAATGTTCCTCTTTTTTTAGGATAATGCAACCATCTTAAATCTGGTCACTCTGCTACTGACATCATGATACCGTTTCCTTTTCTTATTACAGCAACGTAACCTGAATACATTAGTTTTATACTTCAAATATTCAATGACCCTTACCAGAAGTTGTTGCAAAGGTCATATTTTCTTACATAATACACATCATACCGGACAGGGTATTTAAGACACTCAAACTCCAAGACATTTATTGTGGTATCTATGTCCACAAGCAATCAAAAACTGAATAATTCTTGTGAGATCCATGTTGTTTAAGATTTAAATCTTCTGGAATATTATGACATGTAGATTTTTAAATAGGCACCGACATTTCAGAGGAGCATAGTGCCCTCATCATCCTTCTTACACTGCAGATGAAGCCACTACTTTCCTTCGAAACTTCGGTAACTGCTACCAGCTGACAATGTAAAACATCCCATATACTTGAATCCTGAGTAACGTTCTTCTCTAGTAACAAATATGTACAGTCACATTCAATATCCGTTGTGAAATACGCACGAGGGTTCTTAAGGAAGTCTTCTTCAGTAGTACAATGAACAGGGAAATGTACCTACGAGGTTATAACTTTGGTCAATTCAAAATTAGTTGGGAGTAGAACTCCATGTTCTTTTAGAAATAAGGCATTTAACAATTTTATACAGTTCTCGATTAGGGGGTCGGTAATCCTCCTCTCGCAAAATTCAATTCCGTTTCCACATTAGGTGAAAAAGGTAATTTGTAACTGAACTTCAAGTTATCCCATACTTAATATATAAGACATTTGGTCAGTGTATCCCCTAAATCAGAACTTTGCGATTAAATACATCATATCAGACAATTGGTATGTCACATAGTTACGTTAATTATTTCGTTAACATAAAAAATTGCTACATTTTTTAATGTAACAGTTTTTAAATAAAGCACAAATTATTCCCTCTGCCTCTGTTCCCAGTTCGATTAAAAAAATGGCATGCTCAGGACTACAACAGTTCAGTTTAAATACGGCCGTCAAGCCTGTCTGGCTATCTACTGACATTCTCCTGGTAGGAACATTTACAAGCACGATCTAAATACGTCAAAACAAAAACATCTCTAAATCCTGTATCCTACAGTTTTCGTGGAAGTTATGTTTCAATAACGTTGAAAAAACTGAGACTAGTAGGCATTCTCCTTTTGTTGCTTATAATCCGGCATAACTACGTGTTTTAGCACAAAGATGTTGATCAAGGGACAACTCCTATGTGCCGCATTTCGTTCACTTTGTGGGGTGCAACGCGACACGACTCCGCTGGATGAGTTCATCTATCAGACGGAAAGTGTGGTATTCTGTGGCATATAAACCTCATATTCTTACCAGATTTGGTAAAAGTGAAAATTGTTGCAAAACCAAATCTCAAATAAATAAATAATTTTTTTCGTGATTTCAGGCTTCCGCAGTGATGTCGAGGAGAACCGCCATCTTACGGATTATTACGCAGTGAGGGTAATTTCTTACCGGCGTTTCGTAACAAACTCTCGGTCCGATCTTCAATGGTCAAGGGTAGAGTCAAGAAACTTGACCCTTGAAGATGGGCCCGACAGTTTGTCCCGAGACCTTAGTAAGAAATTATCACTGCTCTTTGTGTAAAAACACAGAAAAGCGCAATTATTGTCCCTTCAAATCTACTTTCATTCAATAAAGTGATGTATACTGAGACTGTAATTATGATTAATGTTTACAGGCACAAGATAATTTTTACTTTGGTAAGAACAGCTTATTTATCGCGCTAAATTTCAGTTCCGCCGTTTCAAGTTTAAGTTTCTATTTGAAATGTTTAATGTTTCAACAGTAGCGAATACCGAGCGCCGCGCAGCGCAGCGCAGCCTATAAAACCAGCATCAATCAAAATACTTACGTTTTTTTTACTTTTATTGTTAGTATATAAAAGGGCACTACAAGCTTTAGGAAAATATACAGTGAATGAGAAAGCTTCTTTGCTAATGTTTTATTGGATAAACAACTTAAATAAACAGTGAATAAAATGAAATTAGGGCTGCCGCGAACTTCTAAAACAGTCAGCGAGTCTTAAATTCATGGCATAAGTGAAGCTGCACCAATCAACCTTGCTGGGTTCTCACACACTCTACGTCGGAGGCAAAATGTACAAACAGAGCGTGAAATGCATTACAGTTTTAATGATGAAACGTCAGTACGTACATAAACCTCACGGCCAGGGAATTAGAAGACAACAGAGCGGTGATGTGGAGTATTTCTTTGGTTGATTGTTTGGTTGGGTTGTTGGTGGTGGTAGCAGCAACGATAGTAGAACGGTAGTTAGTAGCAATAATAATAATAATAATAACAGAGAATCATTTTCTCATTTCCCAGTAACAGTATATTGCCCTATTTCTAGTAACTGGTAGTGTTCGTTAGTCACGTACCCTAAAGATATTTCCAGATTGTATTAAGTTCTGAAATTCAGTTCACTTGTAGAAAGTCATTAAGAAATGCTCACAAAATTCTAAATTGCCGCACAAGATGCATGTATTCAAATTCATGGGAATTCTTTGGGCATTCTGCAGCTTCAGGCCTGAATTCATCGTAAGCCTCTAAGCCTTCCTTCCTTACTTAATTAATTAATTAATTACTCACTTCTTTACTTATTTAGTCCATGGAGCACAGGTCTTCTTGAGAAGCTAACTGGTTTTCAGCCAGTCAAGAAATTCCCCGCATTTCATGGAACCCGAAGGCTCGTTACCGTAATCACAAGCGCCCGCCATCTGTCCTTATCCTGAGCCAGTTCGATCCAATCCATATCCCCACATCCTACTTCCTGAATATCCATCTTAATATTATTCTCCCATCTGCGCCTGAGTCTCCTAAGTGGTTTATTTCCCCCCAAACCCCTGTATATGCCTCTCCTCTCACCCATACGAGCTACATGCCCCGCCCATTTCATTCTTCTAGATTTTATCACCCAAAAATAATGGGTGAGTAGTACGGTTAATTAAGCTCCTCATTATGTAGTTTTTTTTTCACTCCCTTGTTACCTCGTCCCTCTTAGGCCCAAATATTCTCCTCAGCACCCTATTCTCAAACAACCTAAGCCTACGTTCCTCCCTCAAAGTGGGCGACCAAGTTTCACACACATACAAAACAACAGGCAAAATTATAGTTCTGTATATTTTAATCTTTAAATTTTTGGATAGCCAACTGGAAGACAACAAATTCTGCACCGAATGATAGCAAGAATTCCCTGACTTCATTCTGCTCTTAATTTTTCTGAATAGAATTTTGAATTGCTAAAGTTGTTTCCAAATATTTGAAATCTTCCACTCTTTCAAAGGAAATATTATCAATCTTCATACTGTGATTCGTTCTGCATTCTGATCTCGAGACAAGACGATGTACTTGGTTTTATCAGCATTTACTTCTAGCCCAATCTCCTACTAGCCACTACCAAAGCCTCTTATTTTTTATAGTATGTACGCTTCCTCCCAATACATTAATATCATCAGCATAAACCAGGTGCTTATTATATATACCATAAAATTTCAAGCCATCCTTGTTTACCTGAACCCTCCTAATGGCGCAATCTAAAGCAGAGTTGAAAAGCAATGACGATAGAGCATCTCGTTTTTTCAAGCCATTCCTAACAGGAAATATGTCAGACAAATTCTTGCCTAACCGGACTCTGTTATACGTTTCAGTCAGACACAATTTTATCAGCCTTACCAGTTTCTTGGGGATACCAAACTTAATGAGAACACTATACAAGACCTCCCTCCCAACTGAATCATTAGCTTTCTTGAAGTCTATAAATATCTGAAGAACTCTTTCATTTTATTCCCATTCTTTCTGAAGAATCTGACGAATGCAGAATATAAGATCAATAGTTGACAGGTTGCGTCGAAATTCACATGTATAAACCCCAGTAATTTTCTCTGCATATGGACTTAACCTTGAGAGCAAATTGTTGAATAACATTTTGTATGTATTTGACACAAGAGATATGCCTCTATAATTACTACAAACTTGTTTATCATACTTCCTACAAATTGGTACAATGACTGACTCCTTCAAATCCTCAGACAATTCCTCCTCATTCCAAATAGAATTAATAAGTTTATGAACCTCATAGCGAAATGTTCTACCCCTTGCTCTAATCAATTCTCCTAGGATTTGATCAACAGCTGGTGATATGCGACTTTTTAGCTTTTCAACAGCCAGCTCAATCTCAAAGGCACTTGGCTCAGGCATTAGTGGTTCTGCTGTGTGTATTTCTGTCTGTCTAACATCGTTAAACCCATGTACATGCAATAGCTGGGAGAAAGAGTTCCTCCACTTAGCCATAATACTGTGGGAGTCTGCAAACAAATCACCCCTCTCATCCTTTACTACATTAGTTCTAGGCTGGTAACCGTTCTTAAATTCATCGATACCCCTATACAAGTCTTTAATATTTTTTATCCTCCTGTTTGTTTAAGTTCTTCAAATTTAGCTTTCAGATATGCCATCTTCTTGTTCCTGAAATGTCTGCTAGCCTCAAGTCTTACATTGTTCAGATTATCTGCATTGTTTGGTTTGGATCCTTTATCCACTGCATTTTAGCCTGCTTCCTTTGATTTAAAAACCTAAACATTCTTCATCAAACCAAAGTTTATGCTGCTTCAATTCGTGCACACCTAGACTATCTTTAGCTGAGGTTTCGATATTCTCTTTAATATCCTCCTAAGCCCTATTTATGTCCTCATCATCACTTAAGTTCACCAAAGCCACACTCCTGTTTGTAATCTCAATCTAGTACTGTTTCCCAACCTCCAGCTCATTTAGCTTCCTGACCCTCTCAGCCAGAATACGCAAGTGTTCGTGTGCCTAGAACTCAAGGAGATGGAAAGGAATATAAAGTAGAATAAGGAGGACTGAGCGCAGGAGAAGAAAATTTTGTCGCAACTATTATTTTGCTCGCCGATACCAGTGACCTCTAGTTCTAAGTCTTTGGTCTGCGGCCGATCACTAGCTGGGAATTTGGATTAGAATCTAGCCGGGGGCATGTATGTCTGTCTCTTGAGTGTTGCCACTTGTCAGGTAATAGGTCTCTGCGACGGCCTGATCGCTCACCCAGAGGAGTCCTAACGAGTGAGATGTGGCTGAGAGCAATCGTGAAGTCTCGACAAAAGTGAGGCCAAACTTGGGGTTGTCACACCATGAAGAATATTTTAGACGTGAAGTGCCGCATGTAAGACACTATTTGCCCCTGCGTAAGGAGCAATCTCTATTGTTCACAGTGTATATTTACAAGTAACATCTCCGACTCTTAAAATCGCAACACGAGCAGGTCTCATTACTGCGGCAATACACACATATTCGCTATTATCATAAACCCAATACTTTTCGTATGGGAGAAAGAATAGACCGACATTAACTCCAATTCGACCTCACGCAAGTCACTACAAGATTAACATTCTTGCTATTTCAATTTCATAAAAAGGACAACTTTGGTATTTACACTTAACAGCCATCATGTGTTTTCGAAACACAGACCGTGAAACACTTACGGACGGATGATGTATGTAATGCAATGTACAGGCACACACTTCTAACTTTCTCGTAGTTTAGGATACGTAACGGCTTATTTAACCATTATGTGCATGAAGCTATGCATCGTGTGCAGAAGCAGACCAAAACTAAAGGCACATTCCCTACTATTTTTGTTCGTGTTTTTCCCAGTACCGTGATCTGTCAGAACTGGCATCTTCTTTCGTTGAAGCAGAGACAGTCTCTTTAAAATTGATACTAGTCCAAGAAGCAGCACTGTTCATTCCTTTATAAACATACTGTCCCAAAGGTTTGCCCTAAGTTTTTACGTTCCTGGATCACATCCTTACGCACTGAATACTATAAACTTCCTCGAAACTAATAAATCCCCTCCCATTACTCTCAAGACTAGCAGTAATTAAATTATTATAAAAATTCACACCACGCTAAGGGAGTTACAAATAGGAGCATTAAAATTGGCAATATTCGTGAAGTGTCACAAGTTGTTTTGCGTAAACTTTATATTCTGTGAATCTTATGTTTATTGGACTTGCATCATTGTAATAGTTGAAAAGTAAAAGACCAACTTAAAAACACTTGCTATTTTATTTCACTTCTTATGTGCTCAACATGTTTCGGACATTAATATATCTATCATCAGGAGCTTGCGACTGTGCTGTTGAATTACCACATCTGTCATTTTGTTCTCGGTTCGTT
>Ga0131853_10001302_pt1 | contig 44808 bp, 23 predicted proteins | sample TergutLab28metaG_FD_92764 | JGI IMG/M metagenome (GOLD analysis project Ga0131853, IMG submission 92764) | Labiotermes labralis P1 segment gut microbial communities from Petit-Saut dam, French Guiana - Lab288 P1 (version 2) (version 2) | ecosystem: Host-associated > Arthropoda: Insects >... | reverse complement strand
TATATATATATATATATACACACACACACACACACACACACACACAGACAGAACAATTGTACGCTGTTTAGTGCCAGTTTGCTCTAGAAATGGATGTGAAGCAACGGTCTTTATGCTTCGGATATTGGGCAGGCGAACAGGCAAATCAGCTCCAGCTGTCGGCAATTTGTAAACTTCGATATTCCGGATATAAATCTTTTGTTATCCCCCATTTAATGCCACTGTTTCGCTCTTTCGTTACTGGTTCCGACAAATCGGATTGAGACTTTGGACTGGCGATTCGCCTTTCACCACTCCTGCTACTGCGCATTTATAAACGTATAAGTCAAATATGTATCATCCCCTGATCAGGAGCAATACCTTGCACAAAGTTTTCATAATTTTAAATTTCATATACAATAATCACGATACCAATTCAAATGTACTGTAAAATGTACAGGCAACGTACTTCATTTGTAGAAAATTACATTTTACTAACATCTTCCTGACAATAACCGGGTGATGCAGAAGGCGTAAATGAGGAGGAAATTCGCGCAAACATCCGGCAGTGTACCTGATTTTTTGTAAAGGAGTACGTTATGTGTGATACTTATAAACCGCGTTTCCAAAAATTAAATGTGATACATAGAGTAAATCAGTGTTGTGTGTATTTTTAGCCCACATTCGCTATGTTGATTAGACTATCAGATTAAAACAGGGATCTCTTAATCCTCAGTACCAATAAACTCCGCACGTTAATTTGTCACTGCAACAAAATTTACTTACATAATTACCGCAAAACGAACTATAGATATTATACCTAACCGGCTCTAAGGTAAATCTCAACGTAATGGAAAAAGTATCAGCATACCTGAAAGTCATGCTCGTGCAAGTCATACTAAAAAATTAAAACTATTTGTATATTATGCTTGATTTTTGTAAGTAGAAATCTTAGCACGACAAACAATCATATATTATGTCCATTACGTTTATCTTAATAACTTCCAAGACGCCGACGCGTTACAAATATTAAGAATGATTTTGATGAAAATGTAAATTATAACTCAGTACTGCCTTACACGAGTCCGGCTTTCAAGTGGATTTACATATCATACACACAGTCAAAAATGTTTAAAATGCATTTATAATCTTCTTGATTAATTCGAAATGGCAAAATTTGGAACAATAATCTTCGACAAATAATATTTGCTTTCATATTGAAATAAGTTCCAATACTATATCATAGTTAAGCGACGTCTGGTTTTCACATAGATATTTTTGAGAGACCTAAAATAAATGCCATAATAGCTCTGAAATTTAATGGGCTGAAATCCAAACATCAAAAGAAATCAATTTTTTGCTACCATTTTTAAAATAAATTTAATGTCCATATTTTTTTTTGTGCTATGACACAGCAAACTTGCTTGTAAAAGCGAGCCGGCCTGGACTCGTCCAGCGTTTAAGCCGGGCTTACGCAGCGTCATATAACGAAAATTCTGGATTGTGTTGAATTAAATATTAGTAAAGCAAGATTTCAATTAATATGCATAAAAGAAAATTTTCATGTTGAAATCTGTCCGATTTAAAGAAAACGAAAAACGTGAAATGTTTTGAAACAGGATCCGATCCGTATTGTACGTGATTTGAACACAACAGATAAAATGGATCACTGATTTTGATACTTCGTTACAAGAATGTTTGATGGCTTAGGCTATAACTGAAAATAATTGCGGAAAACTCGATATTATTTTTTAAAAAACCGTACAAAAACTCTGTGAAATTTAACCTACATAACCTATATACACTTTTAATAAAATTTATCTTATATATATAATACAGCATAATTTGTATCTTCCTTGAACATGATCCGTTCGAAAAACTCTGATACATATTTTCGAACTACAGTTACAAAAATCGAGCATAACTAAACTGCAAACTAAGTGCGATAATGTTTTCAAAAGTAACTGTATTCAGGCTATGAAGGCCGATTGCAATGCTTGTATTCGAATTTATAAGTGGTCTTGACACGTGAGAGGAGTCTAAAAAAGACAGTTGTTTACTTATCTTCAACAATTCAATCGGGCTTCATTGTTGTTTTGTTGAAGACAAAATGGAAAGTGGTGTAAATATATTCCACTGATGGAGTTGTATTGCTTGGGCACATTTTAGATATTAATTTATCAAGAATAAAGTTTATTTGTTGGAACTGAGTTCTGTGTCTCATAATATCGAACTTGAATACGAAAAGGAAAAGCACGCTGAATTACATTTCTTTAAAAATAAGCATCTACAGTGAAACAGGAAATGTTTCAGTTTCTTTTCTGCTTAACGTCTAGTAAATATCTGATTTAATGGAATACATTTAAAGTTTTTTTTACGCAGAGCATGGAAATACCAAACAACTATAAAAAATATATGCAGTTCTTCCTTATGCGGAGTCCACGCAACCTCAATTTTGTTATCAAGGCGAGACTCACAATCCGGCTGCGTAATTATGATGAAAACACTACATTCCCACTGACGTCGATCCACAATCTATTCCATGTTTAGAAGTACAAATATACAGTAGTATGGCATCATAGGTTACCGTATATGCAAATGGAATTTCCAGGTTTTCCATCAAACTAGTTATTAATTACATTATATTACAGTACAGGCCTATAACGTGAAACATCATTTCCCAAACTACCACATTTCTTCGGTACTTAAGCTGAATTGTTGTTTTCTTTTAACTCAGTCTTTTAGTATTGTAGGCCTAAAGGCGCGAAACACCATAATTTTCCTATCAACACAATTCCTTCCAAGTTTCCAAATACAACATCTTTCTGTCTCAGAAGTCTGAGATATATACTCAAACAGATGACACTTTTTCAGACTACACAATGTACTCATCACTAACGTGGCACCGAGAAGAGCAACATAACGATCTGCGGAGTGATTTACAGCAAGTTTCAAAATTCATTCATGTTTGTCTAATTCTGAAGAAACCCATGAGGTCAAAACCACTCAAATTTCGAATACGAACTTTGAAATCCTACGTGAATAGAGTGTCTGTTGAATTATAAAGCAGTCAGACTACGGAATGGTGTTGCTTTAGGTTAGTTAGTACCTTTGGCCCTTCTCCACGATTAGAATCCTCGCTGGATGTGAAAGTACTACTGGTGTCGATCCCTGAGTCCTTGGTCTGCGAGTCCTGAGAACTCTGGCGATCAGAGGTCCATCTACCGAACGTGTGGCTCCAGTCTTGTGGGTGTGGCTGCTGATGGTGATGACGATGATCCACCGGCACAGGACGGTCAAAACGCACAGTCTTCTTTCTCCGTTCTGTGAAACGACGACTATCGGTGGCACTATTCTCTTCCCGTTCCCATAATTCCGAGACCTCTTTCACGATCCGATTGCGAAACGCAAAATAACGGCCACGGTAATCGTTTAAATCACGTGGGAATTTCTCCTGTGGTACCTCTTTATTACTAGTCCTCGCGCTATCTGAAGAGGGATTTTTGTTATGATGTCTAATGTTGGCAGCATTGTTGGAATGTCTCGTGCCTTCGCGACTATTGTGTGAATGGCTACAATGGTTGTGATCTCGGTTATTGGAGGAATGGTGGTGGCGTTGGTAATGATGGTGTCGCGTCTGACAGGTTTCTACTTTTCCTAGTAAAGATACGACAACAAAAAAGGAACAGAAAATAAAGAAAGAGTAACAAAAGACAGAGACATAGTAATGGTAACAATGGTTGCTTGTATAAGAGAAGGTACGTAAATCTGATAGATACCTCGGAAAAACATCCACAGCTAAACACAGAGAACAAATGCAACCACAAGACATAGAAGACATCATGAATTGTGACTGTTGGTGACAATGAACAGATGGAATTCATATCCCATACTAAGCTAGTATTTTTCTTATATTTTCCTGTACACATATCTGAAATAAAACAACACAAAGTAGACAACAAATTAAGAAAGGCAGCCATATTGCTCCTACAAAATTTAAAAAGCCGTAATTTATGCTTCTTCAAAATTATGGTCTAATTAAATAGCTAATTAATACATACGAAAAGCAAATATATTTAAAATAAAACTTAATTAATTTCTTGAATTGTGTATGTTATCCCAAATGACATATTAATGATAATTACTTGTAAAATTTATGAAATATCTCGTCGCTGTAATTCATAATTACGTCTGAGTAAGTTGTCTAGAATTTTAACTGTTTATCGTATCTGACCACATACACAGTCACGGATGCAATTTAATACTAAAATTATTATAAGCTTTCGTTTCACTATTTCGCCAATGTAAGTCTTCAGACGGAACCTGTAGGAATCAAATTCCTTACGTTAAGTGAACGCCTTTTCAATTAATGTCTCCAGTATGTGTTATATTTATTTTCAGATATTTGTACCACTTACAGTTTAATTAAAATGAGCTCAGAACATCTCTATATAATCTGAATTGTCGATATTACAATTATTGTACGCAACCAAGGGTTCAGGGACGCCACAGTTTACAACTGCCTTTGGTGGTAAATTCTCTATTTAAATCGGTCTTGTGTAAACAATTTCTGAAATTTTGCTCCGATGTCTTTAAATTCCTTATAAACCGACTATAACATCTTTCATCCCAAAAATTTTTATACAGTCCATTCGTAGAAAAAGTATAAAACTCACAAAATTTTACAGGCCGAATGAAGTAAAACACATGAATTCTCAGCAGTGTCACATGGCATCCGTGCATTAAAGGAATTTTTAAACTTATGTAAAAACCAACATATGCACATATATAACATATGTTTTATCACACATTATTAATTATCAACATTTCAACATTTCTAGATCGCTTCTGCGATTATCATCTGGGTTGCTTGACGAGAGTACTAAGAATATAATACAATGACAATTGCTGATTGTATTGCTAGTACTCTTGTGAAGTTACCTTGATGATGACAGCAAAAGCGATCGAAACATGTTGGTAATTAATAATATGTGATAAAACATATTTTATACATGTGCACTTATTGGTTTTATTACATAAGTTACAATACATGATAAATAATTTTTATTTTGAATTGTGAAAACATAAAGATACTTTCACTGTTAAATGTGCACAAAGGGCATTTTAAATTTGTTAAACAATTACGTTTCTGAGCGAGGTACACATCGTTATTGCGTCCAAAGATCCAGATTTCTGTCATTTGAACAGCATCGGACATCCGTTTATTTGGCAGAGAGGAAGAATGAACTAATGAACGATATCAGTGTTTTAAGGAGTAGGTGGCAGAACACTATAATCATAATTCGGTACAAACAAGTGTGTCGAATATATAACCCACTGTTTGAATCTAACATACCGAAAACAAGATAAACAAGTTTGCTAGCTTGATCGAGCAGCGGACTGCTCAACCCTACACTGCCGTAAAAGCAAATTTTACTCTCAACAGTAAATACGGTTCGAAAAAAGGCATGCAAATTATGTTAGAACCAAAACGTGCGTGATTCAACTGTGTTTCATATCCACCTGCAATGAAAGCCCTTCTCAAAGTACAAATGTGTGATCAATGTGCGTATTGAAGTGTCTTTCCGGAGATCCTGACGCCACAAACTGTGCAGTTAAGGTGATTAGCCGGTCACACTTGACAAACTTTCTGGGATGACCGACAGTCTGAAGCACCCCTATACTTTCAGGTAGCGGATTTGAATCTCCGTCTACTTTCGAAAGATCATGTCGTTGCTAAGGACAACTGCCTAGCAACTACACATCGTCTTCCGCAAAGTTCAGTAAATTGGCCAATCAGAGAGGTCAATCTCTAAGACTTTTCGACAAAACTGGGGTTTTCTTGAAGTTCCTGGCCACCAACCAATAACAGTCGCAGATTACACAGAAAATCACAGTGAGTTGTCCCACAATAATATCAAGGCTCTTTCGTCCGAATTATCGAAAGGCAGAGCGCGTACAGATCGATGATCTGCACTGAATCAGTATTTCCAGATTAATCGAAGGAACGGTACGGTAAAAGCTTGGTCCGCGTTCGTAGTAAAAATTACCCCGTATCTACAACATATAAATTTATATCACAGGGGAGAGTAATTTGATGATTATTTAGTTGGACAAACATAACTGTGAACTAATAATAATTAATAATTGATGGGCACAGCCAAATTACTCTTAACATTTCTGACACACACAGCCAAGCAGAAAGCGTAAAGTGAACTTGTGTAAACTGATCAATTTAAATTCATCAATAGTAAAACTTTTAAAACCAATCAGTGTGTCGAGCGTAATTTACTCGTTTTAGATCAGCCATCAACCGTCTGAAGAGCATGCTCCCGTGTTCTGAAAGAGTCGCAACTACTGAGAAGATCTAAACTGAGGCAAATTATCTACAGGAAGAAAAACTGTTTGAGTACACTAAGCTAAAAACTGGGGCAAATTCAATGCAGCCTATTAATGCCAGTTCAAAATGTACATTAATTTTACATTCCTTTCTGGTAATGGGAAGATTTTACATGTCAATATATTTATATACGAGAATTTGGCAGAATTAGAAGTTTTGAACGGTAGTTTCACTTTTAGAAACTGAAATTTGGTCACTATAGTCTGCTATTACGTTATGAAACTATAGTTCAGTACTTAGGCTTAATTCCTGCTGAAATTTGATAATAAGCAGAGAATTCCTTTTGCAGGATAGAAACCTGTACGAGCGAAAACTGCTTGAGATAACAAAGGGCATGAACAAGTGGATTGTTTTTATTCTTTAGCCCAGTATTTCCCATACGAGGTTCAGCGAAACCCTACTGTTCTACAGAATATCGTTTGGGTTTCCGCGATAAATCTTCGAACAAATAAATGGAAATTTTGTAATACTGCGAAAAACTCCAAATATCCCTTGAAATTTCCCAGGAATTTTTGTCCGGCAGTTGGCAATAGTGATGTAATATCCGTGCACTAAAAAATGCCTCCTTTTTTTGTTTCCGCCAGTTAGTGTTTAAGGGTATACATGTATTTAGCCTGTGTCCGTGTCTGTGATCGTTGTACCGCTCCCAGCTAACAACTTTTACTGGCCTGAAAAGGCTTCCATTGTAAGGGGGTCCCTCGGGATATTAATATTAGTTTGGGGGTTCCTCCCATGGAAAATAGGTTGGGAAACGCTGCTCTGGGCTGCATCTGGACCTATGGGACTTCAAAATGAAAATAATATTGATAAAAAAAAAACTAACAGGATCTCAATCGTTCTGCGGAACTGTATGACACATTACTGTAACCATCTTTAAAGTATATCTTACCAAACTGTACAGTAATAGACATACGCAAGCTTGATATGAACCCGGATATACGACGTTAATTACAGAACAAATCAGAAGAATGGAGACAGCAGTATTGCATTTCGTGATTGCAAGATACACAAAGACAAATCACAAGCATAACAGGCGTGAGGATATTGCAGAAAAGTTATAAATAATTGTAAATAACATATATATATATATAAAACATTTAGAGGTATATAAAAATAGCCAGAATGTTAAGACATGCCTGAAAACCGAAATCCGAAGCTGCCTGATTTATGTGTACAGATGGATTCCCATCCGACAAAAGGATGGGTGTAACAGTTTCATTTAAGCCTAGCAAAGAGTAAGCTAAGGGCTTAGCCCTTTTGTTAAAGAAATCGAAAAGAATTTCGGAAAAGCCAGTTTGTACGAAAAAATTACTTGCATGCTGAATGAAATTCTCATGAATGCGATCACAGACAGATTCGAACCGAACAACAATTTTCTGAACTTTCTGTATGACGCAAGAAATGAAACTACACAAAACGTTTTAATCAGTATCAAACGATTAGCCGTCATTTATCCATTTAAAATTACACATATTGTGTTTAGTACTGATTAACATTCACTTCACCTAAAGAAATGGTATACAGTCTAATGTTTACAACGGTCTTCAATTTATCTTCGACGGAAGTAATGGGAAAAAATCGTGGGTGAACACGGTATAAAAGAAAATGAGCTGTCTTTTTCACGGCCAAACAATTTAAACAAAGCACAAGGGTCCTTTAGAGACCTCTCCCACGGGAATTGGTCTACGCTTTTAAACAGTTATTGTGATTTTGTGCATTCTCAGTTAACAATGCAATGTGGAAATTTGTGTACTACAAAAAGGCTAAAAGTCATAGCACATATGTATCTTTAATCGTCTCCCTGACCATGGGGTAATACCACTTCGGCGAAGCAAGACGAGGCGCGTGCGTGTTACGTCATCTTAACTACGCTGCAACATGACTAAGCGCAGTTCTGATGTCTCTCACACAAAGCAGTCATTGCGTCAGCAATTGTTTTTCGTTCATCAGATACGTTTCATTTGCAGAACTTCCACAAAGCACATATGCGTCGTGGAAAAAAGTCATCCGAAATTTTGTTTTGTAAAATTATATTCTGCATCAATAGCTCCGCAAAAAGGAACAATATACCACCAAATGGAAAAATATCGAATCATAGGTTCGCTCTTGACACAAATTACTTACAAAAACTTGTGATTTCCTTGGATAATGTATGATTTTCATTAAGCGGGAAAGTAAACAGCCAGACAACATACGTTAGTATTAAGAAAATCCCCATGCATATCGTGAAGTTTTCTTTACATAGCCTTATAGGGCAGCGATTATGCGCGAAATCACATTGCTCGTGTTTTTCGAGGAAACCAGTTCCGACGTTTAGGTTAACATAATCCTAACACCATTATTTAGGAAATTAACAAAGAAAGGAAAACGTAGCACATTCCTCATTCTTTGCAAGAACTGAAAGAGAATATTTGGACAGAAATTGCCAGTGGTACTGACAAGATGAAGATTTCCACTGTGCGTCACGAAATAGTTTCAAACGGGGCGAGGACCGCTTACAAACTGGACGGTAGCACTTCAAGACCCTTTTATTACACAAAGTAAGTTGAAATGCAAAGGAAAAATGGGCAATATATTCCCGGCGGATGCAGGCTTTCGCGCGATAAAGCAACCAGGGATAAGACGTGCTGAGGGCAGAGATTAGTGAGGCGCTCTCTATTGTTACCCTCAATCCCTCTTTCACACAGGAACCCACAATATATATATACATTTTTCGTCTGCTTGCACAAAAAAAAGTAGAATCACAGCGCAGTCTTCCAATGGTACTTTGTGCTTCGTTGAGTAAGTTTAACGAGTACAATGCATGCCTTTTTCTTATTTTTGATCAATTTCATCAGAATATGTAACTCGTCCAAACACAGATTGCAAAGAACATTATTGCGTGAGGTTTCAACTGGTATTTCCTTATTGCGCAACTAAATTTTCAAGAAAATTGGCACGCGGTTTCTGCAAATTCTTAACGTTTGGCTGTGTTTGGTTTCTTATATCACATTTAAATTAAAACTGACTTTTAAAATTGAAATAGAGCTCCATGGTAAAAGGAATAGCTCATATTTTCACAATTATTAAACCCACTGTGAATGCAGGACCGCTTCCATAAAAGCACAATGAAAAACAATAAGTGACTTTGGGAAAAATTAAGTTTTATTCGTTGTTTTTTCCATCAGAACATATGAACCAGGAAGCATTTAAACTCCCTAACTCAGATTGAGTTTATATCTTCAGAAATCTCTTTAATGTGTTTGTATCAAACTAATTCTAACTATAAACACGTCAAAGAGTTCTATAATTTTCACATAAATATGGAACTGTGAATACTGTGACGTATCATTTGAGCTAGGATATGTTGTCTATGTGCACGAATGAATGGGCTACCTTTTTAATACTTATATAAAAGTAACTTTTGAACACCGGAATACGGTGACTCGAAGAGAGCTGCTACAAACGTACAGTCTGGTACCTCATATCGCTCTCCTCGACCCACTCTATTTTATGACAGGGAGATATGGGTTTCTCTCAATACGCACAATACATTCACTTATGTGCAATTGAAATCATTAACTCAACAAATTTGTGTTTTCTGTAAGCTGCAACAGGAAATCTTAGCATAATTCAAAATATAGAGGTGTTCTGTGTATTAATAATTATGAATAATGTAATGAATAGTTCAAGAAAAGAACTAATAGCAGAATACTGAGAATGCAAAAATATCTACTGCACTATTTCTACTGAAACAAAGGCTAGCTCAGTATCAATATGATTCCTGTATTGACTGAAGACTAGAACCTTTAATCAAAGGGTAGTCTAGGCAGCTCATGATAATCCTTGGTCGTGATATTTTAGTTCATTATCTTATCATGCCGACGGAAACGAAGATAAGAAATGCAGTAATTGTTTCATTAAATTTTAACATAAATTTGCTTTTCACTAAACATTTGAAATTTGTTTCTCCCACGCTGCACTAAGAATTTACTATTACTTTTGATGTGAGACACTCGGTGCTAATTGCAAGCATCTGGAGATGAGAATAAACCAAGTGGTATATTTTAATGGCGTAATTTATGTATTAAAGCGCTACGTTCATTACAAAAAATAAATATTTGTGGAACAGTTTTAATATAGCAAGATATTTTAGTTTCAAAAGTAAAATCAACGTTACTTTAGCAGTAAATATGGGTTTCGAATCCAAGTTTGAGGATTAGCATAGCTGACTAGTTATGCCTTTGATTCCAACACTTTTCCCACCGAAGGCTTCAACATGCATGTATACGTAATAATAAGAGAAGAAGAAAAAGGACAACACACAAAATTCCAACACTCAATATTACACATCATTTCAATCGTTATTATGATAAATAACAAACTCCCACTGTGGTAACATATTATAACTCTCACCGCTAGAAATTTCTTAATCTTTTCATCTAAAATGGCTTGTTTTTTCAATCTGTCGCCCATACTCTCAGCAGGATCCCCTGGAAGAGAGATAACTGTTAGCGCATGATGAGCATCATCTGGAACTGCGGCAGTAACCATGGGAGCAACAACTTGTTTGTATCTTCAGCACACAGGAACAACACAATGTCTTACACTTTATACAGTTCGAAGATAGCAGACAGCAACATTGCTCTGAGTTGTAGCATATGTAATAGTGCAGAAGGGTGATAACCATTTCAGAAATAACAACGATAAGCTTAGTTCAGGTACACAATTCTTTCGTGACTTCATAGTAGGTTCTTACGTAAGAGTACCCGCTTTAGGAATTTAAAATCACCTTATCCGTTACTCTCTGCCATAAAATAATATAGGTTTACTTGTTGACTTTTTTAAAAACTTGGCATGGAAAAGGTTAAGTATTAAAATCCTGCAGGAGGCGTCTATGATGTACCTGACGGTACTACTGCGCCTGAGAAGAGAGATTTCTCTTAGTTTCCATTTTTTAAAGCTAGACGTAATACCAAAATTAGGTAAATTTGTATACAGAACTACACACTACAATATGGTGCCTGCTATCTTAATGATAAAGTTATGGGAGGCATGTTCAGACTCTAAAATAAGTAAAAGAACCACGAAATATATACAAAACACGTTGGCTTCTTTTGAAGGAGTTGAAGAGAAGTGCCAAACGAAAGCTGCCTTTTTGAGCGCAGGGCTGGAACTTCTGACTGTGGCTTGAGTTTTAAATCTATTCACGGTTTATTTTCTAAAGTTGCTGCGGCCAAACCTACGACAGAACTCTGTATATCAGAAAATATTTCCACGGTTAATTTGCGTCGTCGTCGCTGTTAATATTACTATTGTATTATTATTATTATTATTACTTCCGCATAACTGTGTTACGCATGTGTTAAAACGCGGCTTTAAAATCAATATTACCATGTTTCGACGGAATTTTTCAAGGCGACAATTTCATTCGTTCTTGTTTAATTAATTTCGTCAGAATAAGTACATAAGCAAAACACACTGGCCTGTTGTTATAGTTGCTGTTGTAGCCATTCTTTTGGTATATTAGTAAAAAAAGTTTATTTTAAACAACACCTTCGATCTTTATTAGTAACCTATAGTTAGACCTATATATAGCAACATATTATTATTATTGTTATTACTACTACTATTAATAATTCGAGCGCCGTTCCTATAACTCATTCACAGTTGTGAAATTTTACTCATTAAGCCTACTTGAAACAAGTGTTGGAGGCCGAAACACATTCCTTTTGCAACTTTAATTCAAAATATTGTACAAATTACGTTTTTAACCAAGGCACGTAGTGGCGCATTTGGTTAAGGCGCTGCGCTACAAGCCGAAAGGTCGAGGGTTGGGTTCCCAATGGTATCATTGGAATTTTTCATTGACGTAATTCTTCCAGTCGACTCATCCTGTAACAGAAATGAGTACCAGGCGGCCGGTGCGTAGGGCTGACAACCTTACTACTTTCATGTGCCGGCTGTCTTGAAATATTGGAGCCTCAACCTCCTGGAACCCTCAGGGCCTTTACATTGTTACCTAGGTTGCCTTGTAATACTGTCCGGCAATTTCATGAGCTAAGCGTCAAATTATAACCAAGTTCCCTTTAATTTAGTATAATTAAGTATTTAGTGCCAAGAGGTCCAACAAATTCATCACAAGAAATAGGGCCGTTCTCTTTATTCAAGGCTGGTTTCACGTCACAATACTTTTAAGCATACAAAATCCTTCCGACTGTCTAACAGTAATGTTACCGACGATCCAGAACTGGAATCACCACAATCTCTAAAAATGTATCTACTTACCACAAATCTGGAACTGCCAGTTAAAAAAAAGGGGGGCGCATGCAGCCTGTAAGTCAGTGGTTCTTATCGGGTATTGATGTGTAAGTATTTGTAAGTCATCGCTTCCTAAAGGCAACAAATTCTGCCCGCGGTTAGAGGTCTGACTGTCCTGAGCTTTCGTGGTTTACACCGGACCCTTCAGAAAAATGACGATATAGTATCATTATATAGCGCATGATCCTTATCGTTCTGTGAAGTATTCTCTGGTTTCACTTTCATTTCTGTTGCTGAGCTGATATAAATTATCATAATAGTTTTCTGGAGCGAAAATGTTATTTATGTGAAACGTTTCATCCATACATCACTCAATTGCTACGTGGAACCACGGCGATAAGTAGCATTTACCTCCCTCTGCAAGAACACGTAGGATTTGTAAGATTGTCATAATCAGTCAACCGCTTCATTATTTGTAATGTATTACACTAGATTTTACCCGCGAACATTGAATGCCTTTGCCAGTGAATCCTAAAAGAACGGTGTTAAAAACATCTAGAGTTTCAGACAAATAAGTGTTTACATGTATACTACTTTGTTTAGAAAACGTGAAAATACTATTACAGGCGCTTATAATATACTTTTATACGAGGCATCCTTCATATTCATATTTTTTTGTTTAATTTCCCCCATCTCGACCCCGATTATTATTTTGTTGCTGTGATGGCAGTGACCCAAGTATTCAATGCGGATTCCACTGCACCAAAGTGATTGCCTAACTCATCCATTTTAAACCTCTCAACATGACAAGACGAAATAACCGAACAATGGAGACTTCTTCTCTATTCTACAAAGGGCAAGTTTGATATGAATGAAACTGTAACCTTCACAAGAAAAGGAAAAATTATCGTAGAGCTTTCAAAACACACACACAAAAAAACGTAAATTTAGAGGCCCTAACGCCCATTTTTCTTCAAATGCTCTGATCTATATAGTAAGAATAACAGAAACAATAACTTGGTAATTAAATAACAACCTGGTAATTAATTTCGAGGCATGATATACATTAGTATGTATTCCGAACAGGTTAAATTTCTCAGATATACTTTCGAGGTTTTATATCACCAAGTTTACAGTTAGTACCGAAATGTTCGCTCAACTTGCAATCCTGTAGGAACGCGTAGCCGGGTTCATAAATTATTTCAAGATTATACGTTATGTTAAATTAACATTGTAATGTTGACTACACAATATCATTTTAACGCTAATAAAGTGGACGAAGAGTGTAATTCAGGTCTAAAAGAAATTACTGCCGTTGAATTGTCAATATTTCACATCTACATACACGCACATCGATTTTTAAAGGCGATTCAACTGTTTGACAAATATGTAGCCCCCCATAAATTCAAACCCTCGTCTTTATCTCAGGGTTATGTGGAGATACGTACTCTGAGTCACGTGGGAGGCGGTAGCAGGTGTGGAGGTGTATCCTGTACAGGTTACTACGTAGATGATCTGTGGTTACAACGACACACGCTGGCTTACCGGGAAGGTATCGTGCTGAAGGCTGCATGGAACTGGGGTAGTAAAAGTAGTGTCGTCAACGATCCCTTAGGGGAAGAAGGCCGCATCCCATTGTACGAGTATGTCGGCCTTCCGACCGCACGGGGCTCTGCGGATGGTGACCGTTATGTTTTTCCCGTTTCATGGAAGAGCTCATTAACTAGGGACTCTGCCAGTGATGAATGAATGAATGAATAAATGAACTACTGGCTCCGGAAACGAAGCAGCTCTCGCCATAGGGGCCCCCTTTGCGGGACCATAGAGTGGGGGCTCATGTACGGAGGACTTTGAAAGTGCGACTTCATCAGGAGACCTTGTTTATTGGGGACTCTGGGAGACAAGTAAAAGAAGGCTGTGGAAATGAGCACCTCTCTCCAGAGGGGGTCCTGTTGGGGAACCTGGGGCTCATTTACCGGGAACTTTGATAAACCGAGGAAGGAGCGTTCTGGAAATGAAGCATCTCTCTCTATGGAAGCTGTGCGAGAGGAACCTGAAGGGAGGGCTCATTTACTGGGTACTCTGAAGAATAAAGGAAGGCTCTCTCTGTACGGACTCCGCTGGGAACCTGGAGGGGAGTGGCTGGTTTGTCGAGGACTTTGACAGACAGTGAAACAGTGAAAGAAGGCTCTGTAAATGGAGCGTCTCGCTCTGTGGGAACTCTGTGAAGGGGGACGTGGAAGGAGGGCTCCTTTACTGGGAACCCTGAAAGCTATGTAAGACATGTCAAGGAAGGCTTTGGAAATGGAGCATCTCTCTCTCTCTCTCTCTCTCTCTGTATACAGGTTCCGTAACGGGAACCTGGAGGGACAGTTCCTACACTGAGGACTCCGAAAGACACGTAATGGAAGGCTCTGGAAACGGAGCATTTATTTCATGGGGCTCCATAAGGGGAACCTAAGGCACTTAGCAAGAGAGGGCTCGGCCAATACGTTAATTGGGCCGGGACCTGTACAGGATATATTTTTCTGTCATGTATAACATGCAGGTTTGTGACCTTATTCTTGACCACAACACTCTAAAAGGGTATTCCTCTTTGGGCTCGGGCACGCTGAACCCAGAGGTTATTAGGAAACCCCAACCAAGACTAATCCTGGCCTTTATTAAGGCCGTAGGATTTGGATACGGATCCCCCCTCCCCCCGCTTAGAGAGAAAGGTCACGGAATAACAGGCACAATGGGCCTGCTTTTAAAAGGCTTACGTGCATTGGGTTCTTAAGGGCTCGAACGCATAATCTATTCTATTATATTCTTGCTAAATGTGTATGGTGTTTGGTAGCACATGTTTTTGTGAACAGTTGCCTGCACTCGTGAAACAATACGAACACCAAAAGGTCACAGTTAACAAATACACACTAGCTACCAAGAGTGGATATCGCATCAACACAACAGTTTAAACCTCATATTAATAAGCTAAGCGCAAATAAGAAATAATAAGTTCTAGAACATCCTCTGATTAGATGAAAGATGTTATAAAGCACCTGACTGATTAACTTAGGTTTTTTAAGGTACGAATTTGTATTTAACAAAAGATTACTTTATTTTTGGAACTTACGGTACCATGTTATTTTTATAGTATTGCAGCTTGCGTTTTTTAGGCGCGTTCGCAAAATTGCGAAAAGCGAATGTTAATTTCGTAATGCCTGCCCGTCCGTCCGCATGGAACAAATCGGCTTCCACTGAACGTAATATCATGAAATTCGACATTCGAGTAGTTTTCGATAACCTGTCAAGAAAACTCAAGTTTCATTAAAATCTGGCACGAATAACGGGTACATTGCAAGAAGACCAGCGTACATTTTTAATCATATGTCTTCCAATTCTTCTTAGAATGAGAAACATTTCAGATACAAATGGCACGCCACAGATGACAATATGGAGCATGCGCATTTCTTGCTGGATACCTAATACATACACACACTCAGAATATGTAATGCTTGTGCTTTCCACTTGAGCAATGGCTGCACAAAAGCGCATCAGTGTTAAGTTATACGTACACTGCTTACTTCTTTAAAATTGTTTATGCCCAATCTCATATCTGTTAGTTCACAGAGGCCCGCACACGCTACAAAGTATCTTAAACAGCTGAGCAACTATTAGCTTCTCAAAGACGACTCTCTGCTTCATGCAGTCAATACGTTTGCGACGAAGGGAATAAACTGCAGTGAAATCGACTTTATAGCCCATAGGGGAGAGAAGTTAAAGCTGGCTCCTAGAATTAGTCCTAGGTGTATTAAAACTGTTTCCACCACCGTCACTACTGCCACTACTATGAATATTGCTCCTATTATTATTGTTAATAATACTACTACTATTACTACTAATACCAGTACTACTACTACTAATACTACTATACTACCGCCAATACCACCACCACCACCGCCACCATAATCACCACCACAACTACCAACAACAATTACAGCAATAACAACTTTCGATTAACTACACGAAGCAGAGCCCTTCGTGAAGAGCTGATAGACACATGGGCAAAATTGGGTCATAGTTTTATCTGACCAATATAAGTTTTAAATTCCGGCCCGCTCGCATATTCTATTAACACAACCAACTCAGCCGACTGCCCATACGTGCTAAAAATAGCAGCGAAAAGTAAGGTAGGGCTACTTTATTTGTCAGAAAAAATAATTACCATGTAAAAGTTCTGCGCATTCACAAGAGTCCGCCATCGGTCTCCACCCTATCCCAAATAAGTCCGATCTACATTCTAAAGTCCTATTTCCTTACGATCAATTTGAGTGTCTTTCTCCCATTCCACAGCAAACATAGGACTTCAAAATGACCTCTTTCCATCGGGGAACAAGAATTGTTTATTTAAAGACGCTATCAGTCTGAAGGAGTATATAAACATAAAGAGTACACAAATACAAATGGATAAAATATAATATAGAGCATTAGTGGAACGATACTAACAGGGGCTGCACCGAAGTTTTCGGAGATAAACCTCTCCAGGTGCTACTATGTCCACCACAAATCCCACATAGACTAGCCTACGATCGAACACGGGTAGCTGCGGTGACAGGCCAGCTACCAACCGTCTCAGCCATCGTACGGCCCTCTTCCCCATTAGGTTTACGAACATAATTAATAAATTAATCTGTTCTTGTTCTTTTACGTACTAACTCAACAACCTATTTACCTATTACAAAATCAACTCTCATAGCGGCTACATGGGAAATAAAGAAGCAAAAAAATAAAGACCAAATAACACAATGCAGTTCAGTTAACTAACAAACTGGAAAAGGAGGAAAATCGCGCATTATTGTGGAGCATAAAATTTCACCCCAGATAAGGCAGTTCAACAGATATAGTAATGATGATGATGATGATGATAGTAATAATAATAATAAAAGGCCATGGTAATTTGTAAAATGAAGCTTCTCTGTTGTTATTTCTAACAGCATCGATGCGCGAAAGACCATAAATTGTGGACACTTCCTGGAATTATTGTGCAATTAAACGTACTGGACTGTTCTTTCACACGTTTTATAATTATTACAATGAGCAACATGGAAGATAAACACACACACAGACGCAACCAAACCGAGACTTGACTTGGTGATGTCGCAATAGCGTGGCCATGCTCAAACCCCGGAGTGTGAAATTTGTACGAGTATGTCGACGCTTTTAGGTACGAGTGGGATTAAAAATGTCTTATTGTTCAGAAACCCTAGTGTAACACGGAGGTTCCTTTCCCTGCTCACACAAACTAGCCCTTAAAACCTATGCCGTACCAGTTCAATCCATACACCATCATACCTATTGGCTTAATGCCCATAATAACATTATCGTATTTGCGCCTATATATCCAAAATAATTTCTTCTGTTCAGGTTCGCCCATCAAAATTTCTATGCAATATATGAATTTGTTATGTCCCCCATGCAAATGCATGTGACGCCGGTCTAATACTACTACATTTCACCCGCCAAATATACGTCAATTTATTAACGGGTACACATACAGCTCCTCCTGCCATTTCCCCCCACTCTTCTTTAATGTTCTTCTTGGTTTCATACATTTCCCTCAGCACCTTGTTCTCAACTATGGTATTACCTCAAGTGAAGAGACACGGTTCCTTCCCGTGAAAATCTGCAGTGCCTGGGGATAACATGTGGAAGGCAATAATTTGGTGAATGAACATTGCGCTGGGCACCTTAACAATAACAGACTAACCTCACCTGACCTCTGCCACGAAATGAGCACGTCACCCAGCACGTGACACCCTGTCGACTGACGTCACACCCGCGTCACATCGAGTGTCTGCGCTAGGAATGCAGCGGGGAGGACGGGACTGTTCACAAAAATCAATGGAAAGCCCTCTGTGACGTCACACTACTACTGGACTGCGGGGGTGTAACTACTGACTCCCGATTTGCAAGAACTGAAACAGCACGAGGCTAACAGATATGCAATTTACTTGTAGTACTGATCCTCTGCACGAAGTCTAATAAAACAATGCGTTATGAAGAGGCAGAGTTAGCGTTGTACAGCCCTGCAATTACGCACCACGCCACGAAGGCGTTCGGAGAATTAGAAGTAAATCACGCAGTAATAGTCTTGGTAACGGAGGAGTAGAACGTGTCATCGTCACGTTCTAGCAGTACTGTGCAGAAAGCTCTCGATATCCTTGCGGGTGCAGACTGGGTGAGACCACGTGGCGGTGAAAATAAAATTCCCAGCTTGTGCTGGGAATCGAACTCCGGTCGTCCATGCTGTTGCCACCGCTTTGCTTATTGGTACTGTACAACTCATCACGCTTTATTTTTTAAACTACTGGACGGAGTTTGACTTAATTTAATATCGAGAATCCTATAGGAAGCTTAGCGAACGAGTTTAATTTTTGTCCACAACGGTCTAATATAAAACGTATTTCTACAGACCATCGAAAGCAACTAAGCCTGTTCTCAAAAACTGCTCATCTTACGGAACGCCGGTACTACTGGCTATACATGTCATTATAATCTAAAAACGTTATTTGAAACGTTTTTCGCTGTGATAAATATTTAAAGAAATATGACAAACTTGAGTCTTAAACGAATCTTCCAGCTACGCAAAATTTTAAAAGGATCCATTCATGAAGTGTGTTTGCTATTACAGTACGCTTCTGCACTCTTGCTCGAATGTGGCAGTACACTGTTAAAAACCACAATACATGGAGCTCAATAGAACACGAGTAAAGCGACCGATTCTGTTACAGTAGGCACTCGGTTCGAACACCGACTACAGACGAGTTATTCACAGACTCTGTGGTTCCATTCAGTCACAGATTACACACAATTAGGTCATAAATGTTTTCTCCCGTACATCTTGAATTATAATTTAGTGCAATTCCAAGCAAAAAATTATTCAACTCACATAAACGCATAATCATCTGACACACCGCCTGCCTAACATGCATGGCACGCTTACCGAAGCAGAAACATGCGAACAGAAACTTCTAAGTGTTTTTATTCGGCGTTTTAAAATATCTGTTACACAATGAGCCTGTGTAGTTCTCCTTTCTAAAACACCACTTCCTGTTCTTCACCTTTATGTAATTCTTTATACACAAGAAGAACGCTGAAAATCCACTGACTCACGACTACAACAAAACTACACAGAATAATGCATATTTGGTTTTTAGTTCATATTTAACCCTTTGAAGAGTTATTTTTTCTGCATTATATAGGAAATATCTAGGTAGTACCTAACAGAGAAATTATTGTGTTACCATTAGAAAGACGGTTCAGTGAATGCTGGATAGGCTAATAATCGTCATATATTTTCGGTGTCATATGGAACACGTAAATTGAATGTTAGACAAAATGTGGAGTTTTTAGTGAAACCTGGCGATATAAGTGTTAACCAAGGTTTAAAGGGTTAACAGACCGGTCATTTCTTACTCTGTTCCTTAGTTTGCGCTGCGTGAATTATATCCCTGCACGAAAATTCTTACTGTACTTACGTTTAGGGTTTTCGCGAATCAGAGTAGCCACGCTGGCTAACGGAGTACGGCCCTATACCGCTCAAACTTCTGACTGTGAATAAGAATTCCATTCGGGACCTGTAAGTACAAACATTTATCGCCTTTTCTGTATGGTGTTGTCCTACGTAGATGCACGCCATACAATGGGTCGAATCTCCATGAAAGGATTCATACCAGCTGACCGAAAGACATGTTTACCCAAAATCAATATTGATTGCATCAAGTAATCCGTTAGAAGGTGAACATGAATTATAATTCCTCCTTCACTCCGCAAAATATTGTGCAGCGGAGTAATGGAGTAAACTGCGGTCCTTCTACAGTGCAGAGTATTACACGAGACAGGTTTGAGTTTATACCAAGATCAGTACGAGGAATAAATTATGAAGCGATGAGGAGTATCTTCGGATTCCATAGTAATTGTCTGGTCACGTGTCTAACCCTTGTTTTTCTATCGGTTATAATTATTCGTCCAGCATATTAGATTCGTGGGTTCGAAAGCCGGTCGGGGCATGGATGTTTATGTCTCTTTTTATTTTATTAGCAAGTCGTGGAGATTTTCATAAGTACTGATTTCCAGTCCTAAACCGCATCTCAAGAGTTAAGGATCGTCACTAACATCCAAGCGGGCCGAATTAGACAGAGCAACAGTAATGATTAGCAACGTGACTACGTGCTACGCAATTGGGGCTCGAATCAAAGAAGAGAGAGATTTCTCTTTCACCAAAACGTCCAGACCGACTGTAGCACCATTCGGCTCCTGTTCAATTGGTACAAGGCAATACAACTGCTGGACCGTAAAGCCTACGACTCATATCCATCGAAGATATGGAGGCTGGTCAACTATAATACAAAATTTACTAGCCATTCATCAAAATGCTGGACGATCATGTCCCTGCAGCCCTGGGCACAGTTTTGCCCATGTTCACTCTTTACGCGCTCATGACGTGGTTCTTAAACACAGGAACGTCTGCACATTTCCATCCTTACTAGATGAAGCACAGCATTTAAAAAAAAAAGAGGGGGTGAAGCGAAGACGTTTTGTTTCATGCGAACAGTTTCGAGATGCTTCCAGAAACCGTGTATTCAATACATACGTTTTCTTGTTTATTTTAGGAGATTAGCCTGGAATTTACTACAGTCTGAAAGAAACTGCGGCGATGGTGATAGACTTTTATTTCACGACGCCAACAACTGCTGAGATCACATCGCCTCGATGCCAAATGAATTAAATATAAATATGGATCATTGGTAGAATGAACTGACGGGGGAAAACATAAGTATTAGGAGAAAAAGTGTCCCAGTAACACTTCACCCATCAAAAACTCCACATACACTGGCCTGGGATAGTAACCGATCCCGAGCGGTGAGGACGGCGGCTAACCGCCTCAACCATGGCACGACTCACGATTTTGATGACGCTGTGTGGCCCTACCATGGAATGAAAACGAACATTCCAGGTAGCCTCTCATCGAAAAGGACAGGGTGTGAAACCAGCTCAGACCGTGTGGAAATCGCAGTGAACAGTCACAAAGGGGCAAATTTTTCTCCTAGTACTTCGGTTTCCCTTATTATTATCATTCCACCAATCCTACGTAATCAAATTTCATTAACGTAGCACCGACGATATGTTAGCAATGAATAGTGTCATTTAATAAAACACTACTGTCCGTCACGAACATGTAAATTAGCCTCATTACTTTCGCCCAAACCAGAATCATGTACCGTTAACATACCATGTTAATGCACTCGTGGTTTACCTTAAGTACAATACAATGAAGTTTAAGCGAAGGTAGGTCTACCAACCGCATGATCATAAAGGCGAAAGGTGCATAAAACTTTTAAGGACGATTCCCTCATGGCCTGGACATTACGAAGAAGGAGAAGACACCGTTACCCCTGATTGGAATTGAAATTATGCCTCGACAGTCCAGCAAGTAACCTAGTCATTGTGACTACCCTATTCCGGATCCCCATTCACCAAGCACTACTGACTAAAAGGGAAGAGAACTTCAGGATCGTCAATGCCCTGGCCAAGATGCGAACCGGGCATCTTCCAAGTACAAGTCAGAAGCGTTGCAGGGATTTCCTTTTAAAATGAAAGGCATCCAAGAATATCAGAGTTACGATAACCGATGTACATGCAAAATGAATAAATATTGAAAAACTAAAAATTACACCATTCTGTACAGAAACTAATTCTATTCAACCACCCTTGAATAAAGATTGTCAGCCATTACATGATTTTAAGTGCACATAGGTGTACTTAATTTCTGGGTCATATTTGTCGTTCGACATAGTCCAATATTTTTAAAAGCGTTATAATTTCATTTCAACAGACCTCTCAGCTACAGACAGAGTTTTATTTCTTGCATACCATACATATAAAAACGTGTATGTGACCTATTCTACATAAATATAAAACAGTTATTTATAAATTTCGTTGTTTCTCGCTTAGGAATTTTACTGTTCGGCTTCTCTTAACAAAGTTGTGCGTAACAGTAATGTCGACAATAGAAGTAGAAATCGGAAATTTTCAAAGGTGCAGATAATAGCGACGATAATTACTTCTAAATGCCGTGAAATATGATGTTATTCACAACCCAGCTGTCTTTAAGTTTAGAAACGCGTTTCACAACCTTCCGTTACAGTTTATTTTCAGGAAAAAATTATTATTTTGAGCTCTGTCCACCTACTTTACTGCATAGTTTACAAAGTGGGTTGAACCCCGAGCGTGTATATGCTGCAGCTGTAATAAAATTAACGTTAGACATTAATATGGTTAAAAGTCCTTGCTGGACAAATAGCTGTCTCTGTACTTACCCTTCTCGCTGTCGTGTTCCTCGCAGCTGGTGCACTCGGGGGTCGATCTCAACTCATCGTCAGAGCTTGAGAACGATTGTTGCTGTGACTGCTGAAGATGCCTCGAAGACGTCACCAATTGTTGCTGAGATTGCTGTGAAGCGGTGGAAGACGGATGATGCGCATGCGCCTTCTTACCAGAACCGCTTCTTCTGTGTTTCTTGTTATTTCCTCCTGACATCATCATCATCATCGACGCACCACTACTTCCACGCATCACTGCAGTAGGCGGACATGTCATCACATCCATGGAAGAAGACTGTTCCGAGCTCAAGGAATCGTTCCTAAAGCCACCACCCGCACTTACACCACCACTACCACTACCCCCATGAACCATTTCACTCCCGTATAACGCGGTACTGTGAAGATGCTGATACGCCTGTTGTTGTTGCTGTTGTTGCTGCTGCTGCTGTTGACTCCGCATCAAACCTTCCAGTTCATTACGATAGTACCTCGGGTCGTCTTCGTGGTACTGTTGTTGAAAACCTTGTCCACGCTCTACAGAAGGTTCCCTGGCCCTACCTGTATGTCTCTGAGACGGTGAGATCACTTCCACGCCACTGTCACTCGCTGACATACGACGCCCCGACGTCGTCGACTGTTCTTGTTGCGAATACTGACGCCTTAGGCCACTTCCTGAACGAGCTAATGGCACATTCTCTTTTTCGGCAGCGCTGTGAGCTCTCTCGAGTTTCGGACGCTTGTCTATTGGCGTAGTAAGCGTCGGTGTAATGTCTTCAGATTGATGATGAAGATCTGCCTCTATCCGGCGCATGATGGCGTCGCCGGTTGCCATTCCCTTGTTGATCCACTGACCCGTTTTACTTAAGAGTTCCTGTTTCTTTCGACAGAGAATACACACCCAAATAACCTGTAAGCAAGAATAAACAATGATTTACCATGTGAAGTTTCGATACATACACGTATAGGCTACATCACACAATACATTAAGAGATTCACTCCATCACTGAGACAAGCGCTACAACCCAGTCTTACTGTCACTGTACAGAGCATCCCCTCGTCCATCTTTAAAAACACGATAGACCTGTCTCATTGAATTCTGTCACGAAGCTCAAATAAGCCACCAAATTAACGAATGAAACATACGTCGTCATTCCCACGCGCTCGGGCTTATTTCCTTGCAGATTTCTGCAGCTTGTAAAAATAAAAGGAATGCTGTCCCTCTGCACGCCACGAAGGCTTATGTGACAGTGAAGGTATGTCTTCAGCATTCTTAAATTTCGCACTAGACAGAGGTTAGCGGCAACTTCGCACCTCTGCCCCTTTACCCGTGGGGAATGAGCCCCAGTACCCACTGAATATGAGGTTGCAGTTTCTGGTGTAGACACGATTTTTTCTCGGGTTACTTACTCCTTAAAAGGAAAGGTTCTTTAAATGATGTCTTAAAAGTCCCTTCTTAATTCGGATTTAACAGGTACATACAGACATATCTCAAAGCCCTGTCACGCCGTTTAGGGAAAAAATTGCTGTTTGTTAAAAGAACAAAAACAACCTCCAAAATACAAACTGTTGCGCTAAGTGAAGTTAAAAAAAATTGCCCACCGTTATTATTACACTATACTGGTTAATAAAGTCGAGTGGTATAATGTCAAAATCAACAATTGAAGTGGGTGTGGAAGGGAGCGATTGTGACCAACTGTACAACAATTTAAGTGGAGGCCTAAGGAAAACCATAAAAGCTCATAACAACCAATCTCAGACGCTAATTCGAACCTCGAAATTTGCAATAACAAAAAAGAGAGCAATTTGTTAATTTGATGCTATTTATTATGTGCATTGTCCTTACAATCAATCACACTTACCGACAAATGCACATCACAGGACTACAAACAGTACACAAGTATTAGAAACTTCTACATGCTCCGGCGCCGAGACGCTATCTTAAGGATATCTCAAGTACAAAGGAGTACAAGCACCAAAATTTCGATCCGCATTGCACTTCAGAGGCTGTTGTATTGGTTACCGTCATTTAATAAAGGAATGCCTTGACAAACATGGCATTAGCTCACAAGAATTTATTTGGACGTTCGCGTTAGTAACAATCTTCGAATGCCAATAACATTATGCAGTAATTTTTAATTACCCCCATTCCTGGACAAGTTTCGACAGACGAATATTAAGGTGACCGGATAGTCAAATTAAGGAAGTGTGAAAACTGTAACCAGAAGGCACTGGGGTGTTGGTTTTTAAAGGCTGAAGGAACTAAAACTCGAACAAAAGTCTAGCACCAGGGACGACAGAAGAGATGGAGATGAAGATTACTTGTTTGCTGTCCTTTTTATGAAAAGCATAAACTGAAGAGACAGCGTGTCTGTCTATTCGGGTCATGTTTCATCACTGGTACTTCAAAAGAAATACCATGAAATTTGGGACCCGGTGTCTGCGCCAGAAGTTGTTGGCAGCGTTACATTTTGATGTACAGCTGTCAGTTACGTGTTTTAGACTGATCCAAAACTAAACGTAAGAGTTTCCCCAAAATAGCTTAATATCTTGTACGTAATATAGAAGCCGTTTACGTTAAGATATAGAATGTTTATTTTAAACATTCTTCATGTTGTGACTATGTGACGGAATACAACTTATACTACATCCACATGCACTTTTAATTTGATCATGCATAAAGCCAACGCTCTTCGCGAAGGGGTCTCATAAATGTTATACGTATTTAAACCATCTCAGGACTCTCACCCGTATTTATGAAATCACTATATAAGTCCAAGCTTACAACAACATATAGGCCTGTCTATTTCGATCGAAATCTTCCCGCTGTGCCGTGACAAATTAAAAGTAATTTATATGCTTCCGTCCAACATAACGATTTTATTACATCTAACAATGCATGCTACCCGTTAACTTAATCAATTCTTTGTGTTTTACGGCAATATTTAAATTACTACCAATAAAGGCCTGTTGCCCATGAACATAATTTATTCGCAAATTATGATGTTCTTTTTCATTTCAGGGACGCATCCTTCGCGCATATTAGTGTAGAAATATTTGTTTTCAGACTATTTCAGCGCATAAGCTAGCGGGCGTATTTGCGTCTCCTATCTGTTTAAAAAATTGCTTCATTGAAAATTATCTTCATATAATGTCGTAGAACAGTTTCGGAAGCTGCTTCATACCAATACACGAAGCCGGCGAGACAAGCCGAAAGCGAGAAAGTTGGTTACATGTCGCTAGTTCAATTGACAGTGAACCACCATGGCCAGATAATCCACATTTCAACTGTCACGAAGCGATAACAATGTATCGCGCAATGCATCCCCGCCCTGACAGACTGGTACACTTAGTCGCGTGACGTCATGGACCAGGATATGACGCAACGTATTGATCTCTCCAGATGTACACGCCCTCTATTCCTTGCCATTCGAACCCCCCACCCCGGCAAAACAGATTCCAGGTCTGGATCACACACAAGATGATGGTACTGACTCTAACAAGGGTTGGCCTACAAATGTTACAAAATACTCGTTTCAATTATTTTTTTTTTTCGCAATTCTATTAGACCACTGGCTTGCACAGACCTTGAGCCAGAGGCTTCCTACGACACCAAAACAATATGGTACGCCTAAGCTTTATCATGTAGAAATTATAAGAGCGGAATTTTCTTTAATGGTATAATATTTATTTTATTTTCCTAATGGCAGGTACATTGACTTTTTATCATTGACCTACGGGACCAATAAAAGTAAAACGTTAAAATTACAGTATAGATACTAAAAACATTCAAAGTAAATATGAAAGTCCTGATGATAAGAAGTAGTCATAAAAATAGTAATAGTAAAAATACAAAGTCAATTTTCCATCATTTTTGTCCTAGCCTCCCAGTATCGCTCACACTCTGTCCTATTAATTAGTGCGGTACATTGTCCTAGGTGGTTTCTATCCATGGGTTCGCGGAGGCTGCATAGCATGCAGTAGGGGTCAGGGCGGATTCCAATGCGGTGAAGATGTGTACCCAAGCAATCATGCCCAACGCACAGTCGAAATTCTGCAACTGCCTTTCTTCTAAGCCAGTCTGGTATTTTGGCTATTTCTTGCTTCCACGGTTTATGGGATAGTCTTGTCTCTAGTTCATGTCTGTATACACTTTGGAACATCTGTTTTAATTGTAGTTTAATAGAGTGGTAGGATGTTTCTCTAATATGCGTTTGTGTAATTTTGGCGCCCTTCTTAGTAGAAGTAGATCCACCCCCTAGTTGTGCACCCTGGGCAACGTTCTATACGGCTAAGTGATCTACAACTCTGGCATAGCGACCCATCTGATTCTTTAATGGTACAATATAACATGACATAAAATTTGACATTTTCGAACTTCAAACCGCGACTCTGTATGAGAAGAATGCTACTGAGGTCATTAGCTCTTGGTAAATTTTATCTCTCAGTTATCAATAGTACGCAAATTAGCGAACTTAGAACTAAAACAGCCTAAGAAACATTCTACAGTATATCATATATGATGCAGTATGATGATTACTCATTGAAAGATTAATATATTGGCTTCAATTCAACTTGACAGAAATAAAATATTTGTTACCAGTGAACATACTTTAGTACATAACATAAAAACTCATTCTCGAAAATTACTTTTGTATCTAAATGCCAAAAAAAAAAGTGCCTCTTACGGCCATCTTGAGCATATGATCAAAATTACATGAAATATTGTTGGTCCTGGAGATTTTGTACTACAACACCGGGTATGGTCGCTTACCATCAGATCAGAGAGGAAGAAACAGAGATTTTATACGCAAGACGTTAGAAGAGTCAAGACGAGATCGAAACATTTCTTACTGCGCTCTTACATTTGCGTGGAAGGTCAGAAAAAATTAAAAACAGTCGCATTCCATGCGGTATTTGAAAAGTTTACCGCCACGACAACTTGCTCCGTGCCTAGTACATTTTGCTCTTTTGACGTCAGTGCGTTTCATGCCAGAGTTATTTAACAGTGGGATCTCAAACCAGCACTGCGTAAAGTGAAATTCAGTTAGGAGAGATGACGTGAAGTGGAATGGGATCCAGTGAAGTGTGGTGACACAATGTGAGGTGGAATTAGGTTTGGTGAGAATAGGAGGGGTGTGATGATTTTGAATTCGGTAGCAGGGGCACGACGAAGTTCATTTTATGAGGCAGTCAGTGTCTTGGATTATAGGCCTGGTACACGGTAGAACGATTGTTGAATGATAGGAGGTCTGTCCGGAAAGTATCCGTCCATTTTGAATACCTCTAGAACCGATCGCGTGGCCTTGATGTAACCTGACAACCAGCCAGAGGAGACCTTAGTGTCCATCCGTGAACAGTCACTCTCCCGTGGGGCTAGTCAGTCGGCAGTGTGACGCCGTTGACTGAGCTTGTGTACTGTATGACCGTCGCATTTCACAATGACTGAGCGAGCAAATACGTGAATTTGCATCAAGTTTTAATTCCAACTTGGACATTCGCTCGCTGAAACTATTCGAATGATTAAGAAGGCTTTCGGGGATTATTCATTAAGTGAAGCCCAGATAAAAGTGTGGTACCGACGCTTCAAAGATGGCTGGGAATCCGTGGAAAGCGATCCACGTTCCGGAAGGCCTTCAATAAGCAGAACACTCGAAAATGTTGAAGGCGTGCGGGCTGCAATCAAAGAAAATCGGCGATTGACAGTGCGAGAATAAGAAGAAGCACTGGGGATTCCATGGACAATAACTAAGGAGGAATACATTGAAGTCCTTCGCCGGCTGAGTGATGCAGTAAGAAGAAAACGACTGCAGCAGTGGGCAAGATGTGACTGGCAGCTTCATCACGACAATGAGCCTGCCCATTCTAAGCTCTCGTGCAGGATTGTTTGGTAAATCTTCGCATCACCCAGGTCTGTCAGTCCCTCTACAGCCCAGATTTGGTTTCCTGTGACTTCGGGCTTTTCCCAAAGCTAAAATAGCCTCTGAAAGGGAGGATATTAGTGAATGCGACGGTCACACAGTACACAAGCTAAGTCAACGGCGTCTCACTGCCGACTGACTAGCACCAAGGGAGAGGGACTATTTACGGATGGACAATAAGGCCTCCTCTGATTGGCTGCCTAGTTACATCAAGGCCAAGCGACCGGTTCTAGAGATATTCAAAATGGACGGATAATGTCCGGGCAGACCTCGTAAACTGAAAATTATTTAGTAGAGAGTTTTCGCGGCCTAATCGGGACACTACCGTGGAATTTTTCTGGAGACAGCGTGGAACACCATGAAATACCCCAGTCACGATAGTCCGTCTCCCGGCAGCGATTTGAACCGAAAACTTCCCGCATACATCTCTAGAGCGCTACCGTCACACCAACCTGCTCGGTGTACTGAGATTATGTTAAATTGTGTTAGATGAGACGGATCATGATTAGGTAACGTCTGATGAGGGGATTTTGCCGAGTAGTGTCAAAAAATTTTTCATTACTTTAAAAATTGCATTTGACTGGAAAACCATGTATCCTAACAAAGTAAACCTTTTAGCACAAAAGCTTTATCCAAGGAATTACGATACTGCGATAAAACAATAAGAACTGCTGTAACTTCCATCTGGTATCTCACGAAATATACATGCTCACTAGTTTATATAGTTGACAACATTCAAAATACTTGCAAAATAAGAATGATATGGGCTGGGTATGTGGCACGTATGGAGAGAGGAGACGTGCCAACAGGAGTTTCGTGGAGAAATCTGAGGGAATGAGACCACTCGGAAGACCTAGGCGTGGATGAGAACGTAATATTATAATGGATCTTCAAGAAGAGGGATGTGAGCGTGGACTGGATTAATCTGGCTCACAACAGGGACAGTAGCGGGTTGTGAATGAGGTAATGAACATCCAAATTCCATAAACTACGCTGAATTTCTTTACTAGCTGAGGACCTTTTCAGCTTCTGGAGTAGGACTCTGCTCCACACAGTAAGTCAGTAATACTTGTAATATAGTGTAACAGTACAAAAATAACGCAAAATGCGAAATTGTTTCAGTAAATGATGAAAAATGACACGAAAGAGGCAGCGGTGACACAGAGAGAGAGGTTGTGTGTTTGCGTGCCTGCTTTGATGCACAGCGACAAGTCTCTTTCATCTGCAGTGTGCTGTAATTTATATGACACTCCCGGTAAAGTTTCTTCGTTACCCAAAGTGTGTATGTTAACTCATGGACTTTAAACGAATGGGTTGTTTTAAAATTGATGAGTTCTCAGTGAAGTCATTCAATCACTGCACCTACGCAGCCCAGTATGAATACTGGGAATATCTTTTAAGCCTTGTACTTTAGCGGTTTCCGAATTCGAAAACTTTCTTTAATCCGTGGAACCCGCGCAGAAAGCTGCCAGAACATGTAGTCATCAGAATACAGGCGAGCTGTTGGGCTGTCATATGACGGCGCACCCTCCAAACTTGTCGCTAAATGTCACATCATACTTGCATGCGCAAACAAAGCTTGACGATTTTATGCGCAAGCAGATTACTTACTGAAATGTCCTCGTACAACGAAGTTCCGTAACAAAACGGACAACGCAGAAGTAGCGACAATTGTTCTAGACTGGTATTCATTACGCAGACAGATAGAACGAGTGATACAGGCAGAAATGAACACCTTATAATGAAATATGTAACAATACACGCAACGTACATGTCAAACTGTTGAATGGTCGCTCAACACAAAAGATAAACGTAACACAGTTCAGTCAGATGGAGCAGTAAGCGTTTATTTTTTAACGTAAATGTACGATTCAGAAAGATGAATAATAAGCCAAAACAGAGGAGAAAAATTACATAATAATAATAATAATAACAATATTTTGTTGTTGTCGTCGTCTTCTGCTAACAACGCCGTAACAAAAATATTTGGAAATAATGGCAGAATTTAGGATTATTAACTAATAGCGACGTCAACTACAATGAGTATGGTGTGTAGCTATGATGGAAGAGATAATGGATGCTTTGAGAATTTGACGACGGACACCTTAAAATACCACCACTCCACCCCCCCTAGCCTTATAAGACCCGTCCATTATGAATGTTCTACCGAAAGCACGACAACTGCTTTTGGAGATTTCAACGCTAGAAGAGGAAGGCAGGATGTTTTATACATTTACTACAATACACAGAGTTTACTTGAATTTAAGTCATATAGGTGGTAGACGGCAAGTGTTTCCACATCACTATGGGTGTGCAATATAAACACTTGAATGTCTAATGAATGAATGAATGAATGCCACAGAGAACCAAATGGACGACGCCTTATTACTCATGTAAAATAAGGTCCTGTCAGAGATGGCTGTGAAGCTGACCGCGATGTCGTAATTGCAAAGGAAGAAGGATATTACGGAGAAATTGAAAAGACTGATATTAAAATACCTTAACGTAAAGGCATTTGACGAAGCAGTAATTTTCAGCCAGGAGAAAAGCTACAAAATTCGAAATGGCTAACGACAACAAGTCTACTCTTTTACATTAATGTTAATGTTACTCTCTACGACAAAAACAGCTTTCACAAACGAAGCATTTAAGACCGGGCATCGTTTGTATAATTTTACACGTGGTGGAAAGTAATGATTCCTGCTCTTTCGTACTTCGTCTTTCCAGCTAGGAATTTCATAACCAGATGTTCGTCGTTTCCCACGCTATCTCGGGTAAATTACGGGACAGCGTGGCATAACTGATCGTGAAAGCTATCTTTCACACGTTTGCTATTCACCTTTCATAACATCCCGGTTATTCGACACTAACGAACATAGCTGAAAAATTATCTTCAAATTAAAGAAGAAGCTAAATAAAAAATAGACTGTAAATTGAAATCGGAATACCCGATAAATATCCCTCACAGAAAGGTTCACTCTAACATTCTACAATTAAAAGAAAAAGCTTTAACAGAACATTTTCCATGCATTTATGTCATAAGTCACAATTCATAAATTAAAAGGGCCAACCTTGTATGTAGGCTTACAGTACGCTCACAGGCAGTACATGTTTAGTTTCCCCCCCCCCCCCCCCCCCCCCCTTTCTTTTTTTTTTTTCTCTCCCCCCCCCCAAACAATCCTACATATTAATTTATTTATCACCCCAATAAATTATTATTTTAAAATTTTTTTTTTTTTTCCCCCCCCCCCCCCGTCTGTATAAATTTTCTGTCCATTCCATAGCCCACAAAACTGTTCATTAGACTAGATATGTCGGCCACGGTATAATTTAATTACCCTAAATTTTTTAATGGAAGTGTCCTTCTGCAGCAAAATTCCAAAAAGTTGTTTTAATATAAAAAATCCGAAACGAAACTGTTTCGATTGGCACGAAAAATATTGATCAGCTAATTGCGCATGGTGCTGAAGTACGGCTGGGCCAACGGCAGACAAGAAGTGTGAAGAACGGGGGAGGAGTTAGACACGGATAGGCCTACTGTTTGACACCTATGATATCCAACTTGTAGAGCTAATACCTTACCAAGAAAGCTTTCGAAGGGTTTCGAAACTCAAAATAGAGGGACAAGTATTATGCACTGTGAAATATATAGATGACCTTGTGCTACTGGCTAATGACGAAGCGGTGCTGCAGGGCATGTCGGATAGACTAAGAGAAATTGGAAGATGCTGTGGAATGGCAAAGAATGTGGAAAAAAAATCAGGTAACAAGAATTTCAAGGCAACCATCCCCAGTACAAATTATGATAGATTAATAACAAGAGGGTAATGTGGAATATTTAAAAAAATTGGGTAGAGAAAGTACCGAAAATTGAAGGGGAAGCATTAGATCGCACTCTGTGGGAACTGGCTTTGGATAATGCTACCGACCTGTCGTAAAACAGACTACAGACTGAATATACATACATACATACATATGTACCGCGCATATGCAGGCTATTTTCCCTTGCTTTTATTTCCAGGCATTCTGTGCGAAGTATAAAAAAACTATGTAGAGGCCACTTCCGTCCGTCTCTCCGTCACCGCGTCCACCTAATTTCTGATGGTAACCTAGTACCAGCGACAAAAACGTTTGACGGATTTTAACGAAATGCGGTACAAAAGTTTTTTTTACAAAAAATATCACGCAGGTAAATGTTTATTGGTAATAGGTTTAGTTACAGTCCTACCTCTCTTAGGGATGTAAATAAATTTACACCCGTGACTTCCATATATATTAACAGATCTGGGTGACCTACGGTATGAAACACCTCCACGTAATTAATTTCAGTAGTTCCAAATTTCGCGAAAATCGATGCAGTGAAAGCCATAAGATATTTCCAGGTCTACGTGAACTGTGGCTCGTACTTTCTACATTTTTCAACCGCTATGGATACACGTCGATACAGACGATATATACATTTACTGGGTATGTCTAAATGATGTGAAAATCTGGGCAGTGAATGATAGAGCTTAGGGACGTGAATGAATTTGTATCCCTACATCCCAATCCATTTTACGATTAATGTAAAATTCGGTAAGATATTTGCAAATGATACTGTTCAATTGGCCAGTTTCATGAAAACCGACTCGGGGAAAGTCATACTTTTCTGACAGTCGTAAATTAAATTACGCTTACGCGTCTACCGTGAAACCGTATGACATTTGAAAGTAAAATACGCTTTAGTAAAGTCTGCGCACTTTGTCACGGAGGACACCACTTGCAATCTTGTTTATTCACTTAATCAGCACACCAACTAATGCACATACATAAAATTTTTACATTAAAACATGTGTCACACACCCATAGACGGGCGCATTCTCAGCAGCCTACGTCTTTCACAATAAGACATGCTACCACAGCGCCAAGTTAATATACGGAAATTAATCAGTGAGTATTTTTAAAAATGTGACTTTAGCAAGGAACAGTGTAGCTCCCTGAAGATGATCTTAGGATCGAAACACGTTGGAGCGATTTTAAATGTTTTAATGCAAAATTTTACGTATGTGCATTAGTTGGTGTGCTGATTAAATGACTCTAGGAAATTAACGGTGCAACGATAACGCCTGTTTATTCATATTTTTGCAAGTTTCTTTTTTAAGTTTATTACTTTGACATTATCATCCAGTCTACGCTCTATCCCATCGACATTAACCGACAAATAGGCCATGTGTTGACAACGTTCCAGTTTAGGCAGGATTAATTTTGACTTACCTTGTTTGAGCGAAGTGTGACCTTCCCGCCGCACCGTGCACAGCAACGAATATTGCAGTAGTTGCAGATATGCCCCACTCCGTCCGCGAACTTTGTCTTGAGGCATATGTGACAAGTGGCGTCCAACTCCACCCCCGCCTTCTTCTGCTGTTCACTCCTCTGACGTATCGTGTCTTCCAGCACCTGGACTTCATCCTGCTTCCTCCTGTAGTGGAGGCAAAGGGTTCGTCAGAACTCATATCCAAATGGAACCAAACGAAAAGTGCCAGCATAAAATGTTTTGCCGCCCTAGACGAAAATTAGGCTGCTCGCGTTAGAACAGTGCTTTTCAATTGGTGGGCGGAGGGTAACCAAGTGGTAGGCGAAGTCTTTGGGGACTTATCATTTGTTTCACAATTCAGTTTCAAATATGCCAGTCCTACTACAAAAATTTTGTTAAATGAATTTAAATAAAAAGAAAATATTCATGAAGTGTTATAGGGTTAAAATAGAAAATAAAAACTGAATGACTTTAGTACTTTCAATACCTGCTGATACGAGGGCATTTTTTGTTTGTGACAGTGGCACGCAAGGAAAATAAAGCTGAAAATCACTGTTCTAGGAGACCGTCTATTTCCCCTAATACGAGTAGGTTGGGCTAGCCCTGCAAAAAATTGTGTTCTTCGCATACCTTCAGTAACATATACGTCTAATGAAGAACGGTATGTCTGTCCATTTTTAATATCGATTACATTTACAATAATTACGAATTTCGTTCTCAGAAATTACATTTTTAAATAGTACCTATATCAAATGAGGGCCCCAGAAAAGGCAATGCGGAGTAATAATCAATAATTATTTACTGTACTAACACTACAGGTAACAATGATTGAGACTGATGGTTTTTACGACTGCCAAGATTCATATGTTGGTATTTTGAGTAAAAATCTCCCGCCAGACTACACAATGTCACAGACGAGCATACCACAACATAAAATAATATCACCCCGCACATCCTCAGCTTCGGCAGTAGATAGAAGTGAAAAAATCTCTTCCAAGTTCCAGCCACTTTTTCCTTGGAGACAGACCCTCTGTATCCTTTCGATTACAGGCTGTGTGGTTTCCACAACGAAACAGGACACAGTGCTCAAAGAAAACTCTCACTTCATCAAGAATTGAAAACCAGTATTCCAGCAAATAACATAAAACAAATGTACCTGAATTATTAATTCCATAATCATGTAAAATGTTCCTTGAACATTTAATATTGTCTCCCCAACATTCCAGTTCTGGTAACTAAAGGATCATTGCAGGTTTCATAACGAAACGCGATCAATACGTTGCTCCACAGCCATAAAAGAAAGCGCATTGGTCAAGGGTAATATAGTCGTAAAAATAATATAATAAATAACAATTGGATTACTTCGCTACAGTTTAACAGTGTCTTTGCGAAAAACAAGCGCTTTTGTAACTTGTAGGACTTCCTTACATAGGTCCATAAAGGCTAGTCTTGCTCTTCCAGCTTTCTACATATTCGATTTTTATGTTAGCAAGTAGTTACAAACAGAACCAGAAGGTGACAACAAAAGCCTACTATTCTGCCGCTGCGTACATTGGTATATTGATAGCAGTAACGAATAAGAACAGAAGATTGCAACAATATACTACTTCATTGAGTCATCGATATTTCAGCAAGACTAGTGATCTTAACACTTAAATACATATCACAATTTCTATATTTGGTACTAAAGTGGATTGCAAACTACTTCCTTCAGTTTAGAGAGTTTTGGAAGTTTTTGTTATTATAAGAAAAAAAAAACTTTGCAGATGCATGGAAATTGTCTTCTCATTACATTTTAAGCTCAACAATTTGCCGTTGAAATTTTAAAGGCTTGATGACAGTAAATAATAAAATAAATTACCAATCTCTATAAAATCTCGAACCGTGAAAATTAGAGGGTGAAGCACAAAACTTCCGTTCCGAATGCGTGACACTACCCCACCTGAGGTTCAATGTCGCTCACGCACAAATAGACATGCAAATGTGCGCGGCCACGCAGAAATGTTGACGCACCTGCAGCGCGTTAACAGTAGCTGCGTGAAATGAACTGAATAATGGGCTGACAAAGGGGAATAACGTCATAGCAATGCCAGCAACACTCCCTGTCGACATTACGAAGTGCTAAAAATATCTACACGTCGCCATAACAAATTTCACGCTTCAAGATACAATGATTCCTCAACTGTCTCCATCACGAATACGTGGGAGGGTCACAAAGTGTCTGCATTGTTTCTTCATTACTAACTGATATCACTTCGATAAAGATAGGAAATATTTTTTTCAGTATTGAAAGTTATCACTCGGGTATCAATTTTCTTGTCCTTTTCTAACATTTTAGATTCCTGCTATTTGCTGTTGCAACAAGCTAATATTACTTTAATTAATAATAAATATATTATTTAATTAAATAAATGGCATAAAATATTTACTGTTCAAAAAATATCACACAATTTGATTCACAATTTCAGGTTATGTATCACGTGAGAATTTGCTTCCCAGAGCCTGTTTTTTTAGTACTTTTCGGTCGGACTCGGATATTACATAATAATACAGCGTGGGACTGCTTCTTTCATAAATGATCTTCCAGGATGTGTAATATAAAGTCTTCAAAGCACGGATTACACATTGTCCTTACTGTAATAACATCCTCTGTGGAACACATCTGGAGGGCTCTGAGTAATACAAAATCATCAAAGCAATTTTCGTCAGATGAAGAACAGATGCTTGTGCATAGCAGCTGGCTTAGAATAATAGAACACCTTGATACAGTCCACAAAGCAGCAATTTTTTCCATGGTACATACAAATAACACATGGCAACAAAGTGTCAGACGTTAGTATAAGTACCACCAGGTTTAACGTCCAACTTTGTCCACACAGTACATTTATGTGTTCCGTAAGATTCTAAAAACAAACAGCGATTATTCCCCAACACAGTATTCAAAGACGGTTTTCTAATATAAATACATTGTGTTCTCTGTGAGGTGTTGGATTTATGTTGAAAAATTGGCAAGGGAACGGGCTTTACTCTGAGCGCTTCAATTTTGCATCAACGTTCCACATCATTTTCATTCTTAACACTGCTCTTAGCAAAAGAACAAGAGGGCGAAGCTTCGAAACATACAAACAAATGCTCTTTCGGATATCAGGGAGCACTGGACAATTTCAGGTCGTTTTCTTATTCTTCAAAGCGTTAATTAAATGTAAAACATACGGTACTTGTGTATGAAATCTGCACTTTTTAAACCTCACCATGACAAGGCGCATCCAAAAGCTAGACACAGACGAAACAGACGCCAGATACGGATAGCAGAAGTGAATCAACCAGCAGTGGCGGTGGCTCGGCCAAATCGCAGGTCCGGGTTCAATCACAGTCCCATTCGTGTAACAACTGTAGCGGACAAAATGCCGATGGGGCAGGCTCTACTCCGGATATTTAAGTTTCCTCTGTGACTACCATGTCATTAGTGTACCATATGCTATATAACCTTCACAAATAACAGTGTCGTAAAAGAACACACTAAACACATATGCAGTCGCAGAAGTCAAAGAGGCGCGGTCGTCAGCTTGGGGTTTTTAACACAGCATGAACAACTCTTGAAAATAAAGATTTATATACAAATTGCGAGTAAAAATATTAGGTCTTGAGAATGCAAGAATTTTTTATTGTCTCAGGATTTATTTTCATTATCAGGACGCTTAAACTCCTGTTTCCACGTAAAACTTTGAGGTTTCTTTTTTCTATAAACGACGTACACATACACGTAATCTGAGGTTATGTGTTAAGTTCACAAAAATATAAATGAAACAATAATAATACTAACAACAGCTTTAAATATAAATTCGCCTTTTGGGAGAGTGGGCATTGACTTTTGATAGGAACTGATTCCATTTCAGGAAGTCAAGTAGATTACAATTTAAGTTGCCGCGTCTCAGGAAAGAATCATCATCCCCATTACAAAGACAAACTGCTTTACACTGTATACAGAAATAATCGCAGTTTATTCTGAGAATACAAAACCAACGAACTCACACCGTGGACAAAATGCAGATATTTCTAATGTCAAAGCAGGCGTGTAAGTTAACAGTGTGCTTTCAAAAAAAAAAACTCGACCAGTGGACTTTAATTTGTGACACAGTTTCACAAATCTCTACAACTTAATATACATTCATACATCTTCGCCTTCTAAGTCAGTTTCGCCATAAAAATCAAATTTTCATGCCAGTTCCGTACCAAATGCTTATCAATAAAATTTACAAATTACACTAGTTTTACTTCTCAACCATGACGTCAATGCTTGACGTGTAGTTCGAATTACAAAAAATCATTAATATAACACCTGAAACTACACTCGTGGAAATGCATCCTTTGTCGTGTATGAATAAGGCTACTCTTAAAATATTTTCAGCGCTCTAAACATGGTCCTTGTTTATATCATACCCTTTCAGCACAACAAGGGTCACAAGTAATATGACGAACCGATTTTAATTGCATTGCATTTAATACTGGGATTTGATTATTGTTAAAATCACTACAACATAAGCGTTCTGCCATTACCTTCATAATAGCATAAAATGGACGAAAGTGGCAAAAGTTGTCATATAATGAACATCAAAGGCACACTGAAATCTGTAGTGTGAAACATGTAAAAGTATAAATAACAAAGGAACTATGTTGTTTGCATCTCCAATCTAGCGTCAAACCGAGTCTGTTTTGTTTCTGCATGTGCGTTTTATCACAGATTTCTCCTCGTGTATTAAAAAAATTGAGCCACGAATATAAAAACGTGATGCCGTCGTCTATCGTCCATTCAGCCATATATTTCTCGCTTACGTGCGCCTGGTGTCGCCGCTTCTACGTCAACTAGGGTTTTCTATCGATTACACTCGCTTTCACACGAGAGAGCGGAGCTTTAAAGCGCTCACTGAGCGAAGCGTGCTGAACACTCGATCATATAGTGGTATCTATTATTTCTACATCATTTATCGCCTTTTTATACAAGACTCTTGAATTTTTGTTCAGTTAATCACAACAACAGAAGGTTCATAACAACCGTAATTCGACAACACTACCTCTACCGACACGACTGCAAAAATGATTTAACCTAACAATTTTTTCAGTGTCACGAACATAATCAATAAAAAGGATAAAATTAACGCCGTTCTGGAAATACTAATTTGTTTTAATGTTAGTAAGAAATATTCTTTTGCTTCGAAAGAAGACCATACATTGTATGTGCCTGAAAAAGCAGTCCTTAGGAAAATAATGTAACAGTGACTGTACATGACAATTTAGGTTTTCTGTCTGAATATCGGGAGAAACTAGTTTGCCACTAATCGCAGCGAAAAATGCTTGGCGCAAAATGTGTAGAAAAACATTAAGTACACTCAAACACCCATGAAGCGCCACCCTCATTTAGGAACCATGTGAACAAAAATTCCTCATTCTACAGTACAGCGTTCTCTCGGCACAACGGGCCCCGGTAATCGCGATCCCGCGGTGGTTCGGGCAATTTTGGGCCAAAAATAGATCAGTATTTCCAATTGAAATTATTATTACAGTACATCACCACAACCGCTATTATTATTATTATTATTATTATTATGTTAAATTCACCTAAGCACTAAGTTATAATTCTTTTGTACGTTACCTATACTACGGAGTTTCCCCTCGATGGTCCGGATTAGCGGGTAATCCGGACCAACCTCCCCCCATATAGTCCGGATGTCCAAGAGACTACGGCAGGGCTAACGAACCTACGGCACGCGTGACCCAAATGGCACGCTGAATTCACTGCTGTCTCAGCTTTCTTTTATTTCTTTTTCCCGATCAGCGTCTCTATATTGTGAACATGTGTGTGTGTGTTTATATATATATATATATATATATATATGTATATATATACACATATCTGACCACGTAGAGATTGTGTACGAATTACCGTTTCTACCAAATAATACCGCGAGTACAACTTTTTTTACACAAATCGGGAGTCGTGCGAAGTGTTGACTGGATATGTATCATTGAGGTGCCGGCCGGGCGATGACTGGGCGAATACGTGACATTGGACAAGAGTATTTACAATCTTATTTTCAAACAGAATTACTAGCAGCCCCAGATGCTTCCAAATTTTCTTCCTTATCGCACTCCTTGAGGAAGCCTGTATTAGAAATATATTTGTTCCTTTGCATTAATTGTATAATTATAATACGCAATAATAATAACAATAATAATGGAGTAATTATGACAGACTCCAAGAATTTATCTTACTCTTCAAAATTCTAAGGGGCACGCGAAAGAATTTCTTCGAAATTTATAGACAATTTCGGCACGGTTCCTCAAAAAATGTTCGCTATCCCTGGACTACTGTACTTTGATTTACCGGCCATCCGCGATATACCGCCACAAACTGCGGCGGACAAATGGTGGCGCCATATCGAGGTTCGAGCGTGTATATTTTAAGCCCAATATATATTTTCCATAAAACTTTCGGTCATCGAGACTAACAGAAATGAGAGAAGTAGCAGAATGTTACCCTGTCATACGTCTCCATACTCGTATATTAAAAAATTAGGAGTGGTCTTCCGAAAAGAGTGACAATTATACAAATTATTATAGTTAGCAATATATCAGACTTGATGTTTTTGTTGCATACAAGTAGAAAGCGCGTTCAATATTCAGCTATCAGTGCATTCGCTTAAAAATCATCAAGTTTACGTTCCTTATAATACAACACCCAACTCAGAACTTAAAAGGTACAACATCGAAGGCACCATATTTTTTGCGCGATGTGAATATTTCCTAAAGAGGCCTTTGGCTGCGAAAAACAGTGCAATCTATATGCGACATTTGAGGTCCTCATAGCGGTAATCATGAAGAATCAAGTCTTCTGGAATGTAACTCCGTGTAAGTAGTAAATAGTTACCGATGTTTCTGACGAAATCTCTGCTTCCATCTTCAGGGTTAAGAACTTCTCTAATGGTCTCATATCGCAGAACAGTTTAACCGTCAAGTAACCCGTACATCATAAGCAACGAAATTCACATTGTACTCTATCTAGAAATTCTCAACTAGTGGACGAATTCTTTGCTGCTTCTCAACCTGAAGTTTTATCATGTTCATCAAAGCCTGTCATCCATCATACGATAGATTTAACTTTATTTCAATCCAGTTTACATTTTTACACCGTATGTATCTAATGATAGGCTCATGCAGGTCTAGCTTATATACAAATTATCTGACAATATTCTGTCACCTTATCAGAAATTATTACAGTGGAAAGAACGACAACAGAAGCAACAGAGTACCATGAATTTGTAAATCGCAAACACGTTTCATTATGTTCCAAAATGTTTCGTTCTACTACATGGCCTTCCTCATGGAAAGCACTTAAGTTGCTAACAGAAAGTATCCTAACTTACAAGCAGATTAATTACGAGTACAAAATACGCTGATATGGCACAATAAAATCTTTACACTAAGTGTTTAAAATACGCTAATACACTGCTAGAATAGCAAAATACAGTGCTATCTGAATAAAATGTCAGGAATGGTAAATTGACGAGTGTTCGCATCTTATTAAGTTTTGAATGTTTTCGTAACAAAATATTCAGTTTTCATGTGTCAGCATCACACTACAATATCAGGTGCCTATATACACCAGCGTTTACAATTTTGAGGCGTGACTTGCGAAAAGTTGTCTTGCGCCACGCATACATCTACATCATGCCGATCCTCCGATACGCCTTATAAAAATACCGAAATCTCCTATCTTGGAACACATCTGATTACAGAATACGACATTCCCTGATAAGGCAGTAATCTGAACACAATTAATATTTATGGACCATATATATCAAGACATTTGTTTCGACATATTTACTGCGATCTATGAACTCGAAATACTACATTATAAGGTTCTCGAAGGTTTACCTTACGTGGCACTTGTACCTTAATAATTGTATCATACATAAGAGTCTTGTTTCAACATTTTAACAATTCTTCTACCTCATTTGACGCTTTCATACACTACTTGGACACAATCACCGGCCAGGACATTACCAATCCAACAATTTATATATATATATATATATATACATATTTTTTTTAAACTTTTGTAGTGTATAACCTCTGCAAATCATAGTGTATCCTATATAACAGCACACTTTGCACTGTTGTATATCTTATTTTAAATTTATTGTAATGAGGGCCTGATGATGGTCTTTTTAACCGAAACATGTAGTAATATCTGAATAAAAACATAGTTGTGTTTAACGGAACTACAACGACTTACGTTCATAAAAACAGCGGGATGCCCTCTGTAAAAATAGGAGTAAATAAAGTTGTGCATTGAAGGGTTACATTTCTTTCATTACCTAGTGAACTCCGTAGATGTGTGTGCTAGTATTCTGAAAACTAAACACGAAAGTAGTTATTGTCCAAACATCCTTTCAATACTATAAACCGAGATATCATAGCTATTATAGCGACTATGCCGGACAATCTGGAGTTCGAGCCCCGGCAGGGACAAATGATTTTTTCTTCTTCAGAACGTCAAGAACCACTATGGAGACCATCCAGCCTTCTATTCAGTGGGTACCACGTGTTCGTTCCTTGGGGTAAAAAGGCCGGAGCGTGGTGTTTACCACTCATCTCCATCTAGTGCCGAGGTTAAGAACGAGTAGAGTAACATTTCTACTCGCCCTGTATGCCCTCAGGGCGAGGACGGAGCAAATTTTACTTTATTTACATTCACATAATTCTTGACACGAGTCATTGGCCTCTGGAACTTATGGAAGATCCTGTTAGGTGCAAACTCATCCCAGCGGAAAGCTTATTAAAATCATTCCTTCCTCCCAGCTGTACGCACCCGACATGAAACTAGACACCGGAGAGTTTTAGAAAAGTATGTCGAAATATGTCCATCTTACTTGACACCGGAAAATTTATACAGCACTTTACATGAAAAGGTACATGTGTTTCTGCATGCAACTTCAGCATAGCTCTCTACTTTTATCTATCTTTTATCAGAAGAAAAATATTCCGAACAAAAATCGAAGAGTAAATGTAAACGAGCGTTTTATGTCCGACAAACTCTTTCCCCCATGAATTCTTGGTATTCTCCCACAAATTGTGAAGGATCGTACATATGAAGAAAAAGTTGAGTAAAATTCGCTTTGTCACTGTTCTTATATTTCATCCTTTAAGGAAACTAGAATAATGTTAGGAGCCCGCTTTCGTATTCAGGACGCTCATGGTTAAATTTCGGCCGGAGAGAATGCTGCCTAATGCTACTCGTTCCTTTGTATAGACGTGTGAAATACCACCGCCGTGTTAAACAACAATTTACACCGGTACGTCTACTATACAAATTTTCTTCTGCAACCGAATTTCCTGAATATGTTCCATGTTCCGTGTATTAATTAAATCTATAACATTTTCAAGGAACCAACAAATGCACTTGGATTTATGAACGTAATTATACTACATAGTAATCATCGTCATGTTTCGGCCACTCATGTGGCCATCTTCAGGATGACGAAAAAAATAAAAAACACAATTATAATGTATCGCAATCATTGCACAGTTAAAATTATATATTATATCATTATACATAACAGAATTATATGATTAAAATACAAATAAAATTACAATGTGTACAAATCACTCCATATTTAAAATCATACAATTATATTATTACAATAATATAATAATTATTATACATAATATAATTATACGATTTTAACTGTGGAGTGATTTCGACACATAATTTTATCTGTATTTTTGTTCCCATCATCCTGAAGATGGCCACATGAATGGCCGAAACATGTTGGTGAGTACTACGTAATAAACTTACATTCACATATCTAAGTTCACCCGTTGGTTCCTTTAAAATTTTATACACGTATTTCCTGAAGTTTTACTTACATTTGAACAAACCAACGACAACCTCCCGTATAACAATGTTTCTGTGACAGAGGTAAATATATTCGCTCGGTCTAAGGAACGCGATAATTATCTCTTTCATCGGAAACTATAGCAACTCACGTTTTAATATTCTTGTGGGAGGAAACACGAACATTCTTCTTGCTAGGTCGCGATCCACTGGATGAAAGATAATAATGTTGGTAACTGTCTAGAAGAGTGATTCTCAATCGTTCAGTGCTCACGACACGCTTGGGATATTCTTTCTTTATCATAAAACATCAGAATTATAACAGGGTACTAAAATATATAAGAACAGCATGACTATTTGTAAATGATGTCATTTATTGTATAAAGATATACAATTACCGTAAGCAGGCATATAAAAAGGACTGACGTAAATATCATCGTAAAAAGCTAAAGCTTAAGTTCCTTCAGTGGTTTCAGAACTTTATATAATGATGCCCCTCAGCTCAGAACTCAGAGAAGAGAAATTTTTCTAGTCAGGGGATTATAGTACACAGTAGGCCTATTGTGAGAATCTAAGTCACGATTAGTATGAACACGAATAGGAGAGACTTAGAGGCGGAAACGAATTTCAAAAGGCTCACCAACCTAGAAATAACTCGGATAAGAAGGATGTGATCTGCGTTCAGGTTTCCACAGCATTTTGAACAGCTAGAAGAATTA
>Ga0131853_10001301_pt1 | contig 44817 bp, 35 predicted proteins | sample TergutLab28metaG_FD_92764 | JGI IMG/M metagenome (GOLD analysis project Ga0131853, IMG submission 92764) | Labiotermes labralis P1 segment gut microbial communities from Petit-Saut dam, French Guiana - Lab288 P1 (version 2) (version 2) | ecosystem: Host-associated > Arthropoda: Insects >... | reverse complement strand
TAGGGAAACAAACGCGATAAACTCCCGTGCGGTAGCGCGGAAAGATTACTTACTTTCCCAAAATTCAGCCACTCATGATTACTACTCATTTCCACTTGACTTTAGATTGGAAAGCTCCTTTTCTGCCTTAAATGCTTCAAAACTGTTTTTAAATGCTTCGGATACTCTTTTTACTGTCTTATCTGTGGGGTCGGATAGCTTGCCCAATAAAAACGAAGCCGTTTCCCCTGCGGGGGTGTTTTCTTTGGAAAGCTTGGTCAGGCTTACATACAATATGCCTGACGTTGCCGGATGTTCTTTGCCTGTGACTTCATCTTTTAGTATATATCGTGCAAAAGTTTTGCCATGCAATACTACGTCCACATCTTCCGCAAGCAGCCATATTTGATTAGCTAGCTTGCCTTTACTATGCCCGATGCCAAGACCAAAGTATTCTACCGCACGTATCTCTATTGGAATTTGTGGTTTTGCTCGGTTTTGGAATTCTATATAGGTGGCGTCGTCTTGTGAGGCTGTTATTTTTATGTCTTGGTCGCGCGTTTTGTTTTGGGTGGTTAGAAGATGTTTGAATTGGGTGCTTACTTTTATATTGCCCTCTATGGGTTTTAATGTGGTGGTTGGATTATTGTTTTTGTTTGCTTCAATGATTAGATTCACTGTTGTTCGTAAGTTTTCCCAATTGGCCGGGTTATCAAATGTGTAGTTTAGAAAAATATCGTTCATGGGATAGATGGGTTTCGCGCCGTTTTCTAGTTCAATGTAGCCTAGTGGGGTTGCATTGTTGGGTATCATGGTTTTCCCTTTCTTTTATGGATGCTTTTGATTTGATTATACTATATGAAAGGATTGATTTCTAGCATAGCCAATAGCCATTTGGAAAATCTTCAAATTACCCCACAATAACCACCACAGGCCTGCGGGAAGACCAGCCATCACTGCCCACTGCCCTTATAAAAATCACATAACTACCAGGTGCGTCAAAATCTATTTGGTCAAAAAAGTCCAGGTAAATTGGGGCATTTGTACCGTCTGGGTTTAGGGCTGTGATGCCAAGTATTGATAGCATTTCTGCTTGTGTCACTGCTGTACTTATTGGGAGGTTTAATATCCTGTCTACTGCGGTTTCTATACTTGGGCCTGGATGCGGTGGGGTAGGCGGTTCAGGGGCAGGGTTTTCTTCTGTTGGCGGCTCTGGCGATGGAGGTGAAGGTACTGGGGTTTCTTCCGTTTCAGGTTGTCCATCTGTTGGTTCGCTTGTTGTATTTGTGAGTGGTTCTGTTGGCTCGTCTGTGGGCTCATCTGAACTGTTTGTGGCGTCTTCGCTAGGTGCTTCGGTAGATTTTTCTGTGGCTTCATCTATGTCGCTCGTTGGCTCGTCCTCAGCGGTTGGCTCTGATGATTGGCCATATATGATAATCGGCTCTTCCAGTGGTATATTTGCAGGGTTATTAAACATAGGTGCGTATCCACCTGTATAATATTCCCCTGTATCGTGAGGCACAACAACAGCGTTAGATTCGGCTATAGTCACGCCATGTATTAGGTCATGGCGTTGCATATCATCCAATACGTTTTCTACATTTTCATCACCGACAATATCAAATGTCAGATGGTCTAAGCTTAGATATTCACCTGATTGGGCTGGAACAGATGACGTTTGTTCTGGCATATCATCTATTGGATACGCGCTTGATACATCTTCGATAAACGCATCATCTGTATATACGCTTGTTTCTTGCGCCACAACTGCACTCACAGGCTCGGCATCGTTATTAGAAAAATATATACCGGCAGCCATTGCGGGTACAACAATTGCCGAAACAGCCGCTACTTTTATCACTGGCGACATAGCAAGTATAGCCGCGGCCACGCCAGTTATACTTGACACTGCACCAGTAGCTGCCACACCACCGGTGACTACACCTGTGGCGGTACCCGTCGCTATCTGTGTAGCAGAAAAAGTGCCTAATGTAGCGACTGGCAAGGTTTTGGCAATCATTTGCGGGGTATAGCCTATTTTTGTTGCGACTTCTGTCCATATTCTCGCACTTATTTCTGTTGTAAATATCTCGGCGGCGTCCGTTTCAAATATTTTTGCCAAACTTGAGGTAGGTATGGCAGTAAAAGCCAAGCCTTTCATGCTTACCTCTAGTTTTACTTTCAAATTGGCTCTTGCGCGGGATAGCCTTTTTTCTATTGTGGTTTTGTTTATGTTCAGCATTTCCGCAATCTTTTTGATAGGAATTTGTTTGTAGTAATAAAGGATGATTGCGGTGCGCTGGTCGATGTTTAACTCGTTCACGATATCTATTATTTCTGACCGTTTTTCTTTGTCGGTGAGATAGTCTTCCGGGATAAAGTTTTCGCTTTCATCAACAAGGCTTAACAGTTCTTGTTCGGAGTCAATGACCATTCTGTCGGGCTTGTTTTTACGCAAATAATCGGCGCATCTTCGGCTGGCAATGCGGTTTATATATGCAACCAACGCCTGTGGATTTTTAATATCTTGCAAATTTTTATAAAGCGCTATCATCGTGTCCTGGGCAATATCATCTGCCGCATGTTCGTCTTTGATGATGCGCACACTGCTGTAATATACCAGTTTCGAAAACTTTGTATAAATTTGCGAAAAAGCGTCGTCATCACCCTGCTGTGCAAGTTCTGTTAAACGCGCTAACACACTATGTTCCATTGTCAGTCCTCCCCAACTAAACTACCCCTTATTAATATGTCGTATGGAGGGACGAAAAGCTGACCATTTTTTTAAAATATTTTACTTCATATGTGTTTGCTATGTAAAATGCAAAAAATTGGGATGGCTAATAAATATTAAAAGGGGTTTCAACTTCTTGCATTTTGCAAGAAGTTGAAACCCCTTGTTAAACATTTTATCAACCACCAAAATCCAAATGAATATTGCCTGTAGTCGTGCGTACATTCACAGGAATACTTCCGTTGCCGCCGCTAAAATGACGAGTGTCGCGGCGTTGGCCATTAGTGCGCATCGTGCCTGTGGTGGCGGTAATGTTATAATTGAAGTTGCTTTCTGGTGCGCCAGTGTCAAAGCGGATAGTACCCGTGGTCGCGCCCAGCGTTATTTCTCCTGAATGATTATGCGACCTGCTTGCATCGTTGACATGAATAGTTCCTGTGGTGGTGTTTGCGGAAAAATTGCCTTCGATTTCGCCATTAACTCTAATGGTACCTGTGGTTGTGCGAAAAGCACCGCGTGACATTTCGCCGCCGTCAAAATGGATGCTTCCTGTCGTACTTTGTGCATCTATATTTGTGGGTATGCTTGCGTCAGGGCTGATGCGTATCGTGCCTGTACGTGTTTGTACATTGCCATTGGCAAGATACCCTTCAGAAAAATGAATATTGCCTGTGCTTGTGTTCAGGTTTGCCGTTTCGGCATTAATACCATCCATACGAATATTGCCTGTACCCACACTCACATTAAAGTGCTGTGCCGAATCGGGTACATACACGCGGATATTGCTGCTTCTGTTGCGATGCATATTGCCAAATCCAAATTCAAGGTATCTATAATCCACATTGCCGCGGGTATAACGGTTCATGGAAATACCAGCAGGGCCAATATAAAGCGTGCCTACATTTCGCATAAAATGATGCGCACCTGCCGTTTCTGGAGTAGATACGCTTAAAACGCCGTCTGTCACGATGGCAGTGAAATTGCCTCTCGCCGAAAATACACTGGGGTAGGGGTTTGATGTGGGTATCACATGCACATTGTTAAACACCGTTGTAACGTCTATCGTGTGTATGTCAAGCGCATTGTAGAAAGTTTCTCTGCTATCCCTATTTGCACTATGCCAAGTAGATGGCTCTACATGCAACCCATTTGCAAAATGAATGCGCCCGCCGCGTGATCCTGTTGCCAAGCCCAAGCTAATCATAACCGCACCAAGAATAATAAGAACCAACGACAGCATAATCCATTTTGTACGTGGTACACGATAACGTATTTCGGGCGTTGGTGCTGGTGGCGGCACGGGTACTGCTTCTGCCGAATTTATTTCCACACCATTATTATCATACTGCTTGAATTCATCCATGCTTAGGCCTCCTAAAAATTTTTCTGTTTACAATACCTACAATTGTGCCAATGCCATTCACTGCCCAAAATACCAGCTTTGTCAATATAATACTACCGCCTATAAGCAATAACCCCATGCCGCCGGTGATAAGCCCAAAGCCCAAGTCATGTACAATGACAAACGGTGTGGCAAGCAGGCTAACAGCCCCGCCAACAAAGAAAAATAAACCACTTGTAAAAAATGCAACAACAACCGCCGCCAAGCCCGCAGCCAATCCGATTAACCCAGCACCAAGCCCAATAATCAGCGGCAAACCAACAGGCACTGCTAAAACTGCCAAAATAATTATCCAAGTCTTGTTAGACTTTTTTTCTGGCGGGGCGGCAGTGACACTTTGATGGGGTTCTGCTGGGTGATTTGAATTTGTCATAGATAAAATCCTCCTTTTATAATTAAAAACACACGCAACACTATATCTCGTATAATGTTACGTGTGTCAGATTTATTTGTCTGATATGCAAGTGATAATTTTTACAATTGCACCTCCATAGCCCGCTCATACCCCACCTTTGGAAATAAATCACCAAAACCTTGGTCACTCACATTCAGCGTCAATGCTTTGTTAGACGCAAAATGAATGCCAACCTCCAGCCGTGTAACCCCCTTAGGTCGCGTGGGTAATCCATCCAGTGTTACTTTGCCTAAATGTCGGCTTTCTCCAGACATATTGCGCTCTGCCAGTTCAAAGCTGACTTCACCATCTACTTCTGCGTTCACCAATACTATTTTTGGTGTGTGCTTCTGCCACCAAAACGCGTTGCGTTCAACCAGCGGCAAAAACGTGCCGTCGTTTGACAAGCCAATATCCCCCGTGAGCTGGTGTTCATCCTTGATATCTAAGCTGATTTCCGCAACTTCGGGTATATCCAACGCACGTGCGGCAACCAATGCAGCACCTTCTGCCGTCACCATTTTGGGATTTTTATAAAATTTCACCTGTTTTTTAGAAAACAATCCGCTAATGGCTTCTTTTGCCCAAAGCATTTCAAAACCACCGCCAACACAAATGACCGCGTCTATGTCTACCGGCGAAATGGTATGTTCGTAAAGGCTTTTTTCTAAAACTGACTGAATAAATCTATTAAATTGCAATACATACGGCTTCACGAGCCCCTGCACCTGTGTTTTGTCAACGGTCTGCTGAAAAGGCGGATATGCAAAATTAAAATATAATTTGATTGGCTTTTGGTTCATATTTTTTTGGAACAGCATGTCTTTGTATTGGTAGGTAAACGCCGAGGTATGCTCGCGCAACTGCCGTGTTTGGTTGGAATTTGGCGATTTCACCTGGGACAAAACAAAGGTTTCAAACATATCGTTTACATCATTGTTTATCTTGGTGGTACTCACCGCACTGTCAAAAACCGAAGACATACTGGTGATGGAAACGGTGTTGCCATGTGTTTTCACATCGTAAAGCCCACCACGCAATTCGCGGCTGCCAAAGTCCAGCAAAAGCACGCGCTCGTCATTTTCAGGCACATTTTTATAATGATTGGCCAACACACATTCTCTGTCAGACACTAATGCAATCAGTTCTTTTTCGTAACCCGCGTGTTTAAACGCCCGTTGAAACTCTTCCTGGGCATGTTCACTAAAATATGCGGGAACTGTAGCTACAATGCCTACAATTTCCGCCTTAGGGTTGATATTTTTCACACTGGACAATATTTCTTTGATAAACATAGACAGTACACTGGCCACACTAATCGAACGGTGGTCAACATCAATATAGTCAAATCGCCCTAAACGTGACATGAGCGCACTCAGGGTAATTTCCGCGCCTACACCACGGTTTAGTACCGCGTATTCGCCAAAAACCCATTCCTTGTTTTCAGAAATATATTGCATGACCGTAGGAATAGACGGCTTCCCATAGCCGCCGCTAAGGTCAATGGTTTCGGGCGTTTGCGCTGACAAATTGTAAAAAGCAATGCCTGACGAATCATTGCCCATATCCAGCCCAATAATATAATATACTTCGTCACGCTTAGCGCAGGCATCTAAGGCTTTATATTTTTTCCAGTTCATGTAGAACAACCCTTCTACTGCCCCCCGAAGACGACATAGATTAAGGAGGATTATATCATGGATTATCTAATGATGGTGTAAATTCCTAGGAAAATGTCCAAAGGATGCATAAAAAATTTGAGCCGCACGTTTGAGTGGCCCAAATTTTTACCTTACTTTATGCGTTTTGCTTTTTCACATTTAATCATAACCAACGCCACCGCGCCAATTACAAACGCAATGCCAACTATCCAGCCAAAGCGAGATACAAAACGTTCAAGACCTGTTTGGGGCATCATAGCAAGTCCTGCTGCTGGTGACGGTGAAAATGCATCCAGTGGAATATCCATATCATCGAATATCCACAGTTCGTCATCGTCGTCCCAGCTCCACGCGCCCAGCGGTATGCCCATCTCATCCATTTCTATCTGCATGTCACCGTATTGAACCAGTTGATTGCCTGGCACCATTGGGACCGGCGCAACATCTGGAGATATTCCACCGGATATTGGTGTTTCGGCGTTAACAATATCTTCTACTCCAGGTATAGATGGAATCTGTGGATTAGCGGGATTATTCGTTGACGTTTCTGATTCTGGAGATTCATTTGGTTCATATACATTTTCATTTGTATTATTATCGACTTCATCAGTATCAGCGGCATCCTCATCCGTTGCTTCGTCTGTTACATCTTCCGATGGTGGATTCACAACTTGCCACTGTGCAATAAATTCTAAATTTCTTGTCACCGTTTCAAATGCATCCATTGATTCATTTTCATATGATTCAAACCAACCATCAAAGATATACCCCTCACGTGTTACTGTTGGAGGATAAGGCACATCAAAGCCCATTGGCACATGCAGCAACATATTAGTGCCGTCATCATCTTCGTTTCCGTCAAAAGTGACAAAAAACGCAAATACCTGAACATCATAATTGCTAAATACATGGCTATTTTGCAATATGCCCCCTGGGCTGGAAATGGTTTCACTGCTGATTTGGTCACGATATTGCTCGTATAAATGATGATTGATTCTCATGCCAAAAGTTGCAACATTTTCGTTAAAGTAAACATGTCCTGTAGTGATGCGATGCAAGTTAACCTCGGCAACACCTATGCCACCACCATGCATTGCTGTATTGTTATTGATTGTACCCGCATGAATACTTGCACCGCGGCCTGCAATTGCGCCGCCTACAAAAATACCGCCACCACTGCCCTCAGCTGTATTGTTGCTAATTTCACCATTTATTACGACTAAATTAGCATTCGCGGCATCAATGCCACCACCATTTGTCATCGCCTTGTTATTACGAATTTCACCCGAAGTCAATGTAAATGTAGATGTGTTTGCCGCACCCACTATGGCGACACCGCCACCTGCTGTGCCTGCATTATTACCATCAATTACACTGCTTACCATATTTAAATTTGCGCCTGCCATAACAGCCGCGCCGCCGCCATTTACTCTTGAGGTATTACCGCTCATTGTACTATTTTCTAATGTGGCTGTAGACAGTTGAACTAACAAACCCCCGCCGGCACTTGCGTTATTGTTGATGACATGACTGTCTTCCATAGTAAATATACTGTTGCCACTAATATTTACACCGCCACCGGCACCAGAAGACTCGTTATTGCGGATTGTTGCTTTATACATCGTGAAATTAGCTGTATGGTGAACACTTACACCGCCGCCAATGCCATTGGCTTTATTGTGGCTGATTACGCCGCCCTGCATATCAAAGCTCGCATTGTTATGAGAAACTCTTACGCCACCGCCTGCACCATACAATGTCCAGTTGCCGCTAATTTCTCCATCATGCATAGTGAATGTACTGCCTGTTCTCACTACAACACCACCGCCATTTGCATAGGCAGAACTTCTTGTATGATTGCCGCTGATTATACCATTATGCATGATAAAGTTGCTGTTTCGGTGAACATGTACGCCACCGCCATTCCCCGCAATGTTGTCCATTATTTTTGCTTCATTATCCATACGGAATGTAGAGTGATTGTCAACAAGAACACCGCCACCGCCCTGACCCTGCGCTGCCGCGGTCGCTTCTGTTGTATTATTTCTAATGACCCCACCAGTCATGTGAAATTCAGCACCAGCCTTAACAGCGACACCACCACCGCCATCGGTTGCCGTTATCGGTGTTGATATATTGTCACTAATCGTGCCGCCGGTCATATAGAATTCGGCACCACTGCCCGTAACCAGAACGCCTCCACCATTGACCGCTGTATTTTTGGTAATTGTACCGCTCTGCATGTCAAATCTACCACCGGTGTTTATCGTAACACCTCTGCCAGCACCAGTGATTGTACCGTCGTACATAGAAAAACGACCTTGACTGTTTATCGTAACAGTTCCGTCAACTGCACTGTCGTACATAAAAAAGTGACCATTATTAGCTATAGTGATTGTCCCGGTAATCTTATATAATGGATTCTCAAGTACAAGTGTGCCGCCATTGATAAAGATATCTCCATGTATGTTACCACTCACTGTTTCGGTCTGCCCAGCCTCAAGAATCCCACCGGTATCATCCAAATAAACCATACTCAAAGGCACATCTGAATTATCTAAAGAAGTAATAACCTCCGTAAGCTTATCTGTCGGGTCTTCCTCAGTAGGCTCGTCGCTTGCATCTTCCTCTGTTGGATAATCAACATCGGTTGGGTTTTCTTCTGCGGTTGGGGTGTCTGTTGAGTTGTCAATATCCGTTGAGTCATCGGTACTTTCCATAATATACTCAGTAGTAGGCGCGTCAAACTCACCATCATCAATACTTTCTGCCGACGTGATAAGCATAGTTGACAATACTAAGCTAAACGCCAATAGCAACGCCAAAAGCCTTTTGATAGAATCTGTCTTCATATTCAATTACCACCTAAAATTATATTGGGAAATCCTTAAACAGGATTACCTTATGTAGTTTAGTTTAAAATTTTCATTTTATACAAATATAAAGAAACGTTTTTAAAGGTTAATATTGGGAGCACATCAAAAAAAACGCACATTTGCGCGTTTTTTGGTAAGTTTTTTTCTATTCTATCTTGCCGCAATCACATTTGCCCGTAAAATCACTTGGTCTTTATCCCTGTATCCAGAGTTTATTATTTTAATAATTTCACCTTTATTAAAGCCCTCCTGCTTTTCGGCAACCAGCACTTCATGCTCTAATGCGTTAAACATTTCATGGGCTTGTGGGCGAATGACTGTGATATTGTTCTTTTTTAAAATGATTTCCAAATCTTTAAATGTGCTATCTAATAGCATTGCCGCGTCCTTTATACATTGCCAGGGCGATTCCCGCAAGCGCGATACGCTGTGTGTCAAAATTTCCTCATAGGTACATACTTCATAAAGCAGCACCTCTTTTTTAAATATTAATGCCGCCTTTTCGGTTTTTTCAAAATAGGTAGATATTTGGCGTTTGATTTTTTCACGGGTGGCTTGGTAGGCCTCACTGTTCCAGCATTTTTCAAAAAATGGAGTGAGTTTGTTAAACTCTGTCGGAGGTTCTGTCATCCATGCGGCCTGCACTTTTTCTATGGCGGCTTGACGTTCCGCTTCCGGCACTTGGGGCTTTTCTGCACCAAAATCACGGATAATGGCTAAACCTTTGTTGTTAAATTCCTTAAAACTATCATTTAGGCTTTCTATTTTTATTTCAATGGTTTCAGATACGCCTTTGAGAATATCGCGCTGTATATTAGCTTCTTTTTCATCTAATACTTCGGGGGGCGTTTGCTGGCTGATGTTCATTTTACCCAGTAGTTTTTGTGTCTTAACAAAAACACTGTTTATTTCTTCGGCAAGAAGCAATTCGCCGCTGGTTATTCTTTGCAGTTGGTAAGTTGCTTTCATAAAATCTGTGCGCAGTTGGTCAAACAGCGCGTTTGCTTCGGCAGAAAGTGCGGATATAAAACCATCACCGTTTTTGTTATGGCCTGATTCGGGGATGATGACTGTTTTGAGTAATTCTACAAATGCTGTATAAGAGATATACGCGGGGTGCATTGGCGGCGTTTGCAATAACTTTTGCAAATCGGCAATGAGTGGGCCTGTATGCTGATATAATTCACGCAAGATATCCAAAATTCTATGAATGGTTGGCACTGCTTCTACTTCCGCACCGGCGATTGCCGCCTCAAGATGTGTGACTTGCACGGTGATTATCGTCCCTAATTCTTCCCATTCACGCTCAATAAGCTCCGTATAAAACCTTGCTATTTTCCTGGCATGAAGGTCGTCAAGGCCAGCCAGACAGAAACGCAAGCCCTCCTGGTAGTAAGTGTATAACATAGGGAAGCAGTCAGTGGCTACAATCTCTTCAATGGTGCTGGCGGCCGCACCTGCGCACAGTGCCGCCCAGTCGTTTGGGCGATCGTTTTGCATATGCCTTATAAATTGCGACGACAAATTATCCGCTTCACGTGATGCGTACAAAATCGCGCCGTCTGTTATGCCGCGCTTCTCTTGGGTGACTGGATTGATACCTCTGTTTTTTTGCGGTTCGCTTTCACGCATGTCTTCAAACTCTTTGAGGCGCGAAGCTAAAACCTCGCAAATGCCGCTGAGTACAGGCACTGCCGCCGGGCTTTCTTGTACCGCTTGTTCCGACAGGTCAATGACATCGCGGTACATGCCCATCAGTTTAACCAGATGTGCATAAATTGTTTCGTCCTTGTCGCCCAGGCGCGCAAAACGCGCCGCGTCCGTAGCCAATTGCTGACACGCGGCGTTTTTTAGTGCCAAAAGAATTTCGTCTGTACGCAGTCTTAGGGCATCCTCCGTGGTTGCCCTAAGTCGCTGCCATTTATCCCAAAGTGCTTTACGCTCTTTGCTTCTTTTTTCATTGCGTTTTGCCATTATTGATACAACTCATCCACAGCCAATTCCGTTGCAACGCCGTCGGTTGAAAGGCTTCTGGCTGTTACTTTCAGCATATTGTCTTGCCCTACATGGAATATGACTTTTACTTTTTCCTGCCCGGCGGGGCCTTGTGGGATGCCGCGCAATGACGTTCCCGCAAGCCGCTTCATGCCGTCTTGGTTGACTTGCTGATTTTTGTCTTTTGTGGCCTTTGGCATTGTGTTTTCGTATGCCACAATGGCCATGCTGGATACATTGTCAAAATTGGTCATTAGTGGTTCGCCGGCTTCTATCGTTAATCCGTCTTTGGGGATATCCTGCCCTGCGGGTACGATTTCCATAAATCTGCGGCCGGCAATTTCTAAGCCTAGTGGGTGAATGGTTCTTTCTTGAACCACCGGCCCACGCACCGTTGGCATCATTATCATATTGCAATAATGCGCCGCACCTTGTGAAATGCTTAATGCTGGGCTGATACGTGATTTGAATGGCTCTTTTTTAAACCGTTCAGTAATTTTTTCTCCTACATATAATATAGAAGAGCTCCCGCCCACTAAGAAAATCTCATCTATATCTGCTTCGGTTAGCCCGCCTGCTTCCAGACAATGGCTGACACAGTTTAGGGTTTCATCAATCAAGTCAGTCACGCTTTTGTCACGGAATTTTTCATAAAGTTCTTGGCTGTCGCCTAATGGGTTTTGACGTTTATGATTGAGAAATTGCTCGCGTGTGATTTCCATATTGATATTTACGATGCGTGGCTCTTGGATGAGTGGCGCAAGGGTTATCTTTGTGGATTTTGTTTGAGATAACCGCTCTTTTGCTTGGTTTGCCGCTTGCTGCAAACGCACCAATGCCACTTTCTTTTGGCGTTTGGATACGCCGTCGTCAGCATCTTCGTCAAATAGGTCTATTTCTTCGCCTGTCAGCTTTTTAAATTCTTCGTATACCATGTCCATGATAACTTTGTCTACATCGTTGCCGCCAAGGTTGTTGTCACCGTATGTGCTGACTATAGAAATGGTGGGTTCGCCTGCTTCTTCTGTTTTTATTTCCAAGACACAGGCATCAAATGTACCACCGCCAAAGTCATATACTAACACTTTTTTATTTGAGTCTTCGTTGACCGCATATGAAATGGCAGACGCTGCCGGCTCTAGGCGAAGGTAGATATTTTCTGGGTCAAAACCTGCCAACACCGCCGCGTCTTTGGTCATTTTTTTCTGTTTATCCGTTGAGTTTGCAGGGACCGTGATTACGCAGCCCGAAAATTCGCCTGTGATGCCCAGCTCTTCTTGTGCGTATTCGTCTGCTTTTTGCTTGAGATGCCCCAGAATTTCACCTGCAATTTGCTCTGGTGTAAATTGGAACTCTTTATCATCTACGCCGACCGTCAGCTTTGCTTCGGTGCCAAGGTAGCGTTTAATGCTTAACACTGTGGAAAGTGGGTATATAATGGCTGCTTCCTTGGCTTGTACACCAAAGATGCGCGATAGCTTGCTTTCGTCCTCTGGGTCAGATTCAAATTGAATGGCCGTCGGGAAGATATTCGAGCCGTCTATCGGAATGGTTTGGGCTTCCCCTTCTTGAAAGTTGTAGATACTTACTACAGAGTTTGTTGTACCAAAGTCGATACCAAGGAATAATCCCCGTTCCATGTCAAGTCCTAAAGTGCCCATTTGTCAGTTGCCTCCTTGTGGTTGGTTAGTCGATTATTTTTAATTGTTGTTATTAGATACGTAAGTTAGTGAGGATTTGTTGCATCTGTATTTATACTTTCTGATTAATGCCTGCATCTTTTAGCTGTTTGTTCGCGCTTATTCTGTTTGTTATTTTACCGTCAATTGTAAAGTTTCTATTTTTTATAGGACTAAACCATCGTTCATGATCACCTTTGCCATAGTTTACAAATTTACATCCATTTGCTTTTAAAATACTTTTAACTTGCCGTGTATAATCGCCCATTAACTTGCCGCTTTGATTTCTTCAACTCTATCTTGCATCGCAACTATTAATTTTATATCGCCCTTGTACTCCAGCTCTGTTTCTACTATATCTTGTATGACTATTTTCATTCGCACAAGCAATGCATCAAAAGAAGTTCCCTCTAATGTAGTAAGTAACTCCTTACAACTCGCAATCCATACATCATCGTGATATTCAAAAACAACTTTAAACTGCTTCATTATATTTGCCTCCAGCCACTGACATTTCCAACTGAATTATTCCAATGGTTATATTAACTGGAAATTCAAAATTCCGCAAGGGTGGAATATATTCAAAACACATTTCAACTTCTTGCAAAATGCAAGAAGTTGAAATGTGTTTTCAGAAAACGAGACGCACACAATCTTCCAAAAATAAACCCTTGCAACTTTCTGCAAAAAAGCTGATAATGATAGGGTTATGGTGATTACATAAACAAGGAGCAAACTAAAATGCAATCTGAAAATCCATTGCAAAATAGATTTCAAGCCCTACTAGACGCATCCCCTATGATATGTGTTATTTTCGATGAATATGTGAATATAATAGACGTTAACCAAACGGTATTATCTGTTTTAAAACTTAAAAACAAACAAGAATATATTGATAATTTTTTTAACCTGGCACCTGAATATCAACCCGATGGGATACCCACCAAAGAAAAAGCCATGAAAGCATTTGCAGACGTAGCAGAAACTGGCAAGGGTTATATCAATGAATGGATACAGTACGCATCTGACGGCGAAGCCGTTCCTTTTGAGATTCATCTAAGAAGCATGATATTTGACAAAAAGAACTTTGCAGTAGCATATGCCCGCGACCTACGCGAGCATTATAGATTAAAAAAATTAGAAAAATCTGTAACAAAAAGGCTGCAAGCGATAATAGACGCATCCCCAATGGCATGTATTATCTTCGACGAGCATATTAACGTGTTAGAAGTGAATCAATCTGCAATAGACATTTTGGGCCTATCCAGCAAGCAAGAATACATCGACGGATTTTTTGACCTTGCGCCTGAGTTTCAGTCTGATGGATTACCTTCAAAAGAAAAGGCACTCAAAGCATTCCAAGAAACCGCTAAAAATGGTACAGGATATATAAAGGATTGGTCGCTTTACAATGCAAACGGCGAGCTTTCACCTTCAGAAGTGTATCTCAAACGCATCGAATTAGACAGTGGGACAGTGGTTATCGCATATGCACGTGACCTGCGTGAAGAAAGAAACATGCTTGCCAAGCTGGAAGAGTCGATGGAGCAAGAACGCATTGCAAATCAAGCAAAGTCAAGATTTTTAGCCAGAATGAGCCACGAAATTCGTACACCTATTTCAGCTGTTTTGGGCTTTTCTGAAATTCAGTTGCGCAACCATGCTATGCCACCCCAAACTGAAGAAGTTTTTGCCAAAATATATGACTCAGCAAACATACTACTTCACATAGTCAACGACATTTTGGACTTCTCCAAGATAGAATCAGGAAAAATGACCATTATCAAAAACACATATGATGTAGCAAGTCTAATCAGTGACTCGTCTCAACTCCACCTGCTTTATCTCGATAAAAAGAATATTTTATTCCAATTAAATGTAGACGAAAACATGCCCTCGCAATTGGAAGGCGATGTGTTGCGCCTGAGGCAGATTATTAGCAACTTGCTGACAAACGCTTTTAAATATACGGAATCCGGTACCGTAACCATGTCAATACATTGCGAAAATGGTGACGACGAAAACGTGATGTTTGTTGTAAAAGTACGCGATACAGGCATGGGGATGACTCCAACACAGTTAGAAGAAATAAAAAGCCTAGATAGTGACTATGTAAGACTGCACGAAGAAGAAAAACCATTTGTAGGTGGTACAGGGTTGGGTCTTCCCATCGTTTACAATTTGTTGCAAATGATGGATGCGCACATTACATTTGACAGTGAGCCAGGCATGGGAACACAAGTCATTGTCCGCATTCCGCAGAAGGTCATTTGCAAAAAAGCACTAGACAAAAAATTAATTAACAGCCTGCAAAAATTTAAAGCAAGAACCTGGCACACATCTAAGGCATTAGAATTTAAGCCAATGCCTCTGCCTTATGGGAAAGTGTTGGTTATAGACGATGTAGACACAAACTTATATGTAGCCGAAGCCATGTTAGAATCTTTTGAACTAGAAATAGAATTGTGCGAAAGCGGTTTAGAAGCTATAGAAAAAGTATCCAACGGCGCGGAATATGATATCATTTTCATGGATCATATGATGCCCGAAATGGACGGCATTGAAGTCACAAAAATTTTACGTGACATGGGGTATAAACACCCCATTGTGGCACTCACGGCCAATGCTGTAAAAGGGCAGGACGACATGTTTTTAAACAACGGGTTTAATGGGTTTATGTCAAAACCCATTGATATCAACAGGTTAAATTCACACCTTGTGCGCTTTATCAAAGATAAGCATGAGGGTATTAAATAAGCAGCGACACAACCCCTAAAATAAACAAATGCACTGGATACGATGCATAAAAAAACCATTTAAAACTAGGCCCGCGTCTGCCGTTGTAAAAAGTCACAAGCACCACTGCCACAAGCGTTGATGGTATCATCATCAGAAAAATAGTGGACACAGGATGTCCGTCAAAGAATAAATACTGCACCATTTGCCGTACGAGCTGTTGATGCTGATAAATACAAAGCAATGCCATGGCCGCCAATCGCAACTTTGGCGGCTTTATTACGTACATAAGAAATATAAAGGCAACACCGTACGCGCCATAGTCGGTAGTTAATACCACGTCTGCAACCCACATCAATATCATCAGTGGTATAATCGGCAAAATATCGGCGGCAAACTTTCCTATAATGGGGGATAGTTTAGTCCGCCCTATTTCAAAGGCATAAATGGCCGCGCCGCCAAGAAACAGCGTGTAAAAAATATTCGTGTGATTCAAAAAATCCACGCCCCACGGCAACTGCGCCCTGCGAATAGCCATATCAAAAAACGGCTCAGATATCAATGCAAATGCACCCAACCTTAGCAAAAATTTCAAAGGGCTTTTCGTATGCCGAAAACCCTCGGCGACCAAATAAACATAAATAGGAAATGCCACGCGTCCCACCACTCTAAACTCAAACCCAAAATGTTGTGGAAACACTGCCCCTAAGTGGTCTATAAGCATGGTGGTTAAGGCGATTATTTTCAAATGAAATGCTGTCATTGAATAGCCTCCAGTGCCCTGGTCAGTGCTGCAAATTGTAAGATGTTTAATGTTTCGCCGCGTACTTGCGGGCTTAGGTTACAGCTTTCCAGTGCGGCTTGCAGCGTATCTTTCCCATTGCCAAATCCTGCGGAATCTAATGCGTTGACTAAGGTTTTACGCCGTTGCTGAAACGAAGCATGTATGACTTTGAATAATTTTTCCCTGTCGGTTTCTTCCGGTATCGGTGGCTTTTCTAAAATTTGCAAATGCGCCACTGCCGAATCTACTGCCGGACGCGGCACGAAACAATGCACAGGCACGTTTGCCGCAACATAGACAGTGGCATAATACTGCACTGCCAAAGTAAGCGAGCCGTATTCTTTAGTACCAGGCTTAGCCGCCATACGCTGGGCAACTTCTTTTTGAATCATTACGGTAATCGACTCAATGGGAAGCGTGTTTTCTAAAAGTGATAAAATAACGGGCGTTGTGATATAGTATGGAAGGTTTGCTACCACTTTAATACGCTTCTCATTCAAAAATGGTGTCAGCGCGCTTTCTAAATCAAGCCGCAACACATCACCCTGCACGACCGTCAAATTTTTACCACGGAATAAATCTTCTAAAATAGGTACAAGCTGCTTGTCCAACTCCACGGCAACCACATGACCCGTATCGCCAACACGCTCAATAAGCCCTTGGGTCAAAGCCCCAATACCAGGCCCAACTTCCAAAACCAAATCACCTTCGCCCACGTTGGCTGCGTTCAAAATTTTCTCTAAAACATGTCCGTCAACCAAAAAATGCTGCCCCAATTTCTTCTTGGGTGAAAGCCCGTAGCGCGATATGACATTTTTAACACCTGCATGTGTAATTAACTCTTTCAAAATAAAACCTCCATTAAAGGAAAATGTATATGAATATAATCAACTTCTTTATCCCACCCATTTTAGGTGGCGCGATTGCATTGTTCACCAACTGGCTGGCTATTCGTATGCTGTTTCGGCCGCATACTGAAAAGCGTATTTTTGGGATAAAAATCCCGTTCACGCCAGGGCTTATTCCAAAAGAATGGGATAGGCTGGCGAAGCGTCTGTCTGTGGCTATCAGTACAAAACTGCTTACGCCTGATGTCTTAGCGCGTGAACTTTCCGACCCTAATCTTTGGCCGCTGCCTGACATGACCATTGGCGAAGCGATGGAAAAACTAGGCATAGATAGTGCAAGCATATGGAAAGACCCCGTAAGCAAAAGCCTTAAATCCTTAGCCAATGACCATTTACCAACCATATTGGCTACCATCCCCACACTGCCCGAAACGCATCCGTGGCTGGACGAAAAACTCGCCGCATTCACATACAAAGTCATTGACGAAAACACAGGGGGATTCACTTCACTATTTGTTTCCAAGAAAAAAATTTACAAAAGCATCAAAGAAGGGTTATTTACCTATCTATCTGCCGAAGAAAATCAAGCATTAATCCAAGAAAAAATACATGAACTCATTGATTTAATACTGGCGCATGATTTTATTGAAGAAACTATCCCCAATTTCCACATTAAAGACGGACTAACCCATATCATTCACAAAGAAAAACACGCTTTGGAGCGTGTGTTAAAAATTTTGGCAAGCTACCTTGCAGAGCATATTCCTGTTGAGTCAATGATTGAAAACAAATTGAAATCATTCGAAATTGCCGAAGCCGAAGAGATTCTTCTATCGGTTGCAGGACGCGAACTGCGTATGATTGTTATGCTTGGCGGGGTGCTTGGGTTTATTATCGGGTTAATTCTGCCTTTTTTGTAGAATCTACCCATGCATTTAAACCATATCCCATGCCCAAAAGTACAAAGAAAACACCTGTCGAGCCAATGGTGCTGTCCGTCGCCATGCTTGACATGACATACGCACTGACACCCGCAAGAAGCCCCAGCCTTAATCCATAGGAAAAAAACGGCTCACCTTTTGACTTTATTAGGGACATAAAAGTGGTAAATAGATAATGCCCAAATAGCGCAAATAGCGCAATGGCTGAAATCCCGCCTGTTGTAATCCATGTTTGAATAAATAAATTATGTGCTTTGTCAACAATAGTATGCGGATTACCAAAAAATCTTTGCGTACCCACTAAATCAAAAACGGGGAATACATTAATAAATGTATCTGGCCCATGTCCAATCATCGTATAACGCGGCATTAATGGAAACGACCGCGACCAAATATATCCACGATTAGAACCCCATGTTTCACGGCCTTCAAAACCCCAAGCGGGTACAGGAACAGATAAGTCAATCAATTCAAAAGTGTTTGGCCATATGCCGTAAATTTTGCCTTCTGACAATGTAAGGAAAAAATTATTTAATACGATAAATTCTCCAGCATTCGAAATGGAAATTTGCATGTAGTCTGGTATGTTGTATACATAAGCTGGAGAAGTAGCCAATGTTCCTGCGGTAGCGAGAGTGCCCGCATGTGTTATATATGGCGGAATTTCATTTCCATTAGTATCGCGTACAGTAAACATATCACCTGTAGGGTTTAATGTGATGGAATATTTTTTTTCGCCTGCAAGATAGACTGTTTTTGTTGCATCTTCAAATTTGAAGTCATATCCTGTCATTGTTTCGGCACGCATTGCAATTTCTAGGCGGTTAAACAGAAACATAACGCGGGTATTTAGCGGCTGGATAAACAGGATTGCTAAAGTCATTATTACAGTAACAGCTGCGACACCAACGCCTACTTTTATTAGAATGTTCATTATTATAGCATTCATCTCATTTGGCGTATTTGGGCTTTGACTTAATGTTTCTTTTTCTTTTGAACGGTATACCAAGCCGCAAATTACTGTAATGACAAGCACTCCACCAGCGGTAGCAATACCAATCAGCCCACCCAAAGAGCTACTTCCAAATACACTTAACAACATGAGTACACCAGCAAACATAATCAAACCGCGTACATATTTATTGCCGTCAAAAGTGAGTGCCGCAATAAGCAAAACAGGTGTAAGCATTGCGCTGTATTTACCAAATGTATTAGGATTAAACAATGTACCATGGGCTATTTCAAAAGCGGGGTTTACCGTCCCGCGAATAACAAAGCCAAAACGCGCAGCGGGGTTTCTTTCCACACCCATTATAAAAAAGTCAGCGAGTCTGGTGTTAAAAAAATCATATCCAAAAAGTTGCCCAACACCTATTGCACCCATTAAAATAGAAGAGAACACCAACCCATACAATAGAACCTTCGCATATTTCGTCCCACGGCAAAAATAAATGGACGTGAAAAATATGACAAAGTAAGCCAGCCAAGTCAGCGCGCCTTCACTGCGCATGTAAGTGCCAAACCACGAAGTAAAGGCATACCCCCTAAATATTGCAACAAATGCGGAAATAAACACAAATATCAGATACACAAACGAGATAATAACAGGGATATAATTAAAACCTCTATCGTTGGTATCTGTGTTTTTTCCGCGAAGCAGGCTATCTTTATTCCAGCGATGCGTTCCATAAAACGGAATTTTATAAATAAAACCGTTCAATTCATCCATTATTTTTCCTGTAGTTACCGTTTCGCTTAGCCAGTAAAAAGCAATTGAAATCGCCGCAATATTTAAAAATATTAACTTCCATGTGGTAAATACATTAATATATGTTGCGTCTGCCATGATACTGCCCACTAGCTCTGGAGGCATGTCGCGTATTGCAAAATGTACTACCAACGGCATAATTGCAACCACTAACAGCAACATGATGCCATATACATAGTCTGAAAATTGGGTAACATATTTATGTTTATTTTTCCTTTGTGACATTTTATGGTATTCTCCTTGTCGGACATTTTGTTAGAATTATATCACTTATTATAGGATGTGAGAAGATTGCGCATTTTTTGGAAACAGCTTTTTCTTCACCTTGGCACTTTAATCATCAGTTTTATTTTTTTGGGGCTGGTTTTAGTGCAGGGTATTCGCAGTCATTTAACAGAGCAGCGTGTAAATGAACTGACTAATTTGGCGCAAAGGGTTGCTTTTTCAGTTGAAAATATCGCTGAATACGGCATTTTCAATTTGCAGCCTCTTGGCCTTGAAATTATGAACCTCCACCATTACCTGGATGCCACAGTTGTTCTAATCAACACGGACTATACGGTACTTTTGGCTCATGGTCTACCATATGGCGTTGTTGCAGAAATTCCATTGCCTGAACTTGCGCCGCTCATGCAAGGGCAAGTTGTTACGGTGTACGGCACCGCAAATCACCCCGCACTTGAGCCATTACTTCTGGTGGGCTACCCATATAGATTTAATAACCAAGTGGCTGGCGCGGCATTGGTAGGCATTTCAATGGTTGAGCTTGAAAATACAATTTCAGGTATGTATCGCATTACGTTGGTGGCACTGGCTATCGCGGGGATATTTGCATTTATTTTAATCTACTTTTCTAGCCAAACCATCAGCCGCCCACTCAGGCAAATCAATGAATTTGCAAAAGTCATTGCCGAAGGTGATTTTCACGAACGCATTCCTGTTAAAAGGAATAATAAAGATGAAATAGGGCAACTTGCCACAAGATTTAACCTGATGGCAGAAAGTTTACAAGAACAAGAACGCATCCGCCGCGATTTTATTGCCAATATTTCGCATGATATACGCTCGCCGCTCACATCTATGCGTGGGTTTTTAACGGCGATTCAAGATGGCACTGTTTCAATAGAACAGCAGCCATACTATTTAAACATTATCCTAGACGAATCCGAACGCCTAATCAAATTGTCCAACGATATCATTGACATCAATCATATTCAGGACGCGGAAATCAAATTGGAAAAATCAAATTTTGATATCAATGATTTAATCCGCAAAACTATATTGGGCTTTGAAGCGCGGGCGCTTGAAAAACGCTTGATGATAACCAGCCGCTTTGCGCATCCAGTTGACTTTGTTTTTGCTGACGAAAGCAAAATCCAGCGTTGTTTGTACAATTTAATAGACAACGCTGTAAAATTTACTGACGAAGATGGTGAAATTACAATAGAAACCAGTGTTGAATCCGGAAAAGTATTGCTTTCCGTTTCCGACAATGGCCGTGGTATTTCTGCAAAAGAACAAAAAAATATTTTTGACAGATTTTACAAAAGTGACCTTTCCCGCGGCGAAGATAAAATGGGAAGCGGTTTAGGGCTGTCTATTGTAAAGGCATTTATCCGCGCACATGGTGAAAATATCAGTGTTTCAAGTGAAATAGGTAAGGGGAGTTTGTTTATTTTTAGTCTTCCACAAGTTGTGGACTAAGCCTGTGTAAAAATGTGGATAAGGTTGTCTATCATTTTTGGTTTTGATATACTATGAGGACAAATTCCTAGAAGTTATACACAGGTTGTTGATAACTCTGTGGATAACTTTTTACATAAGGGGCGATTACCATGAAATCCAACGAATATGACCTACTTGGTATATGGCAACAGACATTGCCATTACTAGAAAATTCAATTAGCCAAGTCATGTACGATTCAATTATTATGCACATCAGCCCCATTTCGTACAACGATGGTGTCTTTACTATTATGACCCATAAGGATTTTAACAAACCTACAATAAAAAATCGTTACATGGCAGAAATCATACAATCCCTTCGTTCGGTTTCAAATTTAGAAATTATTGAGGTCGTTGTCGTCTCACCAGAAGACTTCACCGGTTCGCATATTAGACGCAACCCAGGTACAACCGAAAATTATGAAAAAACCAACTTACGTTCAAGATACATTTTTGAAACATTTGTAAAAGGCAAATGCAACGAACTAGCCTACGCCGCGGCACAAGCCGTTGCCGACGGGCCAGAAGACGGTGGAAGCGGCTATAATCCACTGTTTTTATATGGTGGGGTAGGACTTGGCAAAACCCATCTGATACATTCTATAGGCAACAGAATGCTTGAGCTAAACCCCACAATGAAAATTATGTATGTATCCAGCGAAACATTCACCAACGAATTCATTAAAGCCATTCGCGAACAAACTACCCAGGCATTCAAAAACAAATACCGTGTAAATGATGTACTACTCATAGACGATATTCAATTTCTGACAGGAAAAGTAGAAACCCAAGAAGAATTATTCCACACTTTCAACGACTTGCACAGTGCTAACAAGCAAATTGTACTCACCAGCGATGTACCGCCAAAAGAACTCACGGGATTAGAAGCCCGCCTAACTTCACGCTTCGCAATGGGTCTAATTGCCGACATCACCATGCCAGACTACGAAACACGCACAGCCATACTAGAAAAAAAGCTATCCATAGAGCGTATGGAATTCCCAAGCATAGTCAAAGATTTCATCACCAACAACATCGTATCAAATATTCGTGATTTAGAAGGCGCATTAAACAAAGTCATGGCATATTCAAAACTAACCAAAGCCACAATCACCTTAGAACTCGCCGAAAAAGCATTAAAAGACCAACTAGTCGGCCGCAAAAAGCCAGAAATAACCGTACCCTATATCCAACAAATGACCGCCGAACATTTCAAACTTACAGTAGAAGATTTATGTGGCAGAAAACGCACACAAGCCATCGTATACCCAAGACAAATTGCCATGTACTTATGCCGAAAAATGCTGGATGTATCATTGCCTGATGTGGGTAAATTCTTCGGAGGGCGCGACCATTCTACGGTTATTCATTCGTTTGATAAAATTTCGCATGAAATGGAAGTTGATGAGAAGGTACGGCTTGTGGTGGATGAGCTTGAGACGCGTATTCGTGGGGATTAGATTTGTCGAACTGTGGAAAACCTGTGGATTCCCATGTTGATAAATTGTGGATAATTTTCAAAGCATTTTCCACCTGTGGAAAGTATTGATAACTATATAACTTGTCCTTAAAGTTTCTACAAGTTTTTGCACAGGCATTTTTCAGTGTTTTCTAAGGCGCGAATGGGTTTTCAACGAATCCACAGCCCCTACTACTACTGCTACTATAAAATAATATTAAATATACAGAAATGGTGATTGCGAATGATTTTTACGTGTGATAAGCAACAGTTGCAAGATGCGTTGGCATTGGTGGGCAGAGTGGTTTCTTCGCGTACTACGCTTTCTATTTTAGAATGTGTGCTGCTTATGGCTAAAGAAAATGAGGGGATTATTCTTTGCGCCAGTGATTTAGAAGTTTCTATTGAGACTAAAGCTATTCCTGCGGAGGTTGAGGTGGCTGGTAGTATTGCGTTGGATGCTAAATTATTTACGGATGTGATTCGTAAGCTGTCCAGTGATTTTGTAACTGTTGAAGTAGATGACAGCCAAACGGCGTTGTGCAAAAGTGGGCGCAGTCGGCTTAAAATTGTTGGGCAGCCGCCGGACGAGTTTCCTATCATTGAAATGGATAAAATTGATGAACATGGTGCGGTAAATAATCGGTATGCATTAAAGTCTGCTGTTTTACGGGATATGATAAAGCAAACGGTTTTTTCTATTTCACCTGACCAAAGTAAATTGGTGCTAACTGGTGAGTTGTTAGAGATTAAAGAGAATGCGTTGCGTATGGTTGCGGTGGATATGTTCCGCATTTCTTATCGTGCTGAAAAATTAGAAGGCGATGTATTGGAATGTAAGGCTGTTGTGCCTGGCAAGGCCATGAATGAACTGGCCCGTATTTTGCCTGCCGGTGAAGAAGAACATGTGAGTTTCTTTTTTACACCCAAATGGGCGGTGTTTGAAACAGGTAGTTTTGTTATGGTGTCGCGGCTTTTAGAAGGTGATTTTGTAAGGTATGACCAGATTTTTAATGAGGATTTTTCTACGTCCGTTGTTGTGGGTCGTGTGCAATTGTTAAATGCGTTTGAGCGGGCAATTTTAGTAGCGGTAGACAGCCGTATGCCGCCTACGCAATTAGATATTAATGATGACGACTTGTTAATCAAAGCACATAACGAACGCGGTCAGGTGAATGACGGCATCCCTTGTGAAACCGATGGAAAAGACCTTTCAATCCATTTTAATCCACGATATTTTATAGAGGCATTGCGCGCCATTGAAGACGAAAAGGTGGTTATTAAATTTAATACGCAGCTAAGCCCATGCACTGTTCGTGGGGCTGATTCTGAAATTGACTGTAAATATCTTATTGTCCCGCTCCGTCCGCCGGCATAGGGTGCTATCAATGTTTATTAGTCATTTGTCTGCAGATGGTTTTCGCAATTTAAAAATGAGTCAAGTTGAATTGACACAGGGAATAAACATCCTCTATGGAAACAATGCACAGGGCAAGACCAATTTCTTAGAGGCTGTTTATTTTTGTGCATTTGGTCGTTCACTACGTGCGGCATCGGATAAAGAGCTTGTCTTTTTTGACGCCCAGGCGGCCTATATTCGCACAGAAATCGTGCGTGGTGGTTTTAGACAGACAATGGACGCAACCATAGAGAAACAAGGCACACGCGCCACAAAAAGCATTTCTGTTGATCGCATACCCATTAAGCACATGAAAGACTTATTTGGGCGTTTGCTTGTCGTGATGTTTACACCTGAGGATTTACGGCTAATAAAATCTGGCCCAGCAGAACGCCGTCGTTTTATGGACATGGAGATATGTCAGCTTTCGCCTGTGTATTATGGCGATTTACGCGAATACCATAGGGCATTAAGGCAGCGGAACGCGTTGCTAAAAATTTTGCAGAAAGATAAATCACAAGTGGATAGTCTAAGTATTTGGGACGAACAGTTAGCCAACTATGGACAACGTATCATTAAAACCCGCAAAGCGTTTATTGGTAAAGTCAATGATATTGCGCGGGAAATACATGGGCATATCACCCAGAGTGCAGAAGTGCTTGAAGTCATTTACGCGCCAAATATTATCTACGCTGAAAATTATTTGAAGGATATGTCAAAATCGCATAGACGAGACATTGCACAAGGCTCAACTTCTCATGGTGTTCATAAGGACGATATAAATTTTGTAATAAACGGTGTATCTGTACGCAGCTTTGGTTCACAAGGCCAGCAGCGTACGGCGGCACTTTCTGCAAAACTTGCTGAGATTGAAATAATCAAACAAAGCACAGGGGAATTCCCAGTGCTTTTGTTAGATGATGTATTTTCTGAATTGGATAGCAGTAGACAAAAATTTTTGCTGTCACGTATCATGGATTTGCAAACCATTATTACTTGTACAGGTGTTGAGGATATTTTAAAAAGTGTTGAAGGTTGTAGGATTATGAAAGTGGATTGTGGTATCGTTACTTTTCAACAACAATAATACTATGATTGATATCATCGGCAATTTTTATCAAATCAACATTTTTGATTATTCCGCCATGTTTTGATAATACATTTTTTGCGTTTTCAACTTCTTCTGCAACATCTGCACCCTTCATAGCCAAAAGCACCCCACCAGGACGTACTAATGGCAGTGCGTATTTCACTAATTTATCCATTCTAGCTACTGCACGTGCTGTACATACGTCATACTTTACACCCGTACGCACCAATTCTTCGGCACGATGCGGAATGCATTCTACGCCGTCAATTCCCAGCATGTCCAAAGACTCCTTTAAAAATTGGATTCGCTTTTTTAACGAATCCAATAAACTAAGGTGTATATCCGGGCGCATGATTCCCAGTACAACGCCGGGAAACCCTGCGCCCGTACCAATATCAAGCAGCGTTGCGTTTTCTGGGATATATGGCAGCAGTGTTAAACTATCAATAATATGTTTGACCGCAAAACCAACATCATCTTTTATAGCAGTAAGATTCATTTGTTGGTTGACCATTAATACTCTTTTTTGAAAAGCGGCTAGTTTTTCAAATTGCTGTGCGTTTATTATTACATTATTTTCGTTTGCCCAATGCTCGATTATATCTTTACGCATTCTTCTTGCTCCACTCCGCATATTTTCCAAGTACCGTTATGGTCGGGCTCTTTTATCATGCGCAGATGCAAAATACGACGCATATTGCGTATGGGGTCTTCTAAATAAACACTTTGGGTCAGGCAGTTTTTTGGGTCAGGTTTATATGATGCCTTGGTTATCCATTTTACGGAATGTGGGCTGGATGTTAATAATTCGCGCAGTTCGTTTAAATCAAGTTTAAACGAGTATATTTTGCTGACAAACGCCCATGCGTCATCGGGGTTTATTTTTACTGCTTCCATAAAATTTGCAGCAACTAATTGGTCGGGTTTATATCCTATAAATATGCTATTTTTAGCGGCACGCACCGCAGGCAACGCATAACGACTTTTTATTTTAATCATCGGAAAGTTTTTCAAACGGATTCCTCCCTCAATATACAAGGTTATGTATGTACTGGGAGGTTTCTCCCTATACTATACGCCTGGGTTTTTATTTCGTGCCTATCCTTTTAAATAAACCATGAGCACACTCAAATCCGCTGGACTTACACCAGTTATGCGCGAGGCTTGTCCTAAGTTTGCGGGTTTTAACGCGGTTAATTTCTGACGCGCTTCTAAACGTAGGCCTTTTATATTCTGGTAGTCAATATCAGGGGATAGTGGGCGGTTTTCCATTTTGCGAAAAGCCTCTGCTTGTGTTAATTGCAAAGAAATATAGCCTTCGTATTTTAGCTGGATGTTTACCTGTTCGCGAATGGTTTCTGTTATGAATTCAGGTAGGTTGGCGGGAATCATCGGGTCTATCAGTTTTGATAATACGTTGTAATTTAGCTCAGGACGTTTAATCAGGTCGGTTAGTTTTATGCCTGTTTTTATTGCCGCGCTGTCTTTTTCTAATAATAGTGGGTTGGCTGTTTCGGGGTTTAATGTTATTTTTGATAATCGTGATATTTCTGCCGTGATGGCAGTTAATTTTTTTTGGAATGTGGCGAATCTTTCTTCGGGGATTAGCCCTGCTTTGTGTCCTTTTGGAGTAAGGCGCAAGTCAGCGTTATCTTGACGAAGGAGTAGGCGGTATTCGGCGCGCGAGGTCATCATTCGGTAGGGTTCTTTTGTGCCTTTTGTGACCAAGTCGTCGATGAGAACGCCGATGTATCCTTCTGAACGGTCTATTATAATATTTGCGCCAGCAGCGGTTAGCCCAGCAATTAAGCCCTGTGCGGCAGCTTCTTCATACCCTGAAGAGCCATTAATTTGACCCGCAAAAAATAAGCCCTTGATATGCTTGGCTTCAAGCCCGAGGGTCAGCTCTGTAGCGTCAATACAATCATACTCGATAGCATACGCTACCCGCATAAATTCGCAGCTTTCCAGCCCTGGAACAGAGCGGTACACTTCAATTTGAATGTCTTCAGGCAACGCGCTACTCATGCCTTGTACATACATTTCAGATGTAAATAGCCCTTCGGGTTCTATAAAAACGGGGTGGCGGTCTTTGTCGGCGAACCTAACTATTTTGTCTTCTATTGAGGGGCAGTATCTCGTGCCGGTGGCTTCAATTAATCCGCTATACATCGCTGAACGGTTTATATTTTCTCGGATTATATCGTGGGTCGCTGGTGTGGTATAAGTCAAAAAGCATGGGATTTGTTCTTTAAATTTAACGAGCGCTGGGTCTGTTTCAAAAGAAAATGGAACAAGATTGTCATCACCGTGCTGAATAGCCATTTTTGAAAAATCAATGCTTCGGTGGTGAATGCGGGCTGGTGTGCCTGTTTTGAAACGTTGCAGAGAAAAACCAAGTTTTTCAAGGTTTTGACTCAGCCCTTTTGAAGCACGAAGGCCGTTTGGGCCGTTGTAGTTTACAGTTTCGCCATATAAGCAACGTGCGTTTAAGTATGTTCCAGAGCATACAATCACCGCGTCACAGTGTATTCTCATACCCGATTCAGTTTTAACGCCTGTGACTCGATTGTTATTTTCGTCTGTAAAAATTTCTATAATTTCACCTTCACGCAATGAAATATTTTTTTCATTTTCAAGGGCTTGCTTCATGTATGTCATATACTGTTTTTTATCTGCCTGGGCGCGCAATGAATAAACAGCAGGACCTTTGCTTTTATTTAACATGCGGCTTTGTATGAAAGTTGCGTCAATCGCTTTACCCATCTCGCCGCCAAGTGCATCTATTTCACGCACAAGATGGCCTTTTGCGCTTCCGCCTATGCAGGGGTTGCAGGGCATTAAAGCAATGCTGTCTAGGCTTAGCGCAAACAGTGTGACTTTTTTACCAAGGCGAGCAGCGGCCAATGCCGCTTCACACCCTGCATGGCCACCGCCGATTACAACTATCATGATTTATTTCCCCACACAAAATTCTGAAAATATGCGGTCAACGATATCATCCTCTATTTCCAAGCCCAGAATTTCGCCCAAGGCAATGTAGGCAGTACGCAGCTGTATGGCTACCAGGTCTTCTGGGGTATTTTGATTTAGTGCTTCTATTGCTTGATTAATGTGATTAGCGGCTTTTTCAATTAAGCTTCTGTGACGTTCTCGGGTTATTATTTCTAGTTCTGTTGTGGTTTGGTTTATACTTGATAAGAAAGTTTCAGATATTTGGGCGTATAGTTTCTCTAAACCTTCGCCTGTTTTAGCAGATATTTTTACTGGGTTTAAAAGCTTGGAGGTTGAATCATAAGGAAAGCTTGTAATGCTTGAATCTGGTAAATCACATTTATTTAAAATAGTAATGATATTTGAATGATGTGTGATTGATTCTAAAAATTCTGTATCCAAAAATCCTTCGTGGCTGTCTATTACATACAAAATGAGTTCTGCATCCTTGGCTGCTTCTAAAGATTTTTCTACGCCCATTTTTTCTATTTGGTTGGTAGTTTCTCTGATGCCTGCGGTATCCATTATCATGAGTGGTACATCGTTTATTAGTACATGTTCTGTTAAAACATCTCGGGTAGTGCCTGCTTGCTCGTGTACAATGGCGCGGTCTTCTTTTAAAATGGCGTTAAGCAAAGTAGATTTTCCTACATTGGGCCGCCCAATGATTGCTGTTTTTACGCCTTCTTTTAATACGCGCCCAATTTTTGCTGAGTCGCATAGGCGATTTAATTCTGCCAACACTTCATCACTTTCGCCTAAAATTTCTTCCGCGTTCTTAGCTTCTTCTTCATGCTCTGGGTAGTCTATGCTTAATTCAATATGTGCAAGCCACAGTAAAATCTTGTCCCGTAAATTGGAAATGTGGCGGCTTAATCCTCCACCGAGTTGTTTAAGTCCAACACGTCTTGCAGTTTCACTGCCTGCGCTAATGATGTCCATGACTGCTTCTGCCTGGGACAAATTGATACGCCCATTTAAAAACGCGCGTTTTGTAAACTCACCCGGCTGGGCTAAACGCGCACCAGAATCAAGTACCGTTTGTAAAACAGAGCGCGAAACCAACATGCCGCCATGAGTATAAATTTCTACTACATCTTCACAAGTATAGCTTCGTGGGGCTTTCATTGGGCATACCATGACTTCGTCTATTATTTCTTTACCGTTTTTGCCATTTTTGTAAATTTTTCCATACACCATGCGATGGGATTCTAAATGATTTTTAGGCGTAAAAATTTGACTTAAAATATGAAGCGCATCAACGCCACTTAGCCGCACGATGCCAACAGCCCCTTGACCAGGGGCTGTTGCAATGGCGGCTATTGTGTCGTTTACATAAAGAACTGTGCTGCTACTTTTCATTTTTTAGCGCGATAACCACATGGCGGTAAGGCTCGTTGCCTTCGCTGAATGTACGTACTTGTTTATCATTTTGCAATACGTTGTGTATGACATGCCGCTCGTAACGGCTCATTGGTTCAAGTTTCATACTTTGGCGTTTTTCTTTTACTTTGCGTGATAGGCTACGTGCCAAAGATTCTAACGTATCTTTGCGGCGTTTGCGGTAACTTTCTGTGTCAACAACAACACTTATTTCCCTTACACCTTTACGGGCTAAGGCAAGGTTTGTAATATACTGCAACGAATCTAATGTGATGCCATGTTTCCCAATTAAAATACCCATGCTTTCACCAAAAAGGTCGGCATATAAAAACCTCCCTTTGCGGTTGGTTTCTACACGAACTACTAATCCCATGGCAAGGGTGACGTCTCGTAAAAAATCTTTGACCATCGTTTCTGGGTCTGGTTTCTTTTCTACCTTTACTTTTGCCGGACGCGAACCTATGCCAAACAACCCGCCTTTTGCACCTTCGTCCAGTATGGTGATAATCACTTCTTCTGCTGTTGCGTTTAGGGCTTTTAGTGCTTCGGCTGTTGCTTCATCTACAGTTTTTGCTGTTTTTTCGATACTGTCCATTAGAAAATCCTCCTTTGAAATGGGGGTTTTGTCCCCCAAGCCTTACGCGTCGTATTTCACAAATGGCAAACGGAATGGAATACCTGCGCGTTTGTTCATGATTAAATCTTGCACAACCCCAAATACTTGTGACGCTATCCAGTAAATACCAACAGCAACAGGGAATGTGACGGTAAATGCTGCCATCATCAAAGGCATAACAATGAGCATCATGCGTTGCTGCATTTTGGCTTTATCATCGGCGTCTGGGTCAAGCGTTCTTAGTTGGGTAAGCCAAGATGATGCAAACATGGTGATTGCAACAAGAACGGGTATTAAAATACCAGGCCAACCCCATCCCCCTTGCTCTACGACAGAAAGCCCAAAAAATGTTTCAATTTGTGTCAGTTGTGCATATAAATCCATAATCCCTGGCAGCTGCGCCGGGGCATGTGCCCCAATATAGTCGAATAATTGATTCCATTCATAAGAAGTAAAGCGGTTAAGTACCCTTGAAAGATGCGGTGGGTAGCCAATGGCGATAATTTCGCCAACACGGTCTATGGCAGCATAAAAGTCATAACCGTCAGCCATTAAACTACTGACTTCAACACCATTTTCTAACATACTATTGGGGATTAATGGCGTTGCCAAGCTGTCTAATAAGCCAGGTTGAAAAGTCTCACCTACAACTCGTCCACCAATTAACCCAGGCACCGCAATAATTTGCGACGCTAATGCATAATATAAATTGCGAAGGGTAGTGATGTACAAAAATGCTTGGTTCATGATAAAAATAAGCCCAAAAAACAATGGCATTTGTAAAAGCATTGGCAAACATCCCTTGAGTGGATTTGCGTCGTGCTTTGCCATTAATGCAGTTTTTTCTGCCTGCATTTTTTTCATAATTTCAGGGTCTTTAGTCTTGCCGTATTTTTCGTCAATTTTTTTAAGCTCAGGCTGAATTTTTCGCATGTTCATCATGGATTTTTGCGACTTTATAGTTAAGGGCATCATGACACCACGGAACAAGAAAGTAAGCAAAATAATAGTAAAACCCAACGAATTAACGGGGTTTATTGCATAAACAATGTCAAACAAAAAGTCAATAACAAATCCAAATGCTTGCGCAATAACCCTAGTAAGAAACCAAGGCTCGGTAGCCACTTGACGGGCAGCTACAAAAACCACGTCTTCAAAAAACATCAAAACAATGTCCTCCTAAAATGGGGATTACACCCCCAAGCCTATGGCACAGGGTCAACCCCGCCTTTGCTAAAGGGCTGACAGCGTAAGATTCGCTTTGTGCCTAGCCAAACACCGCGTACAACGCCATAACGTTCTACTGCTGTATACATATATTCCGAACATGATGGATAAAATCTGCAAGCATTACCAAGCAAAGGTGAAATGCGCCTTCTGTAAAATTTGATTGAAGCAAGAATAAAACGCTTCATTGTTTAATACCTAGCCTGCGAAACAAATGTCCGATAGAATGACAAACCTTACTAAACGCGCCATTTTGGGGCAATGTTCCCATTGGCGCACGTGCGATAATAACCAAATCATGTCCTATTTGCAATTCATTTGCAACTAATCGATAGCTTTCTTTTAACCAGCGTTTCACACGATTGCGCACCACTGCGTTGCCTACTTTTTTGCTTACAGTCAAGCCCAATCGGTTTTGGTTGGTTTCGTTAGCCAGGGCGTAAACCACAAACAAAGTGTCCGCGGCATATCGCCCTCGGCTATAAACCTGTTTAAATGCCTGTCTTTTTTTTAATGATTCAATGCGCATTCTATTATGCAGACAGGACATGCCTACCTCTTTGGCGTCTTCTTTGCAAAACCTTTCTGCCGCCGGCAGAACTCATACGCTTACGGAAGCCGTGCTCTTTGCTACGTTGTCTCTTTTTTGGTTGAAATGTTCTTTTCATACTTCACCTCTTCTTAATGGGGGGTTACCTTCTAAGTCCTTTCGGACATTTTCATAGGACATGATTGTACTCGTGCATTATATGCATTCCTTGTTTTTCCGTCAATAGGGTGATAATGACCTTTAGTATAAAAATTATATTTAATTCTATGAAGATACTTGCAATTTTCATAATTTTTAACTAGTATAGTAAGAGTCGTTATCCTAAGGAAATGTCCTAATATTGTTTAAATATTATCCCATCCATAAATTCCGTTAAAGGAGGTCGCCCGTGTATGTATAAAATCACAGTTCCCGCTATAGAGCTGAAAGTTGGCATGACATTGGCGGATCCTGTAAATATTACAAACCAGCGTGGTGAAACAATTATTACGCTTCCGCCAAACTACAAAATAACAGACAAAGCCATTATGGCTTTGAAAACTATGAAAAATTATGAGTCATATACGGTTTCAATATTTTCTAAAACGCCGCAGGTTTTAAATGAACTAGCACCGCCTCTTCCTGGTTCTTTGGTTGTTGAGCAAGATTTTTCAATGTTCCCCGGGCCAAAAACATTAATTAATGAAGAAACACGCGATGAAGCCATTAGCGGCATTCGTGCGCTTTTTACTGGAGCGGTGGCCGGTAGTTCTAAAGACCTTAAAAAAGGCGATAATATGACTACGGCTTATCAAATAGTAACAAACTTAGACGGGATAATGGACGAACTGGTTGAAACCGTAACAGCAAACCCTAAAGGCTTGATACATATATCTGGCTTGCGAAGCTATGATGAATACACGTATCATCACTCGTTGTCGGTGACGGTACTTTCTTTGGCAATTGGGCAATCAGTGGGGCTTAACCCTAAGGAAATCAAGCGTTTAGGCCGCGCCGCAATGATGCACGACATTGGCAAAATGATGATTCCAAAAGAATTAATAGGAAAACCATCGGCGCTTACGCCGTTAGAATTTTCCCAAGTAAAAAAACATCCAGAACTTGGCGCGAAATATTTGAAGAGTGAGTTTGTAGGAAACCAAGAATTGTGGGATGCTATGATGTATCACCATGAAAAAGAAGACGGTACAGGATATCCAAGAGGATTAAAAGGCAAAGATATACCAGTGTTTAGTAAAATCATTGCTGTCGCAGATGTTTATGATGCACTCACATCTTTTAGGTCGTATCGCGACCCGATGCGTCCGCCGGCAAATGCGATTGAATTAATTATGAGTGAAGCTGAAACAGCGTTTGACCTTAGCATCGTGCAAGCGTTTATCAAAAGAATCGAATTGTATCCTGTAGATACAATTGTTCATCTTTCGGATAAACGCGTTGGTGTAGTGGTTGCCAACCGCAACCCGATGCGCCCAACACTTAAAATTATAGACACGGGTGAAATGGTTGACCTAGCCGCATTTGAAAGCTTGCATCTGGTGATAACCTGGGTAGAGCAAATATAAAAGGAGTGTTTACAATGGATTTCAAAAAAAAAGCACGTGAATTAGTTTCGCAAATGACCTTAGAAGAAAAAATAAGTCAAATGTTACACCGTGCGGCGGCGGTAGAACGCTTGGGTATTCCGGCTTACAATTGGTGGAACGAAGCCTTGCATGGTGTAGCCCGCGCAGGCACCGCGACTATGTTTCCGCAGGCCATTGCGATGGCTGCAACCTTTGATGCTGAGCTTTTAAACACAGTAGCTGATTGTATTTCTACAGAAGGTCGTGCAAAATATCACGCGTTCCAAAAAGAAGGTGACCACGATATTTATAAAGGGCTTACTTTTTGGTCGCCTAATATTAACATCTTCCGTGACCCACGTTGGGGCAGGGGGCATGAAACCTATGGTGAAGACCCGTTCCTTACCGCCGAATTAGGCATTGCTTTTATCAATGGCATACAAGGGGACAATCCCAATAGCTTGAAAGCCATTGCTTGTGCAAAACATTTTGCTGTGCATTCCGGTCCAGAAGCAGACCGCCACAGTTTTGACGCACGTTGCGATGAATATGACTTATGGAACACATACCTTCCCCAATTTGAAGCGGCTGTTAAAGCAGGTGTTGAGTCAGTCATGGGCGCATACAATCGTACGCAGGGTGAGCCATGTTGTGGTTCGCAGATGTTAATGGTTGATATTTTGCGTGGAAAATGGGGATTTGATGGGCATTATGTTTCCGACTGCTGGGCCATTGAAGATTTCCACAAACACCATAAAATTACTGAAGGCCCTGTGGATTCTGTGGCACTTGCGGTGCAAAAAGGATGCGACCTCTGTTGCGGCGATGTCATGGTCATGGGTGTGGAAGCTGTTCAAAGTGGAAAACTAGACGAAGCGTTGGTTGACCAAGCTGTTGAAAGGCTGTTTGTAGCACGCATGAAACTAGGTCTGTTGGGCGCGAAGGAAAATAAGAAATTTACAAACATCCCATACGAAGTGGTGGATTCTGACGCACACCATGTATTAAACTTAGATGTAACCCGCCGCGCACCAGTGCTGCTGAAAAACGACGGCGCACTACCCTTAGATTTTAAGACATTGAAAAAAATAGCCGTTATCGGTCCAAATGCTGATAGCCGCCGCGCATTAGAAGGCAATTATCAAGGCACAGCCACCAGATATGTCACAGTGCTTGAAGGTGTGAGGCAAATCGCCGCAAAAACAGATACACAGGTCATGTATGCCCAGGGTTGCCACTTATTTAAAGACGCGACATCAAACTTATCATTTAAAGATAATCTCATTTCAGAGGCACTCATTGCCACCCGCGAAAGTGACGCAATTATTGTAGTGCTAGGCCTTGACGCATATATAGAGGGCGAAGAAGGCGATACAGGCAACGAATTTGCCAGCGGTGATAAAATAGACCTTCAATTCCCAGGCCGCCAAAATTTTCTGTTGGAAAAAGTAGTAGAAGCCGCTGGTGACAAACCAGTCATTCTAGTGAGCATCACAGGCTCGGCAATGGCAATGACATGGGCAGACCAGCATGTGAATGGCATATTGCAGGCGTTCTACCCAGGTGCGCTGGGCGGTCAGGCTATTGCAGAAATTATTGCGGGTAAAGTCAATCCATCGGGTAAATTGCCGGTGACATTTTATAAATCTGCTGATGATTTGCCAGAATTCTGGAATTATAGTATGCATAACCGCACTTATCGCTATTTCCAAGGAGAAGCGTTGTATCCATTTGGTTTTGGTTTAAGTTACACAAAATTTGCAATAGAAGATGTAGTTGCAGACATAAAATCAAAATCAATTACAGTAAAAGTCAAAAACTCAGGCAAAAAAGCTGGTCGTGAGGTTATTCAAGTATATGTAGAATCACCGAATCAAAGAGAAAAATATCGCCTATGTGGTATTTTTCCAATTCAACTGGGTACAAATAAATCCAAAAAAGTGACCATCAATTTGTCATCCGACGCGTTCAGTCGACGCAATGGTTATGGCGATTTTTATGAACTATCGGGTAAGCATACGCTGCATATTGGATTTAACCAGCCAGATGAGCGTAGTTTAGCACTTGGTGGAACGGAAACAGTTGCCGTTGAAGTAGAGGTTTAAGAAAAATAAATAAAAAATCTCGTCATTTTGTATTTGATACGGAATGACGAGATTTTTTTATTTATCGCCGTTTTAACTATGCAAATCCAACAAATTTAACCTGTTAAAAAATAAATCTTGATAAATTTAGTAAAGTATTTGACTTCGTAAATTTCCCCATATATACTACTAGAGTCTCAGGACAAAATTTAAGAACGGAGGCATAAGTCATGCAATATATATTAAAACGCGACAAACGTGAAACCCAGTTTGACGCTACAAAGATAACTGCCTGTATAGATAGGGCATTTGAAGCCACAGGCGGATATAATGGTGATTCTAAGCACTTGTCATTTTCCCTGACGATGGCTGTTTTAAAAAAGCTGGAAGCTGAATTTTCAGATAAGCCATTCTCGGTAGAAAATGTGCAAGACTTGGTTGAAGCTGTACTTATTGAGGGTGGGTACACAAAGGTAGCTAAAGCGTACATTTTGTATCGCCAAAAAAGGACAGACATACGCGAAGCACGAAGCGAACTGATGGATGCGGTGGCAGAAATCGTAAAAGAAACCAATAAAGATAACGCAAATGTCGGTAATTCTCCATCGGCAAAGGTGTTGCAAATATCCGAAGCGGCTTCTAAAAGTTATTATTTGAAGCGGGTGCTTCCGCCAGACGAAACGGCAAAGCATTTGAGTGGCGATATTTATATTCAAGATTTATCTTGGTATGGCAAAACACTTACATGTTTGCAAATTCCATTGGGGCGGCTACTTAAAGATGGTTTTAACAATGGGCACGGTTCTATCCGTTCACCAAAGAATATTCGTTCTGCGGCGGCACTTTCGGCAATTATTCTGCAGTCTAACCAGAATGATATGCACGGCGGGCAAAGCTATGCCTATTTCGACCGTGACATGGCAAGATATGTGGATATAGAACGGGAAAGACAGGAAAGGCTTTTGCGTGAAAATATTGAGGCGTTGAAAGTTGAAGCGTCGGAAGAAGATATAAAAGCATTGGTAGATAAACATACCTACAATGAAACATATCAAGCAATGGAAGCATTTATATACAATTTGAACACGATGCATTCAAGAGCAGGTGCGCAGGTGCCGTTTTCAAGTATAAATCTTGGTACAGACGTGACCCCAGGTGGACGTATGATAACCGAATGCTTCTTAAAGGCCTATGAACGCGGTCTTGGCAAAGGTGAATCGCCTATTTTCCCTAATTTGGTGTTTAAACTGAAATACGGCATAAATTTTGATGAAGGTGACCCTAATTATGATTTATTCCAGTTAGCCATGCGTGTGTCTTGTAAGCGGCTTTTCCCTACTTTTTCTTTTTGCGATGCGACATTCAACAGCATTTATGGTGATGAAGAAGTGGCCTACATGGGGTGTCGCACAAGGGTCATCGGCAATATTAATGGCCCAGAAGTGACCGATGGACGTGGAAATCTAAGCTTTACTTCAATCAATTTGCCACGGTTAGGTATTCGCGCCGGCAAGGAAATAGGTAAGTTTTATCAATATTTGGATGAAACGATGGCGTTTGCCTTCAAGCAGCTAATGACCCGTTATGAACTGCAAAAAAATTTGCGGGTAAGAGACTTCCCATTTCTGATGGGGCAGAAGTTGTATATAGAAAGCGAAAATTTGAAGCAGGACGACCCCATCGAACAGGCAATAAAAAATGGTACACTAAGCGTAGGTTTTATTGGCTTAGCAGAATGTCTGGTTGCCCTCACTGGTGCACATCACGGCGAAAATCACGGAAGCCAAGCCCAAGGTATTGGCATCGTCAGTCACATGCGCCGCCGTTGTGATGAAGCCAGCCAAAAATACGGTTTAAATTTTTCATTGCTTGCTACCCCAGCTGAGCAGCTTAGCGGCAAATTTACAAAAATGGATGTAGAAAAATATGGCGTGATTGAAGGTATAACCGACAAGGAATGGTATACCAACTCTTTCCATATTCCGGTAGGATGTAAGATAACCGCCTTAGAAAAAATTGCATTAGAAGGCCCGTATCACGAATTTTGCAACGCGGGGCATATCTCATATATAGAATTGCCATCTGCCCCAGGGCATAACATTGAAGCATACGAACAGATTATACGCGCAATGGCTGATGCAAACATGGGATATGGCGCAGTAAATTTTCCTGTTGACATTTGCCGCGAATGCGGTAAAAATGGTTTACACAACGAACAGTTTTGTACGCAGTGCGGAAGCGACAATATAAGCCGTGTACGCCGCATCACAGGATATTTGTCCACCCTAGACCGTTTCAACGATTTTAAACGTGCAGAGGAGGGACATAGAGAGAAGCATCTATGAAAATAGCAGGAATAACTTATGAAAGTTTAGTAGATGGCCCAGGCATAAGGGTTGTGGTTTTTGTACAAGGCTGTGAAATGGCTTGTCCACATTGCCACAACCCCGAAAGCTGGTCTAAAACAAGTGGACGTGATTATACCGTACGCGAGGTCATTCGCATGGTAAAAAAGGCTGGCCCTGGCAAAAAATTGGTGCGTGGCGTTACCTTTTCTGGCGGCGAACCTTTTTTGCAAGCGGGTGACTTGGCGCAAATTGCCTACGAAGCCAAGCGCATTGGCTGGGATGTAACCACTTATACAGGTTACACTTACGAAGAATTGGCTGCGCGTGAAGATACAGGCGTTCAGGCATTACTTAAATTGACGGATTATTTAATTGACGGCCCGTATATGCATGAAAAGCGAGATTTGGACTTAAAATTCCGCGGTTCAACTAACCAAAGGGTCATTGATATGGACACAACACGGCGGCAAAACGGGCGGGTCAAGCTATTTTATGGCACGTGATTAAATTTTGCTTGCATTTATTATGTAGATGTGCTATTATATCTCCTGTCGTCGCGGAGTGGAGCAGCTTGGTAGCTCGTCGGGCTCATAACCCGAAGGTCGTAGGTTCAAATCCTGCCTCCGCAAAAGCTTAAAACCCCTGTAAATATCAAATTTACAGGGGTTTTATATTACACTAAAGGAGACAATAACCATGGAAAAAGAAAAAAAGCCCATCATCATACCAGAAGAGCTTATCACCGCAATGGAAACCGACAGCGAAGCAAAAGCATTTTTCAATAGTTTAACTGACGGGTACAAACGGGGATATTGTGATTGGGTCGGGGGGGCGAAGCAGGCTGCTACAAGGCAGACCCGCGCAGACAAGGCATTGATTATGCTGCAAAACAAACAAAAAACATTAAAAACTTGATTATGCTAAATTGCACAAATAAAAACGCGTCACGCTAGGTTTGAACTAGAATGACGCGTTTTTTATGCTAATAAAATACTGCGTAATGTACTCAAATTTTGTGCAGCCAGTGAAAAGTCATATTCTTCAATTTGGCGGACGAGTATTGCTGTCTCTGGTATTTTGCGCAGTTCGTCAAGCAACTCTAAACTTTCTACTTTTTTGGATTTTAGTAGCGGGTCTAGCTTGTTGAACAATGCTTCTACGGTTTCTTTGTTGGGTAACAATGTGTGGGGGGTGTCTTCTTTGACGGTGTCTATGTTTTCGAATGTGTTAAGCAATGCCTGTTTGAGTGAAGTGAGTTGTTTATCTGTGGGCACTTCTTTTTTGGCTAATGCAATTTCTACTTGCAATGCGGCTTTTACCAATTCGGATTCTCGTATTAACCCTGCCGTTCCCTTTAATGAATGCGCTAGGATATGCGCGGCTTTAATTTCACCTGAGCGTATGAGCTGAGTGATTTCATCATATGTTGATTTATGACGCTTTACAAAATCGGTTTTTAGTTTTTTCATTAATTGGGGGTTTTCTTGGTAGGTGTTTAGGTTTGTTTGTTGTAGATTATAATTTTTTGCCGCACGTGCGATGGCTGCTGCTTCAAGTACTTCGTTTGGTTGCTTATCGCGGATATGCTTGTTTAAAATGGCATTGAGGTGGGGCGTTTGAATTGGTTTTGAAATAAATCCGTCAAAACCATTGCCTATTAACTCTTCGGCCTGGCCAATGAGTGCGTTTGCTGTTAAGGCGACAATAACGCCTTGATATCCTGTGTCTCTTATGGCGTGCATTGTTTCTGTGCCGTCCATACCCGGCATCATTTGGTCCATGAAGATGATATCATACTTTTTGCCAAATTTAACTTTGTCCAGTGCGGTATAGCCACTTGTACAGGTTTCAATGTTTAAATCGTAAAATGTAAGCAGACCGTGGGCTACATACAAGTTTGCATCCACATCATCTACCACAAGCACACTGCCATAGGGCATGGGTTCGGGTACAAAGTTGAATTTCTTGCCTTGCGAGCCAACGGTTACTTCAAACCGCTGCAACCGTTCAGACATTGCCTTGCCCAGTGGCTCGGGTGTGATTATTTTTTGAGGTATTTGCACCGTGACTGTTGTTCCCACGTCTACTTCGCTAGCTACTTCAATTTGCGCACCCATTAACTCGACCAGATTATATACAATGGACATGCCAAGCCCTGTACCAACCACATGCCGCGACTGCTTTTCGTGAAAACGCGAGTAGTCAAGGGATAATATTTTGAGCTGTTCTTTTGTCATGCCAAGGCCTGTATCGCGGATACATATTTCTAAATTTAAAAAGTCCTGCTTATCACTGGGTTTGCGTTCCATGCTCATTGACACCGCACCAGATTCGGTGTATTTGAATGCGTTTGACAGTAAATTATTCATGATTTGTTTAACACGAAGGGAATCGCCAACCATTAGCCTTGGCAAGTTGGGGTCTATATTGACACGGAAGTCTATGTCTTTATAGCCAAGGTGAACAATATGAGGCTGCACGGCATCGCTGATAAGGCTAGAAATGTCATATTCTTCACATAATAGCGACATTTTGCCTGCTTCAATTTTAGAAAGGTCTAGTATGTCATTGACAATCTCAAGTAAAACATTGGCCGAGTCATGCACTTTGGCAAAGGACTCTTCCACAATGGGTGTTAACGTACCGCTTTGTAGTTGAATTTCTGAAATGCCTAGTACCGCTGTGATAGGAGTTCTTATTTCGTGACTCATTCTGGCTAGGAAGCGGCTTTTTGCACGGCTGCTTTCTTCTGCTACTTCTATGCGCTGTTGCTCTGCTTGCAATTGACGAAGCTGTGTGATGTCTTTAGAGAATGTGATTGCAAGTATCTTATCGCCGTCTTTGATGCGTACGCCCTCTACTTCTAAGTAGACTTCTTCGCCAGTTAGTTTTTTTTCTGCAAACTCGAAGCTGGCTCTGCCTGTGTTGAAAATTTCTTCTAGCTTTTCAAATCGACTTTCTGTTGTTTTACTGCCGTCAGGCTGTTTTTCTACTTCAGTGTCTGTTGGGGGGGCGCAATACGCCTCTTTGGTTTCAAACCCAAAAAAGTCTAACGCGCTTTGGTTGCAGTCTATAATATTATGGTTGGTATCCCAGTATTCAATAATGAGCGGTGCCGCGTCAAACATGAGTCTTATGCGCTCGGTCAATTCCCATTCGCGTAGTTGCTGTTCTAGTTCGCGTTCTTTTTGCATGGCGGTTTCAATGGGGCGTAAATCAATACAGAATGCAATCACCATAGGATGCCCTGCATGTTCGATGCGTACAAGCATGACTTCTGTAGATATAAGCTCGCCGCTTTTTGTTATGCGCATCCATTTAAATTGATCGCGGCCTATTTCAAATGCACGCTTTACGTTGGCAAGTGCTGTTGTTGCTGAACGCGCACCATCAGGCTGAAATTCAGGAGACAGGATTGGAAATTCGCGAATGTATTCCTCTTTGCTTGAAAGCCCAAAAAGCTCAACAGCATATTCGCTTGTACTGACTAGATTAATGTTTTCGTCCCACAAGTCAATAACAAGCGGCGCAGAGTCGAAAATAGCGTTGGCTAAGTCAAGGGCTTCACGTTCTTTTTGCTGCGCGGCTTTTACTGTGCGTAAGTCGTGACTGTAGACTATTACCGCGTTTTCTCCATTTCGGTTAATGCGTACAAAGGTGCATTCTACAGGAAGATGATTGCCGTTTTTATCTAAATGAATCCATTCCGAATAGGCGCGACCTTCGTTAAATGTCTGCTTAATTAGCGCATCAGATTTTTCCATGGAAGGTGTGCCGCATGGCTGAAATTCTGGGGCAATCTGTGGGAATATTTTAATATATTCTTCGCGGCTAGCTACACCAAAGAGATCCATCACTTGTAAATTACAGTCAATCATGTTGAGGTTTTCGTCCCATACTTCAATTAGTATGGGCGATGTTTCGCTATATGCACGGTATAGTTCGTTTGCGTTGCGTTCGGCTTCTATCGCGGCTTTTTTTTCGGTGATATCAATGACGTATTCAATGATTGCGTCATCGCCTTTGTATTTCACACGTGCCCATGTGATGTCAGCCGGAAATAATGTACCATCAAATTTTTGACAAATTAACTCCGCATGTGCTTTACCGCTTTGTTTGGTTTGTTCAACAAGTGTGGTAAAAACTTGCATTGAATTTTCGCCGTTTGGCTGTAGCAAAGGCATTGTTGTTACCATTTTTGTAAATGACAGATTATTTATTAAGCCAAACATTTTATATGCTTCGGGGTTGCATTCAATAGTATTGAGGTTTTTGTCATACAATGTGATTGCCATGGGGGATGCGTCTATCATAATGCGCGATTCTTGTGCCAATGTATGTAGTGGGCGTAAATCTAGGGCATAAACTAGTATAAAATAATACCCGTCCAGTAGAAGACGCTTGAGGGTAATGGATATGGGCGCATCTTCACCGCGAATCACATGTAGCCAAGGCGTAGATATCGTTTCGCCGGTTTCAAAAACATATTGCAGCAATTGGATGCATCTTTCTTTTGAGCGAGTGCCGTCTTTTTGAAATTCAGGTATAAATTTATCATAGGACTCAATTGCTTCTTCTTTGTCTTTTGTACCAAAAAATTTGGCAATGGCATCGTTGCAGTCTAATAACATCAAGTTGCCATCGGCAGATTGACCCCATAGGCTGGCGGCGATGGGCAGTGCTTCGTATATGCCGCGATGTTTTTCAACAATTTCACGTACTTTCCTGTCGTTTCGGCTTGTAAATTGAAGTTTCACCATTATCCCCCTATAGTTAGTGAGAAATACTTTTAGGACATAATCCTAGGATTTTATTATCATATAATAATTGTTGCTTGTTGACAATATGTATAGCGATGATGTAAGGAGTTACCAAGGATCGGTTGGTACGTGCTCCCGTCCTCCATTGCATACAATAAAAGCATACATGCTGGCAATTTAAAATTGTCTAAGAGGGCGGCTTGCTATGCAGGGTGAAATCCTTCGTTTTCAAAATATATCTTTGTGCTGTGGAAAAGGGGGTGCTTTGGATGAGTGGATTGTCGCATGGGCGGGGCAGCGTGGGTTTTTCCGCTACTCCGGCTGATGCAGCTTCACACGGGGGAGAAAGCCATTTTTCCTTGTGTTGTCACACGGAAAAATGGCGTTCTCCCGCCGTGTGAATCTATCTGGACGCCTGCGTACGCGGAAAAAACCACGCTGCCCCGCCCATGCTTCGGTACTAAGTGCAAGGCGTGAGTTAAGACCTGCGCGGTAGTCTATTGATATCAATTTGGCGAGTGGTTGCAATTTTAAAAAATAAAAAAACACTTTGCATGAGGTCTTAAAATCCCACGCAAAGTGTATAAAATATCAATACAAATAAAATTGGCAAATAAAACTTGATGAAACATTCCAGATTGACTACCTTACCACTTGCATCCACCATATTACATTTGATTTCCGCCATTCACAAATATGTCTGTACAGGTGGCATATCCGCCATGGATTCCCCATATCATGAATGTTTAGGTAAAGCAGCCCCCCTGGTTTGGATAGACCATGACCAACTACTGAAAACAGCAAACCGACAAGCACCATTGCGCGCATGTTTCTTACGGCACAAGCCTAGTCCTAACAGCAGTTTTACATATCCATCCGTTTTGCCTCAAAAAAGAAGCAAAGGGCAAGTTTCAAGGAAATAACCGAGTACAATATCTGGCAGCAGAGCCGTATTTGCGTAGGGATGGGGCGACCATTTATCGCTAGGAACGGTTAATGCAGTCTTGTAAAGGTGATGCCTCTTAACTTGGACATAGTCTACACCATTTTCACGCTTTTGGCTTTATGACACGGTCATTCAACTTTGTCCGAGGAAAATTTTAAAACCATTGGCGTGAATCTACTCACTTTTATGTCCTATGCCGATTTTAAAATGATAATACTGTCCGTTTGATACAGGGCAACCCCGTCATTCTCTTTCCAGCCAAGTGTTTGCCTTATTTCTTTTGGCAATGTAACCATACCCAGCTGGTCAACTTCACAAACGGTACTTCCAGACGTGGCATTATCGTCTGCGTGTTGTAGGATGACTATCGTGTCAACAGGTGTCACCAACAGTTTGCTGCCTGCTTTTATGGCTAATTTTCTTCTTACTGCGCTATGCAGGACGATTCTCCCAAGTCCGTCTATTTTGCGGGTATTATATTGTTCCATTTTGATTTCCTCCAAATTTTTTTAGTTTTAGTGTCCGACCCAGCTACAAAATTAGCTGGGTGAATCGTATGGTTATGAAATTTATGTTTCGGTGGTGCTATTGCAGCATTGCGGCTAGGTTGGAAACCAATAATATAACTTCATGGCTGGAGTGCAATAATGCCACATCAGTTGTACCTCCTTCCTCATTGAATTGTTTTGCCGTACATACTTTGTTTATCGCTGTTGTACAGTGATAGCATTGAAGTGCAGATAAGGAATGCTAGCTTGACCGCTTAGAATAATACGTTTGATGTATTTCTTTTGCGATGCCAGCAATCAAATTTAACTCCTGTATTGCAAAACTTTCTGTAAACGCGTATATCTTTTTGCGCAGAGCCGTATGT
>Ga0131853_10001299_pt1 | contig 44862 bp, 34 predicted proteins | sample TergutLab28metaG_FD_92764 | JGI IMG/M metagenome (GOLD analysis project Ga0131853, IMG submission 92764) | Labiotermes labralis P1 segment gut microbial communities from Petit-Saut dam, French Guiana - Lab288 P1 (version 2) (version 2) | ecosystem: Host-associated > Arthropoda: Insects >... | reverse complement strand
TTGCCGTTGTAAAGACAAATTCCGCGTTGGTTTCGTCAATCCAGCGCACGAAGTTGTACCCCGCACGCGTCGGATCCGCCGGACGCGCCACCGTCTGACCGCTTACGACAGTTACCGGACTGCCATGTTGCGCCCCAGTCCCGTCATTGCGCTGGAAGGTCACAAGATACTCAGGCAGCCACTCCGCCCGCAATGTGCGGTTCGTTGTGATCGGCGTGGTGAACACAAAGGTCACGTCGCTTTCGTCCATCCAGCGCACAAAGCTATAGCCTGTACGCGTCGGGTTGGCCGGACGTGTCACTAGATCGCCATGGTAGACAGACACCGGCGCACCATGTAACGCGGCTGTGCCGTCATTGCGCTGGAACGTCACGGTATACGAAATCCGCAACCATTCCGCGCGCAGCGTGCGGTCCACCTCATAAAGTTGTGTGCCGAAGTCAAATTCCGCGCCGACCTCATCAATCCAGCGCACGAAGGTGTAGCCCTCCCGCTCGGGATCTTCCGGACGCGGCACCGTGTCACCGTTTAAAAGCAGAGCCGGAGCGCCATGCAGTGCACCGGTTCCGTCATTTCGTGCGAAGTTCACTCGAAAATCGAAGGGCGGGATTTTGATCCATTCCGCGTGGAGCGTGCGGTTCCCCACGATGGGGGTCGAAAAGTCAAACGCTGCGCTTGTCTCGTCCAGCCAGTGCACAAAACTATAGCGCTCAGGCGGCTCAAGACCGGTATCCATCCATGTGTCCGGCGTTTGAGGGATTGTCACCGTGTCGCCGTGGTAAACGGCGACCGGCGTTCCGTGCAAAGCAGCCGTTCCGTCATTGCGCAGAAAGGTCACCGTATACGAAATCCGCGTCCACGATGCCCTGAGCGTGCGGCCCGCCGTGATGGGCGTGTCGAAATGGAACACATTGCCGTCTTCATCCAACCAAACCCCATCAAAGATCCAGCCCGTGCGCACCGGATCCGTCGGACGCGCCGCCAGTTCGTTGTACGCGACTATAGCCGCGGAGTGTACGGCGGCCGTGCCATCGTTGCGCAGAAAGCTTACGCCAAAAGTGCGCACAGCCCATTGCGCGTAGAGTTGCACATCGCTCGTAACAGGCTCGAACATGTCTTCCGCGAAATATCTCGTTCCGCTGCCGTCTGAATTTCGGCTCCAACCCGCGAATTCATAGCGCACAGGATCACTGGCAGCAATTCCTGCGCTCGCCGGTGTGCGCACGGTATGGGCCCCGCCATCCGCCACGGTCACCGTGTGTATTGCTCCAGTGCCGCCGTTCGGCATGTAGCTGATCGTACGGTTCACCACCCCACCCGGGAGCGTCACAGAGCCAAATTCCGCCGGACCCGGTGTTGCAAAGGGGATGGGGTTTGGGTCCCCGCTGCGGGCGGCATCGTGTCCGATGTAAGTAACAGGCGATGTCCCGCCCGGCGCATCTGCCCGAACCTGGAAACGAAGGATGATCTCCAGATCCGTACCCCTAAAGATAGACCCCGCCATTTCAGGTGTCAGCTGGATCAGCACATGGGTCCCAACATACCCGCCCGGATTTGGGTTATACATAATAGTAAACCCTGCGTCCATGATATCAATCCGGTTCCGAATCGCCAGGGCAGTGGTCCCCTGCGGCGTAAGCACAGCCGCGTCATAGCCGATCAAAATCGTCATGGCGCTGAACCCTGGATTGGGGTTTTCAGTCAGGGGAATACGCAGATCAACAAACGCACCCGGCTCACTGTTGACATGCGGGATATTCCATCGTATCCCGGTATCCGCCGCAGAAGCCGGAGGCGGAGTCATCTGCAATAAAAATATCGCAATCAGTAAAATCGGCAGAAGCCTCGCCTTTAGTCCCTTCATGATACATACTTTCATCGTATTCACGTCCTTCGCTATCAATACTACCGCAAGGGGTATACGTCTGAATGTCTTTCCGCTTATGATGGTTTGCCCAGTACCACCGGAAACATCGCCAGGTATTCCTGCAACAGGAGATAATCTGCAAGATTCAGAATCGGCTCGCCGACAGTGTTAAAATTCGCCACCACATTGCCCGCCTCCCGAATGATGGTCACAGGGAACATGGCGAGGTACTCCTGTAGCAAGAGCAAGTCCGCAAGATTTACGACATCGTTCCCGTTGACATCGCCCCAAAGACCCCAGATGGCATAGAGATCGAGGTTAGACTCACCCGGCGGGAAGCATTCCGCCGTAATCACGGCCTCTAAGTCGAAGTTTGTATCCGCTTCCAGCCCGGAGAGCGGCATCGGTCTTCTGCGTCCGTTCAGCATCCGGCCGGACTCGTCCAGGACTTCATCCGTAAACCAGCCGCGGAGCGCGTACCCCGGCGGGGCTTCCGCCTCGCTGTACCAAGCTTTGAGATCCGGTATCTCCTCAGGCGCAATCGGGTTGCCGTCTATCACCCGCACAATGACATAATCGCCAGTCCCATCGTACAAATGGAAAGTTACGGTAAAGATCAGGCCAAACTCAGCGACCAGCGTAACATCCTCCGTCATTTCGATTTCGTCGCCGGGCTGCAAGACCTCTTCGCCCAAACGCCAGCCGATAAATGCGTATCCATCCGGAGCGATGAAACCGGTTTCGTCGAATTCCAGAATCTCGTGCAAGGTACCGAGCGGTACACCCAGAACCACGTAGGTTTCGCCCGTGCCGGCACCCGGTAAGTAAGTCACGGCAAAAATCTCCTTCCGGATCACAACCACAATATTGCCGTCTCCGTCAACAGAGGGGCCGTCTATCATCTCCCACCCCGGCGGGAGGTTCACGGTAACATCGGTATCCCCGTCAAACACATACCCCTCCTCCGGCGTCACAACAATGGTGACAATGCGGCTGGCATCCGCCGAAAAATCCGGATCGCCGGGACCGTCTACCGTGACGCCATCTATCATGCCGTCGGACCCTTCCGTCGCGGTGAGTTCGATTGCGGGGACAAGCGCTGATTTCCATTGCGCGTATAACACGGTGTCTTCGTCTCGGTTGATGATGGCGCTCGGAGCCGCCGCGCCGCCATCCGGCTCGAACGACCAGTATAGGAAGATATATTCCGCTCGCGTCGGCTGTGTCACCCGCGCGATAAGCGTACCGATGGTCGTCTCGTCATCTGACACAATTTCCGTCTGCAGCGCCGGTGTCCCGCCGTTGCCGTTGAAGATTACAGGGACATCCGCCCCGCGCCAACGCGCGTATAAGGTGTGTGCGGCCGTGCTGATGAGCGTTGTGCCAGGATGAATGCGTCTCCCGCCCTCCGGCGCGTCAAACCAGCCGAGGAAGACGAGGTCTTCGTTATGTTGCGTAAGCGCCACCACAGAGGGCGACGACATAGCCGCGGTATAGTCTTCCCCCGCCATATCCAGCATGACCGTCCGCGGAATATCCGCACCGTCGTTGCGGTGGAAGGTGATCTGTACACTTGCGCTCCATCGCGCGTACAGCGTGTGCATTTCGGGCCGCAGGAGCATATCCTCCGGCAGCACCCTCACCCCGCCCGTGGCGGCGGTGTACCAGCCCACAAAAGAGAAGCCGGGCCGTACCATGAGTGGCAGCACGGGTGTGGCCGTCATACCCATTTCATAGAGACTGCCGTAGGGGATCGAGATGATAACCCGATCCGACTGCACGCCTCTGTCATTCTGGTTGAATATCACGTCGACCTCTCGCTCCTCCCAGTGCGCGTAGAGGCTGAGATCCTCCGTGATCGGCAAATTGAAGTTATACGGACTCTCCGCCACAGAGCTTGTGTGCCAGCCCAAAAAGAGAAAGCCCACACGCGTCGGATCCTCCACAGGACGTTCCACAGGAGTTCCCTCCGGCACCATCAGCGCAAGGAACAGATGTTCTGTCGCCGGACAATTCAGCCCGTGCTCACACCCGTCTTCGTCACAGTAGTTGAGGACAAAGCGCACAATCGGCAGCCCAACCTGGGTGTTTCGGAGCGCACGCTCACCGCCGGCGTCTAGAACAAACTCTGCCGCGCCGGGACCAACCGCGAAGGTAGTCACTTCTTCCTCGGCGGGATCGAACAGAATGCGCCACTGCCCGGCGGGCGCCTCATAACCAGCGGGCGTCACGGCTTCTACCAGTTGATAGATCGCCGGATCAGGGTCCAGCTCAAACGACACCAATCCGCTCCAACTACTTGTTGAGATACCCCAAAATGCCCAGTACCCAGCGGCAATACTCTCAGGCGTCACCGTGTCACAGGGGCGGAATGCCGCCTCCCATCGCTCATCGACGACGAAGAAGGCCTCGTCATCCGGGTCCGGCAGCGCAAGCAGTTCAGCGGTCCGCATGTCCTCGGGGGTTGGACCTATGTAGCGGTAAAGCCGGAACTCCGCGCCGGGGAGCGGGAGCGTGGCCGGGGTACTGCCGTCTGTCTTGGTGAATGTAAATCGGTCTTGCCTCGGCATATTCACCAAGCGATAGGTGTCCCCCACCCGCGTAATCGCCGGAGCGTCGCCCACCACGCTTATTCGCATATCCGTGTCGCTCACCACATCAATGCGCCACTGGCCCAGCGGTCGCTCCAGACCGCGGGGAGCCACGATTTCGAGCATGTTATAGCGCCCGGCGGTCAGTTCAAACTCAACCAACCCGTCGGCTCCGCTTTCTACCGTCGCCACAACCTCCCAAAACCCGTACAACAGGCCTTCCAGCGTTACCATATCCTCAAATGGCTCGCTGCCGCTCTGCGGAATGAAGCGGCACAGGCTAAATTGGGCTCCCGGAAGCGGGACGCCAAACGCGTCTGTCTTGATAAAGGAAAAATTCGACCGCGCTATAGGGACATTACCCACATGGTGTTCGTTGTTCACCGTCACAAAGTCCGGAGCCTCGCCCATTGTCGTCACGTCTACCCGTCCGGTGCTCTGATTCGGCACAACTCGCCACTGACCGTTTGGTGCCACAAAGCCCCAGGGCGCCGCCCGCTCCACAAGTTGGTAAACTGTTCCAAACTGTACCTCTAAAGAGGTCCCACCGCCCGATTGGATCCCGACCAAAGTCCAGCAGCCGTGCGAAATCCCGGCGGCTGTCACCAGATCGGCGTGGGTTGTACAACCGATCGCCGCGTTCCAGCGATACAGTTCAAAGATAGCGCCGGAGAGCGGAGCCACACTGATATCCGCATCGTAAAGCCGCATATCGGTTTTGATAAAACGAAATGGAACCGAGGTCTGGATGGGCATATTGCCCAAGTAGTAGTTGCCGCCGATCTGCACAAAATTCGGCGCGTCGCCTCTGGTGGTGACGGAAACCGTTCCCGTATCGGGGTTGGCTACCGTAATACGCCATTGCCCATAGGGGAGCAAATAGCCTGCAGGGGCCGAGAGTTCCACAAGCTGGTGGATGGGCGTCCTCGTAGCCAAAGCTAAGTGGACCGCAAGCTGCCCGTCGGCGCCTGTGGTCAGAGGCCCTTGCACCCGCTCCCAAATCCCGGCGTCTATGCCGGCCTGAGTAACTCGTTGCGTGTGGTCCACCATAGGATCAGTGTCGAACTCTTGAAAGCGTATTTCATTGAAGAAGTAGAGCGCAAAGGTGGCGTCGGCCAGTGGTGTTATCTGCCGCGGCGTTTGATAAAGCCCGCCATCGACCTTAGTAAAAGAAAACGGGATATAGGGAATAACGATCTCTCGGAACGTGATGTCGTAATTGTTGATTACATGGTCATAAATACTCGTGCTCGCAAACCCAATATTCGTGAGGGCATGGGCATTTTCCGGCGGGACAAAGCTTCGAGAAGCGCGATTGCCGTCAAACACTACCTCGGCGCCTGTCTGAATGTTTCGCCAGGCCGCAGCGCTTGTGATGGTCAGCACTTCATTTTCATGCCGCTCGGTGAAAATGCCGCCGCCATCAAAACCCGCTATGTTGTCCCGCACCGCGCCCGCGTAAATGACCAGCGCGTCGCTGATATCCGTCACATAGGCACCGCCGCCGTGGGTCGCCGCCCGATTGCCTTCGAGCGCTCCGTTTTCCATGACAAACAGCGCCTCCCGCAAAACCCCGCCCGTGGTAGCCGTCACGTGGACACCGCCGCCGTGGGTCCCGGCTTCATTGCCCCGAATCGCGCCGTTTACCATGCGGAAATGCGCACCGGAATTGTTTGCCGTCGTGTTGATCGACACCCCACCGCCCGTGGTGGCGGCCGTGTTGTTTTCAATCATGCCGTAATGCATGATCGCCCTGGCGTCACGGCCCGCCACATGGTTCATAACCGCGACTCCGCCGCCTGTAACCGAGGCATAGTTCTCCGCGATCCGTCCGCCGTGCATGATGAACTCAGGCCGTCCCGCCGCAGACGGATAGCCGGATCGTTGCAAAACAGAGACGCCGCCGCCCTGTCTCTGGGCCGTGTTTCCCTCAATCAGTCCGTCGTGCATGATAAATTGGGAGTTCCCGCTGCCGACGTTGTTGACGGCGTTATCGCTGGCCCTATTTGTAACCCCAACGCCGCCCGCCGTGTTGCCGTTCACGCTGGTACCGGAATTATTGCGGACCACACCATCCCACATCTCAAAGCGCCCGCCGGCGGAGATGTGAATACCGCCGGACCCCTCACCGATTGTAGTGCTGTGGCCCGTATTCCTCTCGATCAGCCCGTCACGCATAGTCGCGGTTGCGTTTACGACATGGATTCCGCCGGCATTTCCGGCGTCGCCGGTAAAAGAGGTATTCAAGCGGACGATTCCGCCATGCATTTCCAGGTGCCCGCCGTTCGCCACATGAATGCCGCCGGCCGAAAGCCCGTGGCTTGCGGCCTCTAAAATCGCCTGGTTTTCCGCAATCTCGCCGTCATACATGGTAAAGATGGCCCCGGTGCCGCTCACAAAAACACCGCCTGCGCTGTGCTGCCCGACACCCGCATTCGTACCGCGATTAGACCGAATCTGGCCGCCGTGCATCGTAAAACTAGCCCCCGCCGTGACGGATACACCGCCGCCGCCTCGGAAACTTTCATTCTCTCGAAGCTCGCCGCCATTCATGACAAATTGTGCACTTCCCGCGCCCAGGTGGACAGCCGCACCCTCTTGGTTTCTCCACATGGTCCGCATAATCACGCTATTTTCGTTCATAACAAAGCTTCCGCCCTGGTGGACGAGCACACCGCCGCGGTTCACCAGCCCCGAAACCCATGCGCCATCGAGCACCACGTTTTCTAGGGTAAGACTAGAGCCCGCTCCGCTTACGATAAAATGCCGCTGGCTCGCGTTTTGCTGTGTATAGGTAAACCGCTCATCCGGGAAATGTCTGCAGCTGCGCAACGTGACTTGCCGCCCACCGCCAATGGTAATCGTGTTCCCCGTCGCTTGAAAAGAGTTGTGAATCTCAATCACCGCTCCGCCGCCCGCCGGAATCGCGTTGATCGCCGCCACCAGTTCTGCGTGATTGCGCACGCACACCCGCTCTTGGGCGTTCACGTCATAGTTATTCAAAATGTGCGCGTATGCGCTTGTGGAGGCAAATCCCAGATTGGTCAGTATATATGCGTTCACAGGCGGCTCAGAAAGCTCTGCCGCACTGTTCCCGCTAAACTCCACCGTCGCGCCTGTCGTAATATTGTTATACGCGGGGGAGAACACATACATACCAATGCCGCGCCGCTCGGTGAAAATCGCGCCGCCGCTGTCTGTCGCTGTGTTGTTGCGCATCGCGCCGCTCTGCAAAATAAAGGCATTGCTGATATCGGTGACATAGACACCGCCGCCGTTTTGCGCACGGTTGCCCTCGAACACGCCTTGCGGCACGGTAAGACGGGAGTTTGTCCCCGTGATAAATGCCCCACCGCCGCTGCCGCCCGCCTCATTGCCCGCAATCGTTCCATTGATGACCGTTGCCTGCGCGGCGGCCGCCACATGAATTCCGCCGCCATGCTTTTCTGCCGTGTTATCCAAAATCTCGACAGTTCCCATCGCAAGGCGGGAATTTGTACCCGTGATAAACGCCGCGCCGCCTTGTATCGCCGAGTTCTCGGAGATTTCGCCCGCGCCGATGGAGGCTCTTCCCGCGGCCTCAATGTAAATCGCGCCGCCGAGCAGATTCGTCGCCGCCGCGCCGGTATAGAGCGCGCCGGAGGCGCTCGTGCCGCCAGCGCCTGGCAGGAGCCCGTTATTGCGTGCCACGAAATTCTCCAGTTCCACGTTCGAACCCGATGAAACAAGGCTGAACGCACCACCTTGGGCGCCGCCGCCATCGCCGCCGCGGCTTCCGAGCAGCGAGTTTGAATGGCCGCCCGCACCGCCTTGGGCGGTGTTGTACATGATCGTCACAAGCCCGTCTCCGCGAACCGTGCCGTTGTAAAGGCTGACCCCGCCGCCCTGGGCGTACCCGCCGGCCCCCGCCGGATTGCTGGTGACCCCGGCGATTCTGTCGCCGCCGGCCCCGCCGATTGCCTGATTGCCTTCCATATGTACAGGACCTGCCATAGTGATGACAGCGGTGCTATAAGTCTCCAAAGCGCCGCCCCGGCCAAAACCGCCCGGACCCGGAATACTGATGGCCGAACTCTGCGTTTGCCCGCCGGGACCGCCTTGCGCGGTATTATTGATAATATCTACATAAGAGAACTCGACCACTCCAAAATCGGTAAAGAATCCGCCGCCGTGACCATTGCCGCCTCTGCCGATCGCTCCATTTCCGAGCGAGGTTCTGGCCCCGCCGACACCGCCGATGGCGCGGTTGCCGCTGATCTCCGTCCGCGTCATGGTCACATTGCCGATATACACAAGGATCCCGCCGCCGGCACCGGCATGTCCTATGCCGGAAGCACCGGTTGTTGTGCCGCCTCTCACGCCGCCGGCGCCGCCTTGGGCCGTGTTGTTTCGGATAATGGCGTCCCGCACCACCAGCGTGCCGGTTTGAACCTGAATCCCGCCGCCGCGGCCCTGCCCGGCGCCTCCAGAGGCAGTGGTGCCGCCGGCGGTGTTTGCGCCGCCTGCACCGCCCTGTACCAGATTGTCTTCTATGATACCGCCCAGAATATTGACCGTGCCGCCGAGCAGGCTAATTCCGCCGCCGTAGGCCCAGCCGCCGGCGCCCCCGCTAGCTGTCGCTGTGCCGGTACTGCCCACACCGGCCAGCGCCGCGTTGTTCGCTATCCGGCCGGAATACATGGTAAATACGCCATTGTTTTGCACATGTACAGCGCCGCCGCGGGCCATGCCCAAAACGGAACTTGCCGGGTGGCCTGCCCCGCCGCCGTTGCCGCCGTTGTTCCCGCGTATGGTATTGCTGTACAGGACGCCTCCGTCTAACCTAGCGGTCGCGCCGTCAACAAAGACAGCGCCGCCATATGCGCCCCCGGAATACATATGCCCCACACTGCGGATAATCTCAGCCCGCTCGCTCACGACGAGGGTGCCGCCAGCGGTCACATTGATTCCGCCTCCGGCGTTCCCTCCGTCAAGCACTACATTCGCAAGCGTAAGACTGGTGCCCGCACCAGTGACAATAAAGTGCCGCTGAAAGGGCCTGTCCTGCGTATATGTAACGCGCTGGCCTACGATGTCCCTGCAACTGGTGATCGTGATCTGTCTGCCGCCGCTGATGGTGATTGTATTCCCCGTCGCTGGAAAATCGTTATGCAGTTCAATCACGGCCCCGCCGCCGACCGGGATCAGGCCAAGCGCCTCGACCAGTTCCGCGTGGTTACGCACGCAAAGCTTCGTCTGGATATTGATATCATAGTTGTTTAAGATATGCGTGAATATACTCGCCGAAGAAAATCCCAGATTGGTCAGTGTGTGCGCGTTTCCGGGCGGGTCGGAGAAACTGCCCGCGCTGTTGTTGAAAAACTGTACCGTTGTACCCGTCGTAATATTGTTGTATGCAGGCGCGACAACATGGGAGCCTATGCTGCGCCGCGCGGTATAGATCGCGCCGCCGGCATCCGTCGCTACGTTATCGCGCATAGTGCCGCCGTTGATGCGAAACGCGTTGTCAATATTCGCCGCGTAGACGCCGCCGCCATTGACCGCGCGGTTGCCCTGAAACACACCATATTCTACCGTAAGGCGGGAGTTGGCGTCCGTGATATACGCGCCGCCGCCATGCACGCCCGCTATGTTCCCCTGGAAAGTGGCGGAAGTGGCTGTCATCTGCGCGGCGGCCGCGGCATATACCCCGCCGCCGTTGTTCCCGGCGCGGTTGTCCCGAATTGTGCCGGCAGGCACGGTAACACGCGTATTTGTCCCCGAGAGGTAGATTGCCCCACCGTTGTTTTCAGCCCAATTATCCAAAATGGAACCGCTCATCGCAAACTGCGAAGCGCCTATCACATACACCGCGCCGCCGTTGAGAGCCGCGTGTCCGGAAAGTTCGCCTGCGCCGATACTGACCTTTCCTCCGGTCGTAATAAAAATCGCGCCGCCGAGCAAATCCGTCGATGTTGCGCCGGTATAGCCCGCGCCGGAGGCGCTCGTTCCGCCGCCACCGCCTACGAGCCTATTATTACGGGCCACTAAATTCCCAAGCTCCACGGTCGCGGTCGCCGAATATAGACCGAGCGCACCGCCCTGGGCATACCCGCCCGCGCCGCCGCGGCTGCCTGTCAGCGAACTGGACCGCCCGCCGGTGCCGCCTTGGACGGTGTTGTTTATCATTGTCACAAGACCATTGCCGTGTACGGCGCCGCCACGAATGCAAATCGCGCCGCCCCTGGCATACCCGCCGCTTCCCGCCGCATTTGTGGTCGTGCCGGCAAGCCGGTCGCCGCCGACTCCACCAATGGCCTGGTTGCCCTCAAAATGCACAGGACCTGTCATAGTTATCACAGCAGCCATATACATCTCTATGGCGCCGCCCGAAGCGCTCCCGCCGGTCCCCGGGATGCTGGAGGCCGTACTCTGCGCATGGCCGCCGGTGCCGCCCTGTACGATATTGTTGATGAACTCTACATAAGAGAGTTCGAATATTCCATTATCGGTAAAGATAGCGCCGCCGACCACGTTACCGCCGTTGCCGATCACCCCGGCTCCGGTCGATGTCCGGGCGCCGCCATTGCCGCCGATCGCGCGATTGCCGCTGATCTCTGTCCTGGAAATGGTAACCGTGCCATCGCGCACAACTATCGCACCGCCGGCGCCGGTACCGCCCACACCGGTGGCTCCCGTTGCCGTACCGCTTCTTACGCCGCCATGTCCGGCCTGCGCTGTGTTGTTCCGGATTACGGCGTCCTGAATAGTCAGCGTTCCGGCGGTGACTTCAATCCCGCCGCCCCGGCCCTGAGTGCCTTCGCCGGCCGCAGCCGTGCCAGCCGCCCCGTTCGCGCCGCCATTGCCGCCGTGCACCAGATTATTTTCGATAATACCGCCCAAAATCGTAATCCTGCCGTCGAGCATGCTGATTCCGCCGCCGTAGGCCCAACCGCCGGCGCCTGTGGCGGTACCCGTTCCGGCCTGCGCGGTGTTGTTTGCTATGCGCCCGGAATACATGGTAAATACGCCATTGGTCTGTACATGCACGGCACCGCCGCGCGCCATGCCCAACACATTCGTACTGCCCAACGCGCCGCCCCCGGTAGAGCCATCGTTGCCGCGCGCAAGGTTGTTGTACAGGACGCCGCCGTCTAAAATAGCGACCCCGGAAGTAGCAACAAAGATCGCGCCGCCATATGCGGCCCCGGAATATATATATCCCCTGCTGCGGGTAATCTCCGCACCCGGCCCCACAATCACGGTGCCGCTGGCGTCTACATTGATTCCGCCGCCGGCGTTCCCTCCGTCGAGCGTCACATTCAAAAGCGTGAGGCTAGAATTCGCGGCGGTGACAACAAAATGCCGCTGGAGGGAGGTCATTTGCGTATAAACCGCCGCCGCGTTTGGATTTTGGCTGATGAGCGTAATCCGTCTCCCGCCGTTGATAGTAATCGCATTTCCGCCCGTGATCCCGCCCGCAGGCAAGGCGAAAACCGCCGACCCGTTCGCTGGCACAGCGTTGATTCGTGTTACCAAATCCGCGTGTGAGGTCACCGGAACAGACTGCGTGAGCAGATCCGTCATAGACAAGTCTGCCGCCGGCCCCTGCGCCGCCGCGGCGCTCGGGGTATCGCCAATCGGCCCTGCGTGGATAAGCATCCCCAGAGCCAGAGCTATGATTAAGATGAAAATCGTAATTTTCCGCAGTTTCACAGCACACCACACCCAAAAGCATCATGCTATTCTGAGAACCCTAGAGTTCATTGCGTTGTCTCGGCCAGAGATATCTAAGCGAACGTGTTCACGCCCACATTTTCCACATTTTTCATTTTAAATTTTACTACATTATATAAACTTATCCAACTATTGTCAATAGTTATATTTTCTAGTTTTATAAAACTTAATTAATCTCTATATTAACTCAAATGTTTTATCCGCACTCTGCCGCAGGGCCATGTATTGTTGAAGTTTAAATAAGTCTGTGCTATACTTTCGGTACAAACAAAAACAAACCCGCCTCCCACGTTCACCTGGGGCGGATGTGTTTTTCGCCTGTTTTCTCGTTGATTTTTATGTTGCGTACCCAACTGCAAAAGGATAACTCCACCCTCGACACCGCATCGCGGTAACTCGTAGAGACACCACGTAGCGCCCCAAAGGCTCCTTTTCCAAAGGAGCTGTCAGCGCAGCTGACTGAGGATTCCTTCCCTCTAGCACCGCACCCACCGCACATTCGCCTCACGTACCGCACCAGAAGGTCTACGTCCGAAAGCGACACCACCCTCCGCCGGCAGGCGGAACCCCAACCCCTAAATACCCACAAACCAAAAGTCAAAGGAAGAGCTCTTTAAGAGAAACTGCGTTTCTCTTAAATCGCCTTTTTGCTTTTTTTGGCGAAGCAAAAAGAAGGCCCGCCCGGCAGGGCAAAATCCCCCGAGCCAATAGGCTCAAAAAACACTCCTATAAGCAAAAAGAAAGCAGCCACACATGAACACACCCACCTTCCTCCCCACCTCCGCCTCCGACATGACCGCCCGCGGCTGGGACCACTACGACTTCCTCCTCATCACGGGCGACGCCTACGTTGACCACCCCAGCTTCGGCGCCGCCGTCATCGGGCGCGTACTAGAGGCCGAGGGGCATCGCGTCGCCATCCTCGCGCAGCCGAATTGGCATGATACAGCGGCCTTCCTCGCCATGGGAAGGCCGCGTTTTGGCGTTATGATCTCCGCCGGTAACCTCGATTCCATGGTCGCCCACTACACCTCCGCCAAAAAGCCCCGCAGTGAAGACTATTACTCCCCCGGCAAAGAAGCAGGCCTCCGCCCAGACCGCGCTACTATCGTCTACGCAAACCGCGCCCGCGAGGCTTTCTCAGGCCTGCCCGTCATCCTCGGCGGCCTGGAAGCCAGCCTCCGCCGCTTCGCCCACTACGACTACTGGTCCGACAAAGTCCGCCGCAGCGTCCTCCTAGACGCCAAAGCCGACCTCCTCGTCTTCGGCATGGGCGAGACTCAAAGCCGCGAAATCGCCGCCCGCCTCAAAAGCGGCTCCCCCATCGAAACCCTCACCGACATCCGCGGCACCGTCTACACCGCCGCAAACGCGGCGGACTGCCCCTTCCCCAAAGTCGAATGTCCCTCCTTCGAAGAGGTGCAGACAGACAAACGCGCCTACGCCGAAGCCACCCGCCTCCAAATGGAAGAGCACGACCCCATCCGCGGCAAAGCCGTCCTCCAACGCCACGGGGACCGCGTCCTCATCGCCAATCCCCCCGCCATCCCACTCGACGGCGCATCGCTTGACAAAACCTACGACCTCCCCTACACCCGCGAGGTCCATCCCATGTATGAGGCCAAGGGCGGCGTCCCCGCGATTGACGAGGTCCGCTTCTCCGTCACCCACAATCGCGGCTGTTTCGGCGGCTGCAACTTCTGCGCCCTCAGTTTCCACCAGGGCCGTATGGTCACCTCCCGCACGCACCAATCCGTAGTCCGCGAGGTAGAGGGCTTCCTTTCCCACCCCGAGTGGAAAGGCTACGTCCACGACCTGGGCGGCCCCACGGCAAATTTCCGCCGTCCCGCCTGCGCCAAACAGCAAAAACACGGCCTCTGCAAACACCGCCACTGCCTCGCCCCCACGCCCTGCAAAGAGCTAGACGCGGACCATACCGATTATCTCAAACTCCTCCGCAAAGTCAGGGCCATCCCGGGCGTCAAGAAAGTCTTCGTCCGCTCCGGCATCCGCTTTGACTACCTCCTGGAAGACACCAACGGCGAATGCTTCGCCGAGCTCGTCCACTACCATATCTCCGGCCAGCTCAAGGTCGCCCCCGAGCATGTGGTCCCCCATGTGCTCGATTGTATGGGCAAACCCCACGTCGAGACATACGACCGCTTCGCCGAGAAATACCGCCGCCTCAACCAGAAATACGACAAAGAGCAATACCTCGTCCCCTACCTCATGTCAAGCCACCCCGGCTGCCGCCTGGAAGACGCCGTAACCCTCGCCGAGACGCTCCACAAAACCGGCCGGCACCCCGAACAAGTCCAAGACTTCTACCCCACCCCCGGCACCGTCTCCACCTGCATGTACCACACCGGCCTCGACCCGATGACCATGAACCCCGTCCACGTCCCCAAAACCGAAAAAGAGCGCAATCTCCAGCGCGCCCTCCTCCAGTGGCGGAGGCCAGAGAAAAAACGCCAAGTCCTAGAGGCCCTACGAAGCGCCGGCCGCACAGACTTGATCGGATTCCATAAGTGGTGCCTCGTAAAACCCGAAGCCCCGCCAGGCCAGAACAATCGCAAAAAACGATAAAAAAAGGCGTGCTTGACAACATAAGACTATCATGATAGTCTTATGCGCATAGAACCGATAGAAGGGACGATATATATGCAAGATTTCGGCAAACAACTCGCTGCATACGAAACAAAAAGGTCCACATTTGCATGGCTCAAAATCGGCGCTATTGCCGCCTTTCTCTTGTTCGGCATAGGCGGGATCTTCCTCATCCTATATCCCATTGACCCGGAAGACACCATCATCGGCTACGGGCTGTTGGGCGCGGCGGTCTTTTTCCCGCTGGTTCTGCTTTTTTTGACAAAGCGGATGCGCGCGCAGGTCACCATTTACGAAGAAGGCGTTGTCGTTCAGAGCGGCGGCAAAGAGCACCGTTTCCATTTTAGCGAAATCGCCGGACTTCGCGATACCGCATCGGGCGGCGGGACCATCATTGTCCCAGGCGGACTTGGCGTGCTCGGGGCCTTGGCCGTGGGCGCGGCCTCAGCCATTGCCAGCAGCGCCGTAGACGCTCGCAGGCAGAGAAACCGAATCCGCAGCGTAAGCATCGTCCCGATACCCAGAGGAGAAAAATCTCAATCCGAGATATCCGTCGTCAACACAGGCGGAGACGCGTTATCCGAAGTGTTTACGGAATGGTTAGTCGACCAAAAGTCCATCACAGAGGACCGTATCCCCACCCTCCACCTATCGTTTGGAGACAGTTTAAAGCTGGTTGACGGGGTCTTAATCCATACTCATCGCAGAGGCGAAACCAGGCTTGCGTTACAAGATGTGACCCAAATGGACACCGATGACGGTTCGTTGCGGTTCTTTGGCCCAAACGAAAAGGGGACAGAAAAGTGCCTCATCAGCATCGATTTTAGGTCCGTATGGAACCTCGATCTACTGTTCTACCTCTATGAATTGAGCGACACTCAGTCAGAATAAAGAACCAATAAAGGGCCTTATCGGGTGCAATCAGCTCCCAATAAGGCCCTTTTTTCGCCCTTATAACTCCCGATACATCGCCGGTGCCTCGCCCTTCGCCACATGCTCACTAATCGTGAGCACCTCCACCCGGGTCACCCGCGCACCCAGCGCAATCTCGATCACATCGCCCACAGCAACCGCGTACGACGCGCGGACAGGCCGTCCATTCACGCTGACCCGCTCGTTATCGCAGGCCTCGTTCGCCACCGTCCGCCGCTTGATAAGCCGCGAAACTTTGAGGTATTTATCCAAACGCATGTTTGCCCTCCCTAATAAATCAGACTCTTTCTGTTGATATCCGCGACGAGCGGCACGTCTTTCTCCTCAAACCGCGCCATCAGCGCATTCATCCCGTGTTGCAGCTTATACTCCGTCTCGGCGCGGGAGAGGGGCTGGAGCATATAGAATCGCACCATCTGCCCGTCTTTCGCCTGCATTTCACCGAGTTCGCCTTGGAACCCGAGTAATACAAAGGCGCTCATCTGGGAACTAGGTAGAATCGGCACATAGTCCGGCCCGTTGGGGATGGTGTGTCCTTCCCCGAGCCAAGTCCGACATTCATGGGGGAAGCGTGCGAGGTATTTGATAAAGGAGATGGGCCAGAAATTCTCGTTGGGCTGGTCCCCGTCCATCTCCAGCGCCTTCTGCGGGTCCCAGGTGGGCGGGAGGTACATAAAGAGTTCCGCGTGCTTGTATGTGTCCGCCCCCGGCATCGCGTCTGGGACGCACATCGGCAAATCGCTCATGCCTGTGGTGTAGATGACAAAGAACGCTTCTTCCGCCGAAGGCCGCAGGATGTGTACGTCCACATGGATGAGGTCTGAGATCATCTCATGGAGTACATTGTGCGCACGGTCGGGATATAGGGTTGCGAAATGTGCCTCAATCTCCTCCGCATACACCCCAACCGCCTCCGGCATACGCAGGCCTTCTTTTTGCGGCTCGTCATACTTATAAATGGCAGAACCCCCGGGCGATGTCTCTACCGGCTCTGCCGCTTTCTTGTTCTTCAACCAACCAAACATAGCGTATCCTCCTCCGACATGTTCTATGTCCGCCAGACTATCACGATAGTTTTTTCTTGTCAAGCAATTGCTTCCTTGATACAAAAAACCGCCCCCAGTTTTGGGGGCGGTTCCATTGTTACACGAGGCTTCTTATTTGTCAATTGCGTCCTTGAATGCCTTGCCGGCTTTGAATACGGGCACCTTGGATGCAGGGATGTTGATTTGCTCTTTCGTCTTGGGGTTGCGGCCCATGCGAGCTGCGCGCGCTTTGACTTCGAATACGCCAAAGCCAACCAGTTGCACTTTGTCGCCGCCTTGCAGGCTCTCGGTAATTGCGTCTACCAGCGCGTTGACTGCTTTCTCAGTGTCTTTTTTGGACAGCTCTGCCTTTTCTGCAACCAGGGCAATCAGTTCTGCCTTATTCATTTGTTCTTCCTCCTAAATAATGGTCGACGGCTTTGCCGCCTTTATATTACTTAAAAGCGCATGCGCTTTAAAGTCTCTCTTTGCCCGCTTGATAGAGGGCTTCCATCTCATCCAGTGTCATATCCGGGAGGGCTTGCCCCTGCTCGGCCGCCGCCTGTTCCAGGTAGGCGAATCGCCGGATGAACTTGTCCGAGGTGGCGTGTAGAGCCTCTTCCGGGTCAATATCTAGCAATCGGGCTGCGTTGACTACGGAAAACAAGAGATCTCCCAGTTCTTCCCGTACACCTGTTCCGGATTGAATCGCTTCTTTAAACTCGGCCAGCTCTTCGTCTATCTTGTGCAGGGCTCCGGCGGCGTCTGGCCAATCGAACCCGACTTTTCTGGCCTTCGCTTGAATTTTCTCGGCTCTCCAGGTCGCGGGGAGGCTTTTTGCCACGCCTTCCATCGCCTCGGTCACCGTCTCCTGCTGCTTTTCTTGACGTTTGAGTTCGTCCCAGTTTGCGAGGGCCTCGCCGCTGTCGTTTGCGACGCGGTTTCCGAAGACGTGGGGATGCCGGTAAATCAGCTTTCGACAAATTGCGTCGGTCACATCGTCCAGCGTGAATCGACCTTGTTCCGCTTCGATCTGCGTGTGAAACATGATCTGGAGCAAAACGTCTCCCAGTTCCTCGCAGAGCAGTGCGGAGTCGCCGCTGTCAATGGCCTCACAGGCCTCGTAAGTCTCTTCGAGGAAGTTGCGCCGGATACTCTCGTGCGTTTGCTCCCTGTCCCAAGGGCACCCCCCCGGAGCGCGGAGCAATGCGACGATTTCCCTCAAATCTTCCACCGTGTAGGATTTACCACACTGAGAATCTACCATACTTTTCCCCCAGATGCAAGCAATTTCTTGAAATTTTACCGAACGCGCAATACTTTCGCCAATTTTTCGCCCTTTGGCAACATGTGCATGTCTTCTTTCGTCAATGCCCGGGTAGCGATGATGAGGACCAGATAGACTAACATCGCAATGCCGATCGCTCCGGTCAGGGAGATGGCGATGGGGAGACGGCCGGAAACATCCCCGAGCACATTGGCGACTACGCCGCTGATTAAGCCATAGCTGGCCCACGCCGTCGCCGCCATGACCAGCGTGCAGAGCAGGGGCCGGGTGACAGCTCGCAGAAAGCTCGGCGGGTCGGGAATGCTCCGCTTGACGAGTACGACGTTCATTGCGCTGATTACGACGTAGCAGACCAAGATGCCGATCGCCGCGCCGTAGATCAGAAAACGCGGGTCCGCGATGAGGAGCCAGGTCAGCCCAACGCTGATTGCTCCACCGATCGGCAGGGTATAGAGCGTATATCGTTGGAACCCATATGCTTGGAGCACGCAGTTGGTGACCTGGAAGAAACAGATGAAAAAGACGGCGATTCCGAGCCATGCGAGCAATCCCGCCCCATATTCGGCGTTGAATCTGCCATAGTAGATCACATCCATAATCGGCCCCGCCAACACGGTAAGACCCGCTCCGGCTGGCAGCGCGAGGAGACAGGTGATGCGAATCCCGGATTCCGAGTTTTTCTTGGCGCCCAATTGATCTCCCTGGGCCAAAAGGCCGGAGATCGCCGGGATGAGCGCGACCGTAATCGGGATGACAAAGGCCGATGGCAAATGGAATAATGGCAGAGCCATAGAGAAAGTCCCGTGAAGACTCTGCGTCTCTGCGTAAGGAAGCCCGACCGCAAATTGAAGTCGGCGCAAAATCACGGCATTGTTGACAATGGTCATGAGACTGAGAATCGAAGACCCAAGCGTCAGCGGGATGGCGATATCTTTGAGATTTTGGAAGATACGACGGTTCGAGTCCGGCGTATCCAGCGTGTCCGCCACGTGGTGACGGCGATCTACCCGACGCTTGGCGAAAAAGAGATAGGCCGCGGCAATCCCCGTCCCCGCTGTGACGCCGAAAATCGCCCCCGCCGCGGTGATCGGCACGGAAAAACCGCGACTGGCCAGAATCCAAGCCAGCCCAATGCCAATCACCAGCCGCGCAAAGGCTTCCAGCACCTGAGACACCGAGGTAGGCACCATGTCGGAAAGTCCTTGACAATACCCGCGGTAAGCCGAGATCAATCCCACGAGGAACACCGCGGGAGAGAGCGCTAAAATACCATAGGCCGCCGAAGGGGAGCCGAACAGATCGGCAAGTTGTCTGTGGAGTCCCGCCATAATCAAAAAAGATACCGCGCCGAGGATTACGAAGGTATTGCGTCCGACCACAAACACGCGCCGCACCTGTCGAGGCCGGCCCATGGCGTCTGCCGAGGCTACCATTTTTGAGAGTGCCACGGGCAAGCCCGCTGTGGACACAATGAGCAGGAACTGATAGATCGAATGCGCCACCGCGAAGGGGGAGTTGCCCTCATCGCCCAAAATAATCGCCATCGGAATCCGATATACCGCCCCGATCACGCGCACAATCACCACAGCCGCCGCCAAAATTGCGGCCCCATGCAGGTAGTTCCTGTTATGTCTGGAATGTGTCATAGAGAGTGTCCTTCCGCCGCAAGTAAATTGGAGCGGCTTAATTGGCTCCAATAGTATAGGTATTATCCGGCACCAGCAAACAGAACTGGCCTGTCTCTTGGTAGTTTACACCTAATCTGCGGAAATTGCAAATTTTGGAAGCGAGTTTTCTTTATATTTAGAAGTGAAAAAGAAGCCTCTCTCGTCAAAATCTACATTGAACCCCAATCAAAAACATGATAAAATGTCTCCAGCAAAAAACAAAAACGAGGTAACCTCCCATGTACATAGTAGTCCTCTGCGGCGGCCTCTATCCCGAGCGAGACGTATCGCTCAGTTCCGGCAAACAGATCGCCCAAACGCTCATTGAACGCGGCCATCAGGTCCTCCTGATGGACCTTTTCTTCGGCTATCCGGAGCCCTATCAAGATCCCAAATCCGTCTTTGACAACTCGCTGGGCCGCGTCACCAGCAATCTGGTCGCCATCGCACCGGATCTCGACGCCATCCGCAAACAGCGTCCCGGGTCGGGCGATAGCTCCATCGGCCCCCATGTCTTCGAGCTCTGCCGCGCGGCGGATATTGTATTCCTCGCCCTTCACGGCGAAGACGGCGAAAACGGCACCCTCCAAGCCGCCTTCGACCTCGCGGGTATCCGCTACACCGGCACAGGCAAGCTCGGCAGTGCCCTCGCGATGCACAAGGGCATCAGCCGCACACTCTTCCAAAGCGCGGGGATTCAAGTTCCGCACGGCCAAGTCGTGACGCGGGATAACAGCGATGTACTGGATCCGATCCGCTACCCTTGTGTCGTCAAACCCTGCAGCGGCGGCTCCAGTGTCGCGACGACGATTGTGGAGAACCCCGCGGATTTACACGACGCGTTAGCGCAAGTTTTCCGCGTCGACACCGAGGCCCTCATTGAAGACTATATTCCCGGCCGCGAATTCTCAGTCGGCGTGTTGGACGGCGAGGCCCTCCCCGTGATCGAAATCTGCCCCAAGAGCGGCTTTTTCAACTACGAAAACAAATACCAGCCCGACATGACGGAGGAGATCTGCCCCGCAGACCTCCCCCCATTCCTCGCCGAGTGGCTTCAAGAAACCGCCCTCTCCGCCCACAAAGCCCTTCGCCTCGAAGTCTACTCCCGCACAGATCTCATTTTCGCAAACAACGGTGAACTCTACTGCCTTGAGACAAATACTCTCCCCGGCATGACCCCCCAGAGCCTCCTCCCGCGTGAGGCCCTAGCGGCGGGTCTGGACTTCGGAGATTTATGCGAAAAAATCATCGCCGTATCTATGGAGAAATATCAATGACTATGAAACCAGTCACACTACAGAGGGCCGCAGAGGTCATGGGCGGCAAATTGATCGGCGGCGGGGGCGATACTTTAATCCGTCAGGTCGTCATGGACAGCCGCTTTGATGTCACCGGCGCGCTCTTTGTTGCCATTCCCGGTACCCGCGTGGACGGACATGATTTCGTCCAAGATGTCTTTCGGCGCGGCGCGGTCTGTTGTCTCGTGGAGCGCGAGATCGACGCACCTGACGGGCCTTGCATCCTCGTTAACTCCACCCAGATGGCCATAAAGGCCCTTGCCGCTTACTACCGCAGTCTCTTTGACATCCCCGTCATCGGCATCACCGGAAGTGTGGGCAAGACGAGCACGAAGGAGATGATGGCCGCTGTCCTCTCCGCGAAATTCCGTGTCCACAAGACAGCGGGCAACCTCAATAACGAACTTGGCGTTCCCATGACACTCCTCGCCCTGCGCGAAGAGCACGAGGCCGCCGTGATCGAGATGGGCATCTCCGACTTCGGCGAAATGACCCGCCTCACCGAGATGGTGCGGCCCACCGTCGCCATCATCACCATCATCGGGTACGCGCACCTCGATAATCTCTCGAACCGCGCCGGGGTCTATAAAGCCAAAACCGAAATCCTCCACGGCCTCCAGGAGAACGGCCTTGCCCTCTTCAACGGCGACGACGACATGCTGAGGCCCTGTGTCATCACCGACATCGCCCCCGAACAAACCACTGCCAAAAAGCTGCTTTACGGTCTAGCGCCCGGCAACGACTATCGCGCCACCGATATCGTCCCAGCCGGAGAATCCGGCACCGCCTGCATATTCCATCTGGGAGGCAGAGCGATGGACGTCACCATCCCCGCCTTCGGCCTCCCCTTCGTCTACGCCGCTCTCGCCTCCGCCGCCGTCGGTGATCGGCTGGACATGACAGAGGCGCAGATCAAACAAGGCATCGCTGTCTTTCACACCGTCGAGGGCAGGGCGAACGTCCTGCGGACAGACAGTCTCACCATCATCGACGACTGTTATAACGCAAACCCCAGTTCTGTTCGCGCCTCGCTCACCTCCCTCGCCTCCCTGGCGGGCCGCCGCGTCGCCATTCTCGGCGACATGGGCGAACTCGGCCCAGACGCAGAGACACTTCACCGCGAAATCGGCGAGACGGTCGGTCAAAGCGGCATCGACTGTCTGATTGCCGTCGGCCCCTTGAGCCGCCACACTTACGAGGGTGCGGTGTCCGTCAACCCGCACGGCCTTATCGTCTGGCACTTTGACGAAAAAGCGGAGGCCCTCACTACCTTGCCTTCCTTGCTCTATGCTGGGGATCAGGTATTGGTCAAAGCCTCGCGTTTTATGCGGTTCGAGGAGATCGTGGCGGAACTGAAAACAGGTATCTTCTAAACAAAGGAGCACACTTTGTGAGCCAATCACTTACCATCCGCGACGTAGAAGAAAGCGATCTCCCCGCCCTCAAAGCCATGATCGACGAAACTTGGGAATGGGTCGATTTAGTCGAAAGCCAAGAGGCGCTCGATGCGACAATCAGCCTCTATCTCAATCAGGTACTCTACTATAGCTCCTTCGGCAAAGTCGCCCTTCTAGACGGCAAAATCGCCGGCGCCATCTTCGGCTCCGTAGAGGGCGATGCGCCCGTCTGCCGCATGTTGCAAGATGACAGCATGGACCACGCGCTCACCCTGCTCAAGGCCACGGAAAACGAGCGCCGCGACGTCTACGAATGTATCTCCAAAATCAACAGCACCTATGCAGACCTGCTCCGCGGCAAGGAAGATACCTATGACGGCTCCCTCGTCTTCCTCGCCGTATCAGAAGAAGCACGCGGCATCGGCCTCGGGAAACAACTGTGGCACGAACTCAGCGCTTACTTCGGGACAAAAAGCGTCAAGTCCATCTACGTCTACACCGATACCGACTGCAACTACGCGTTCTACGAATCCGCCGGCTTTACGTGCCGGGATGAACAAGACCTCTCCTGCGCCTTCCGCGTGGGCGACTGGAACGTGCGTATCTTCCTGTACGAATACCGGTTTCACTAAAGCAAACGGAGTGTGGCCATCATGAAACGATTCATGCAAGAATTCAGGGAATTCGCTCTGCGCGGCAACGTGATGAGCCTCGCCGTCGGCATGATAATCGGCGGCGCCTTTGCCGCCGTCGTCACTTCTCTGACGGACAACATCCTCTCCCCCATCATCGGCATCGTCACCGGGCAAAATTTTGACGCGTTGGAGTGGAACGTCCTCGGCGTCACGCTGCGCTATGGCGCGTTTATCACTTCGGTGCTTAATTTCATCATCCTGGCTTTTGTCGTGTTTTTCCTTGTGCGGGCGATGAACCGACTGCTTACCAAAGAGGCGCAGAAAGCCGAAGAAACCCCAAAACGCCTCTGCCCCTTTTGCAAGACTGAGGTAGACCCCGAAGCTACCCGCTGTCCCGCTTGTACGAGTTCTTTGGTGTAGGGGACGCCATCCCTTATACTTCCCACCAAAAATGACCGCACTTCTCAGTGCGGTCATTTTTTCCGTCCTTTGAACAAATCCAGATGATAAAAAACCAAGGGAGCGCCATAAGGCTTATCCCTAATGTTATAAATAATTGCTCGATCATCCACGCGGTCGTTGTCATATGCACCACTCCCTCATTCATTTTGACATAAATTCTGTCAAAAATCAATGACAGAATTTATGTCGCCTATAATAAATGCGGGTGATGGCATGAGGTTACGGAGAGTCAAGGATTTACGTGAAGATCGTGATTTGAAACAGCGACATGTGGCCGAGTTATTGCACATATGCAGAAGCACATATTCTGCGTATGAAAACGGGGCCAATGCTATCCCTTTGGAAATATTGAAAAATCTTGCCTTAATCTATAACACCAGCACAGACTACCTTTTAGAGCTGACAGATGAACAAGATGCCTATCCTCGCAAACACAAAAAATGACCGCACCTGTAGGTGCGGTCATTTTTTCACCCAATCACGTAAAGCGTGCTTGACATCCGACCGCAAACCTGTTATCTTGAATGTAAAGCACACTTTCCAAGGAGGAGCGCTATGAAAAACAGGATCGAAGAAATCCGCAAAGAGCGGGGCCTGCGGCAAGAGGAGCTCGCCGACGCGCTCGAAGTCTCACGGCAGACGATCAGTTCGCTGGAAAACGGACGCTACAATCCGTCCATCACGCTGGCCTTCAAAATCGCCGCCTATTTCAGCATGCAGATCGAAGACATTTTCATCTACGAGGAGGACGCACAATCATGAAAAAGCAAACCATAGGCAAAATCGCCTTCTGGACCATCTATCTCTTGCTCGCGGCTGGTATGGGCGCGCTTACGGCCCGCTTCATCCCGGGGTGGCACGGCTGGGCCATCCTTTTTGTCGCGTTGATGACGCTGATCGCCGTCAGCGAATGGATCAGCAAAAAACTCTGGCCAAAAGCAACATGCGAGAATGAGAACGCAGAAACAACAGAGAAAGGCTCGCGGATCAAATGGATCATCCGCACCGCAGTCGGCATGACTTGCGGCGGCACTTTCGCCGCCGGTGTAATGATGCTCGTCTTCGCACTGATTCGCGGGCAAGAAGGCGGATTTTTGCTCCCCATCGGCCTCATCACGCTATCCATTCTTTGTTTGGTTATTCTCTCCACCGTACGCCCTATCCAAGACCAGGCGACGAAAAAAGAAATGGATACCATGAGGAAAGAGTTCAAACATTACCACAAAGATGAACGCCTCAGTGTCATCGGGGACAAAGCCAGCGCAATCTGTTTCTGGGCGACCCTTATGTTCGTGCTGATGTTCGGCGCAGTTCTTGCCGAGTTCCCGCCGCAAAATCCGAATGTCATCCCTATGGGGCTTTTAGGGCTCGCCTCGGTGGTATTCATCCTGTATGTTGTGCTGTTTAACCTGTATGATTCGGAAAAACTGGACGTTACGATGCGGGAATCGCTCGCCGCGGATATTGTGGGGCTCCTCCTCGGCTTAGTCCCGGCGCTTGCGCTCGGAATCCGCTGGATGGTGACGGGTTTGACCAACATGAGCATCGCGTTTCTTGCTGTATTCCTGATCGCAACGGGCTTTTCCGTGTGGAGTATGTGGTATACCAGAAAGCATAAGGATTCTTAAAGGATACGTTGCATGAGTTGTCCAAATAGGCCCAGCACCATTGCGGCCCCCATCAAAATGAGCAGCCCGCCCGACACCAGATTGATCGCCGTGTAGTGCCGCTTCACGAACTGAAAAGCCCCTTTGAGTTGGTCGATCAGCAAAGCCGAGAGCACAAACGGCAGACCCATCCCGAGCGCGAAGAGGAAGAGCAGAAATCCCCCCTCGACCGCTCCGCCCGCGAGGGTCGCTTTGAGGAGCGCAGCCCCCAGCAAGACCCCCACGCAAGGCGTCCAGATGAGCGCAAAGGTCGCACCGAACACGATCGCCCAGGGGAGACTCAAACTGCGAAGCCGTTCCGCATCCATTCCTACGCCCCGAACATTCGAAAGGCCGGGAAGCCGCAGGGCGCCTATGTAGTGGAGCCCGAAGAAAATCAGAAGGCCTCCGGCAAATATCTCCATTGTTCGCCCGGGAAGGCGGCTTCCCAGAAGTCCCGCAAAAACGCCCAGCGCGACGAAGACCAATGTGAATCCGAGAAAAAAGCCCAGCGCATTTTTTGCCGTCCGCCGCGGCTCCGCCTCTCCGGCGGCGAAATAGGACACATAGGCCGGCAGAAGCGGCAAAACACAGGGGGATAGAAAGGCCAGAACTCCCTCGGTGAAGGTTAGTAGGTAAACCATAGGCACCTCAATTTATGTAAGCTTGTCCCCAGTATACGCCAAAACCAGGCGCAGAACAAGGCGAAAAAGAACGGACGCACTCTTTGTGCGTCCGTTCTTTTGTTGTTACTTCGCGTATTCGATTGCCTTCGTCTCACGCAGCAGATGCACCTTGATCTGTCCGGGATATTTGAGTTCCCCTTCGATTTTCCGGGCAATCTCTCTTGCCAGGAGCACCATCTGGTCCTCGCTGATCTCTTCGGGTCTAACCACAACGCGCACCTCGCGTCCGGCTTGGATCGCGAAAGAGCTCTCTACGCCGGGGAAGGAGTTCGTCAAATCTTCGAGCTTTTCCAGGCGCTTGATGTAGCTCTCGATGTTCTCCCGTCTCGCGCCGGGCCGGGCCGCGGAAATCGAATCCGCCGCTTGGACGATGCAGGCGATAATTGTGGTCGCCTCCACGTCTCCGTGGTGCGCCTCGATGGCGTGGATGACATCCGGGCTCTCTTTATACTTCTTTGCCAGCTCTACGCCGATAGTAACGTGGCTGCCTTCAACCTCATGGTCGATACTCTTGCCGAGGTCGTGCAGCAGACCCGCCCGTTTCGCCGTCGCGATATCCGCGCCGAGTTCAGCGGCGAGGAGTCCCGATAAGTGCGAGACTTCAATCGAGTGATTGAGCACATTCTGCCCATAACTCGTGCGATACTTCTGCCGTCCGAGGAGCTTGATGACCTCCGGATGCAAGCCGTGGATCCCTGTCTCAAATGTGGCCCGTTCGCCTTCGCTCTTGATGATGCCTTCCACTTCCCGCCGGGCTTTGACAATAGTTTCCTCAATCCGCGCCGGGTGGATTCTGCCGTCCAGAATCAACTTCTCCAGCGAAATCCGCGCCACTTCCCGGCGAACCGGGTCGAAGCTCGAAAGCGTAATGGCTTCCGGCGTATCGTCGATAATCAGGTCTACACCGGTGAGTGTCTCAATCGTGCGGATGTTGCGCCCCTCACGGCCGATGATCCGGCCTTTCATTTCATCGCTGGGCAAGGGCACAACCGAAACCGCCGCCTCCGCCACATGGTCCGCCGCACAGCGTTGAATGGCGAGGGAGATATATTCCTTGGCTTTCTGATCCGCCTCTTCTTTGAACTGCTGTTCGAGTTGTTTCAGCGTTGCCGCGAGTTCGTGTGTCACCTCAGATTGCAAGGTACTGATGAGGTGCTGCTTGGCCTCTTCCTTGGTGTAATTGGATATCTGTTCCAACTTTTGGAGTTGCTCGTCTTTGATCCGGGCGACTTCTCCGACTTTTGCCTCTACCTCGATTTGCTGCTGGTTAAGGCTCTCATGTTTCTGCTCCAGCGTCTCGATCTTGCGCTCAAGATTCTCTTCTTTTTGCTGGAGGCGCTGTTCTTGTTTCTGCACCTCCGAGCGACGATCTTTGATCTCTTTCTCGTATTCCGTTCTGTTGCGCAGAATTTCTTCCTTGGCTTCCAACAGCGCTTCGCGTTTCTTACTCTCCGCGCTCTTGATCGACTCGTTGATGATCCGCCTTGCCTCGTCCTCCGCAGAGGATATCTCCCGTTCGGAGACTCGTTTTCTGTAGTTAATGCCTACAACCATCCCGATCACGGCGAATATGACTGCCACGACCAGGACCATGATGATCTGTAAAAAATCCATGGTATGATCTGACTCCTCCGTTTTCCAATATTAAGTTTCAATTACACCCCTGCAAATTCATACAGAAAGTGTTAAAATCACCCAATATATTGTACCCCTGCCAAGCAATTATGTCAAGTAAAACGTAGCCTCAGGCTCTGATCGGAGCGTCCCGTAAAAAGCAAAAGTCCGAATGTCTCCCGATCGGGAGACATTCGGACCTATGGTATTCAGATCAGTCCTACATCAGCACCGAAGGCAGCCATAGAGCAACCTGCGGAACAAATGCGACCAAGAACATCACGACGGCCAGAACGAAAACCCACAAAAATACATCCGGGAACGTTTCGTCCACCTTCACGTTCATCACGCGGCACGATGTAAAGATACACACCGCAAGCGGCGGTGTGATCGCGCCGATCGCAATCGCAAGCGTAACCACGACACCAAATGCGACCAGGTCAACCCCGATGCTCGCCATCAGCGGCGCAAAAATCGGCGTGGTGATGATAACCAGCGCGAAAGACTCCATAAAAATACCCAGAATAATGAGAATAGCGATAACCACAAGATAAATCGCCACCGGACTATCTACAAAAGACAGGAGGTGGTTCGCAAAGAGCATGGGTACGCGTTGTGTGGTGAGCACCCAGCCAAAGGGCGAAGACATTGAGATGATGAACAGCAGCATGGCGCTGGTCGTGCCCGCTTTGGCCAGTGCTTCCATAAGCTCTTTCAAGGAAAGCTCTCTGTATACAAACAGAGCTAGAATCAAGGAATAGACCACCGCAACAGACGCGGCTTCCGTTGGCGTGAAGATGCCGGAGAAGACGCCGCCGAGGATAATCATCGGCATCATCAGCGGGAGAATCGCGTCCAGCACGATCTTAACGACGTCCTTGATCGAGTGAACCGCTTCAACCTCACCCTTATATCCGCGGCGGACTGCAATAAAGATAGTCAGCGCGATAATAAGGATCGTAGCGACGATCCCGGGTACAATACCCGCAACAAACAAGCGACCGATTGACGCACCCGAGCTCTGTGCGTAAACAACCATGATGACGCTGGGCGGGATAACAAGGCCCATCGCACCCGTCGCGGCGATCAGCGAGGCGGTAAACCCTCTGCCATAGCCTTGTTTAATCATTTCAGGACCGACAACCGGACCAACTGCCGCTACCGTAGCGTTAGCGGAGCCGGAAATGGCGCTGAAGAAAGAGCAACCCATCGCACCGGCGGCGCCCAGTCCGCCCGGGAGCCGACCCAGAAGCAAGTTCGCCAGCCGGATCAGGCGTGGGGTGCTGCCGTAGACCATGAGTGTGCCAGCCAAGATAAACAACGGCAGAGCCAAGAGCGGGAATGAGTTCAGACCTTCGATCAATCTATGAATCACAAGCCCGCTGGAGATGTTTTGAACAAAAACAAGATAGAATGTGGCGCTCATACCGATGGAAAATCCAATTGGAATACCGATCAGCATGAATAGCGCCATCATGATGAACATTTCACCAGCCATTGCCATTTATGAATTCTCCCCCTTCGTATCATCTTGCACATCCACCGGCGGTGCAACGACCGGCTGCGGCACAGGCGCACCCTCTTTGATTTTGGTCCAAATCAGCACGGCAAAATATGGAACCATCAAAATTGCACTGACCAGAACACTGCCATATACCAAGTACATGGGGATTCTCATGGCCGGGGTGAGAATAGTGCCAGCTGTCGTAAGCATAGCGGGCGCATTATATGCGAGGAGCATCATAAACCCAAAGCACATCAAGAGTCCGAACACTTCCACCCACTTCTTAACTTTGGCTGGCAAGAGATTGATGACTGCGTCAATTCGTACATGCCCATTGTCCTTCAGGCAAAGAACGGCGCCCAAAAACGCCACCCAGATCATGGAATAAATAGCCAGTTCTTCCGGCCAGCGGAACACCGACTCGAATATATATCTGCGGACGACCTGAATAAAGGTCGAGGCGGTGATTACTACCATCAACACTGCGCAAATATACTTAATAAAGACTGAGAGATATTTCAACTTTTCCATATCCATAGATTACACCTTCTCATGTTTAGCTAGAAAGTTCCGATCTCCTCACTCCTGAGGAGATCGGAACTCTACTACTGACTTCTATTACTTGGAATCTTAGCGGGTTGTGAATCTGTTTGCGAGCGAATCCGGACCGGTGTAGGGAGCGGCAACGTCAATAAACTCTGTGCCGTACTCTGCGAGCCAGTGTTCCCACACGGGCACAACTGCTTCGCGGAATGCCGGAACGTTGATGTGGTTAACGGAGTTGCCGTTTTCGATGATGAGGTCGATCCAGATTTGCTCATACTCAAGCGTCGTCTGTTGCGCGAATCTTGCGCCGATCGCTGCAGCTTCTTGTACCCAGCCGCGTTGCTCATCGTTCAGGCTAGCCCACATCTCTGTGGAGAACATGAGCACGCCGGTCGCCCATTGGTGATGGCTGAGGGATACATAATGGTTAACTTCGTAGAATCTGGACGTATAGATCATGGCGAGGGAGTTGCACTGACCGTCCATTGTGCCCTGCTGCAGAGCGGTATAAACTTCTGCGAACGCCATGGTGATAGCAGCCGCGCCGAGTGCTTCAAACATGTCCATGGAGATTTGAACTTGCGGCGTGCGGAACATCATGCCTTGCAGATCTTCCGGATAGTAGAGCGGACGAACGCTGTTTGTGAAGTTGCGCAGACCATTGAGCCAATAGTTGATTACGACGCCGCCGTGCGGCTCGATGATGTGCTCTGCGCTCCATCTGCCGAGCTCGCCGTCAAACGCCGCGAAAGCTTCTGCGTAGTTCTCGAACAGGAAGGGCAGGAGTTCGAGGTTTGCACGTCCGTCCCAGCCGTCCCACATGCAGACGCCCATAACAAGGCCGGCGGGAAGCTGGTTTGCGTTTACTTGTTGGATGATGGAGATGTCGCCGCCGAGCACGGCGCTGTCGAAGATGTGTGCGATCATGGTGCCGCCCGAGCGCTCATAGAGCTCATCCGCGAACAGGAGCAGACCGAGGTGAACCGGATGAGAGGGTGCGTTGATATGCGGGACATTGAGCTCGATGCGCTGAGCGGCACCACCGCCACCGCCACCGCCGCCAGCAGTACCACCGCCGCCGCCACCACCGCCACCGCCACAGGCTGCCAATGTGCCAACCATTACAACAGCGAGAAGCAATGCGATCAGTCTTTTTGTGCTAAACCATTGTTTCATAATCCTTTTCTCCTTTTTCATTTTCATTTCACGTTTTCAAGCTTATAAAGATATGTACATCATACATATTTTTATCACACGCAAGGCCTTTTTGCAAGACAGTAATCTCGATTTTACGAAATGCACTAACTTTTCTAATATTTTTTAGCATTTATTCGCAATTTCGTCAGGGAAGGTAAGATTTAATTCTTAATTTGTATGATGATTTCGAAGGGATGTTTCGAACTCTATTTCTTTCATGATACCCCTTTTGCAAAGCCGAGAAAAGTCGGTTTCTCTGACGATTCTGCACAAACTGATAGGACAAATGCACACTATACTAGATTTTTTGCATAGCCGAAAGGTGAAAAGAGGCGTTTTGATATCAATAGCCATGATACAACCCGGTCGAGCATTAAAAAATGCCGCAACGAAACGGAGCGGCTCGCCTTTCAAGAATCCCGAAAATAGCCAAATTCATTCGTACGAATTCACCGCAAGGCCAGTACGCAGCGAGATCCAGGCCCCTTGCAATGCGAAACAGCTTATGGTATCTTGGCGGTACGCACAGCAAGAAAACGCATTTTTTGAGGAGGCAATATAAATGGATCTCGGATTAAAAGGAAAGAGCGCCCTGGTAATGGCATCCAGCAGTGGTTTGGGCAAGGCAGTTGCGCTGGAATTGGCCCGCGAAGAAGCAAAAGTCATGATCTTTTCGCCTTTTGAAGATCAACTGAAAGAAGCGCAGGCCGACATCGAAAAAGAAACTGGCAACCGCGTCGAGTATTTCGTCGGCAGCATCACCAGCGCGGACGATATCAAGAACCTCGTCAAAACCGCCGCTGAGAAAAACGGCCCCATCTACGCCCTCGTCAACAACACCGGCGGCCCAAAACCCGGCACCTTCGACGTTTTGGACGACCAAAACTGGCAAGACGCCTTCGAGCTCTGCCTGCTCAGCTACGTACGCACCATCCGCGAAGTGTTGCCCTATATGCGCGAACTCGGCGAGGGCAGAATCCTCAACTCCACCTCCTCCTCTGTCAAAGTCATGGTGGAAGGGCTCATGCTCTCTAACTCGATCCGCTCAGGCGTCGTCGGCCTTGCAAAGACCCTCTCGCAAGAACTCGGCCCGGAAAACATCCTCATCAACACCCTCGGCCCCGCCCGCGTTTCTACCGCGCGTCTCGAGCAAGTGAACATCCTCACCGCGGAGAAACAAGGCATTTCGATTGACGATGTCCGCGCCAGCCACATCAACAACATCCCGCTCGGCCGCTACGGCACACCGGACGAATACGGCCGTGTCGCCGCCTTCCTCTGCTCCGCCGCAAATACCTACCTGACCGGCCAAACCATCCTCTTCGACGGCGGCATGATTAAAGCCTACTAATCCCCAAACAAGAAAGGGCTCCACTTCAAACGAAGTGGAGCCCTCTTTTCATTTTACTTAATAACAACCGCAAGCATGGAAGCATCCTTATCGCTCACATTCTCCACGCTGTGCGAAGCTCCGCCACCTGTAAATACAGCATCCCCCGCCACGAGGTCCTTGGTAATCCCGTCATCCGTCAGACGCAAGGTGCCGGAGATGATATAATATAGTTCCGCGTCCGGTCCATGCGCATGCTCTCCCGCCGAACTCCCGGGCGGCACCGTGATAAGCGCGACCATGGTGGCCTTGTCAAGCAGTTCCTCCTCGGCAAAAACGACAGTCCGGAATATATCCCCATTCCCGCCCCGCACATTGCTGGCTGTCACCGTCGTGAGCTGATCTTTTTGTTTAATCATGACCCAGTCTCCTCGTCGTCGTGATCGTCACTCTCAATATACATCTCTTCCGCTTCCAGTTGTGCTTGTTTGAGTTTTTCTGTGATTGTTACAAGTGCACCGGTGGTTGCCTCTAGTGCCTCTACGGCAGTTGCCATTCGCCCTGATAACCGGAAATACATAGCCTTATAATCTGGCATAACAATCCCTCCGTTTATGTGATTCAACCTGTTATTACAGCACCTTTGAGTCTACCACACCCCCTCTCGCAAAGCAAGAAAAACCAAAAAAAGAGTGACAAAACCGAACGGAGAGCGTATACTACAAAAAACTAAACCCATGTCAAACATCCCGTGTGAAGGTGGTTTCATTATGGCTCGATTCCTCAAATCTCTACCCGTTCGCCTACTAATCGCACTCGCAATCGGCATCGCGCTGGGCTCCTATGTCAACGAGACGGTAATCACCGTGATCGACAGCATCCGCCACATCTCGGGGCAGATCGTGTTCTTCGCCGTGCCGCTTATCATCCTCGGCTCTGTCGCCCCCTCGATCGCGCGGATGGGCAAACACGCCTCCCGCCTCCTCGGGCTGTCCCTGATCTTGGCGTATACCTCGGTGGTCGGCGCCGGATTCCTCTCCATGTTCGCGGGCCGCGCCATCATCCCGCACCTCTCCATCGCGGACGCCGCAGCCGGCGCAAATGCCCTGCCTCCCATGGTATTCACGCTCAACATCCCGCAGATCATGCCCGTCATGAGCGCCTTGGCTCTCGCGCTCTTAGTCGGCCTTGCCGTTGTGTGGACCAAGTCAAACACCTTCGCAACTCTCTTGGAAGAATTCCAGCAAATCGTACTGGCCATCGTGCGGAAAGTGGTCATCCCCATCCTGCCCATCTTCATCTGCGCGACCTTCGCGACCCTCGCCTACCAAGGCCGCATCACCGTCCAGTTGCCCGTATTCCTGCAAGTCATCGGCATCATCTTCGCTGTCCACGTCCTCTGGATCGCGGTTCTCTATATAGTGGCCACACTCTATTCGGGGCGTAACCCCATCGAAGTCATCCGCCACTATGGCCCCGCCTGGCTCACCGCTTTCGGCACCATGTCCTCCGCCGCCACCTTGCCGGTAGCCTTGCGCGCGGCGTCAAATGCGAAGAATCTAGATCAAAACGTGGTCAGCTTCGGCATCCCGCTCTTCGCCCACATCCACATGCCCGGCTCGATCATCAGCATCGTTTTCCTCGCCACGACAGTCTCCCAAGTACTATATGGCGCTCTGCCAGATCTCGGGACCATGCTCCTCTTCGTCCCGCTCGTCGCCATTTTCGCCGTGGCCGCCCCCGGTGTCCCCGGCGGTACGCTCATGGCGTCGCTGGGCCTCATCACAGCCGTCTTAGGCTTCGACGAAATCGGCATCGGCCTCATGCTCGCCATCTTCGCCCTCCAAGACAGCTTCGGCACCGCCTGCAACATCACCAGCGATGGGCCGATGATGATGACGTTGTCCAAGTACACGGAGTCGCATGGCCTGACGTTGGAGGAAGAGCAGAAGACTGTGTTTTAATCAAACACCGCACAAACAAAAGCGGGGAGCCAAACAGCTCCCCGTTTTTCTATAAGCCCCGATACATCCCAACATCAAATGTCTCAAACCGCGCTTCTTTGCGCACATATAACGGATGGTGCGGATGTCCATCTTTGGTTGACTTACCGCGCGATACCCATTGACAATTCTGCAATTCCGACAACACAATAATACGCCGCACCAACGGAATAAGATAAGGCCGCTTACAAATCAATGCGCCCCAAGCCGCCCAAAGCGTATACGCCTTGCCATCAATCAGCCCAGCGATTTGGCGTTCATTTTCCGCCTGCAACACCGGGCAAGGCGCTTTGTGCAAATCATCCGGATCCGTCGCCCGTTGCGGATAGACATTGAGCATCACAAAGCTGTCATAGCCTCGCTCTTCCGCCTGCCGTCGCACCAAATTCACCGTCGGATCCAAACGATTCGGCTCCGCCGTACTCGGATTAATTCCAAAACAGATCAAGGGCCGTTCTCCAACCGTACCTACTATGTAGCGCGCCGCATTATCGGACGTGTGTTCATAGAGCCACTTCATATACATCCTCCGATCTCGCCTAAAAAGTCGGATTCTCTTCAAACGCCCTTGCCCTTCAAAAACAAAACCGAAGCCCAACGGAGTGGGTTCGGTTTTGGGGCGCAGCGACGGGATTGCGCAATGCAGTTTTCGGCAAAAGCCGCAGGCTGAAGCCGGAAACGGAATGGAGCTGCCCCGAGAGCGAGCATTGGAGCGGGTGATGGGAATCGAACCCACGCTGCCAGCTTGGGAAGCTGGAATTCTGCCATTGAACTACACCCGCTTAGGCGCATACGTTTTCTATGGAAAACGTATTAGTTCGCTTCGCTCACGATGCGCCTTCGAAGGGGGACTAGTCCCCCTTCGACCTTCCCCCTAGTCTCCGACGGGGTTAAGGTCAAGGGCTTGTTGGCTTGCGAACCGCACACATTATACCACGCCTCGCATAGAAAAATCAAGTATATTCCTCCCTTTCCCCTCATACTTATCCACCAAGGACATCCATAGGGGGCGAGGCAATATGAGAGGTAAGCGAATCATCGCGGGGATATTGTTGGTTCTGTTGCTGACAAGTCCGGCAAGCGCATTTTGGAGTGGAAATCCGTGGGAGCCGGAGGTCATTCCGGTCGCGGCACCGTCAATCAGCGTCGACGTACCCTTCGCGATCTTGATGGAAAAAGAAACCGGAGCCGTCCTCTTCGAGCAAGACGCGGACACACCGACCCCGCCGGCAAGCATCACAAAAATCATGACCACCCTGCTCGTCCTCGAAGAAATCGAAGCCGGGCGGCTCAGTTTAGACGATATCATCACCACCTCCCGCCACGCCGCCAGCATGGGCGGCTCACAGATCTATCTGGAAGAAGGCGAACAGATGACCGCGCGCGATATGCTCAAAGCCATCGTCGTCTCCTCCGCGAACGACGCGTCCGTCGCGATGGCCGAACATGTCGCCGGAACGGAGGAAGCCTTCGTCGCCCGGATGAACCAACGGGCCGCAGAACTCGGTATGGTCAACAGCGTCTTCCTCAACAGCACCGGCCTGCCGATGGACGCCAGAGAAAGCCACGTCACCGCCAGAGACGTCGCCCTGATGAGCCGCGCGCTCATCCAACACGAACTTGTGCGCGAGTTCTCCATGATTTGGATGGACACCGTCCGAAATGGTGAGTTCGGCCTAAGCAACACAAACCGCCTCATCTACTACTTCGAAGGCGCAACCGGCCTCAAAACCGGCTTCACCCAAACAGCCATGTACTGCCTCGCCGCCACCGCCGAACGAAACGGCGTAGAATATATCGCCGTCGTCCTCCACGGCGCAACCAGCGCACAACGTTTCGAGTCAGCACAGGCCCTGCTCAACTTCGCCTTCGCCAACTACACGCTGATAGACGTCAGGCCCGAGGCCGTATTGCCCCCCATCCGCGTAGAACTCGGGGAGGCAGACACCGTCCAACCCATCCTAGGCGGCCATCCGCGCCTGCTCCTCGAACGGCGCACAGCATCCAACGTGACACAGATCGTGGAACTGCCAGACTTCATCCCCGCCCCGGTAGCAGCGGGCCAAGAACTCGGCACACTGACCGTTTCAGACGGAGACGCCATCGTCGCCGTAATCCCGCTCGTGGCGGGCGATGCGGTGGAAAAAATCTCCCTAGTCCAGGTGTTCCAGAAATTTTTGCGACTTCTCTTCACGGGTGGATTGTAAAATTTGGAATTTTGCGGTAAAATACGGAATACGGATGAGGAGCGGGCCATCCCGCTCCTCCGCTTTTTGAACGGCACACAAGAGGAGGCTTCCATCGATGATTAAACTCGATCTATCAGGGGTATCCCCATTTTTAGAAAAATCCCAGTGGCAAAAGACCGAACAAGTGGGCCAAATCCACGACACACTGGTCAACAACTACGGCGTAGACTACGACTTCACCACCTGGATGAATCTGCCCGAAACCTACGATAAAGACGAGTTCCGCCGCATCAAACAGGCGGCGGAAAAAATCAAATCCGAGGCAGATGTGCTCCTCGTCATCGGCGTAGGCGGCTCCTATCTCGGGGCCAGAGCGGGAATCGAGCTCCTGCGCTCACCGAACTATAATCTGACCTCGAAATATACGCCCAACATCTATTTTGTCGGCAACAATCTCTCCGCCGAGCACATCAACGAAATTGGGCACCTGCTGAAGGATAAAAACTTCTCCATCAATGTCGTCTCCAAATCCGGCGGCACGCTAGAGCCGGGCATCGCGTTTCGCGTATTCAAAAACTTCCTCGAAAGCCGCTACGGCGATATCGGCGCCAAAGGCCGGATCTACGTCACCACAGACCGCGGCAAAGGCTCCCTCCGCAAATGGGCCGACAAAGAGGGCTTCGAAAGCTTCAAAATCCCAGACCGCATCGGCGGCCGCTACAGCATCCTCACCGCGGCGGGCCTTCTACCCATGGCAACCGCCGGGATCGACATCGACAAAGTGATGGCTGGCGCGTTCGAAGCCATGAAGACCTATTTGGTAGACAAGAGCTTTGACAACCCCGTCTGGCAATACGCCGCAGTCCGGCAGGCGCTCTACGCCGAGGGGCGGAACATCGAAGTGCTCGCCAGTTTTGAGCCAGCTTTCCGTTTCATGGCTGAATGGTGGCGGCAGCTCTTCGGCGAGAGCGAGGGCAAAAGCCATGGCGGCATCTTCCCCTCCAGCGTAGACTTCTCCGCAGACCTGCACGCCATGGGCCAATACCTCCAAGACGGCTCAAGAAACCTGATGGAAACCGTCGTCTCTTTTGACAGCTTCCGCCGAGACATTAAAGTCCCCCCCATCGCGGAAGATTACGACGGCCTCAACTACCTCGCGGGCCGCAGCGTCGATTCCATCAACCAAATCGCACGCCAAGCCACCGTCAAAGCTCATGTAGACGGCGGCGTTCCCGTCATGGGCCTTTCCCTGCCAGACATGAGCGACACGGCCTTCGGCTGGCTCGTCTACTTCTTCCAATTCTCTGCCGCGCTCTCCGCCTCCATCCAAGGCGTCAACCCCTTTGATCAACCGGGTGTAGAAGCCTATAAAGCAAACATGTTCCGCCTGCTCGGCAAGCCCGAATAAAAATCCGCCTTCCGGAATCTCGCCGCAAAAAGCGGTTGCCATTTTCAGGGGAAACTGATACAATTAGGATAGGAAATGATTCGACTACGATAGATTGCACACACCAAATAATTCTATTATAGGAGCGTGGTTGTCATGGTTAAGCTCATCATGGGCCCCAAGGGTTCCGGGAAGACCAAACTGATGATCGAACTAGTGAAAGAAGCCATTGCGGCGGAACGTGGAGACGTCGTATGCCTCGAAAAAGGCGCAAAACTCATGTACGACATCCCCCATAAAGCAAGACTGATCTCCATCTCGCAATATGACTTCGGCAGCTATGCGTTTTTGAAAGGCTTCCTCAGCGGCCTCAACGCCAGCAACTACGACGTCTCCGCCGTATTCATCGAAGCTTTGCACAAGTTCGTAGACACCACGCAAGAAGCCGAACTGGAAGCACTCCTCGCTTGGATGATGGAGTTCAGCGAAAAAACCGGCATCGCCTTCACCATCACATACGCCGCAGACCCTGCTCTGGCCTCCGAGGGGATCAAAAAGTTTCTGTAAGAACAAACACAAACCAACGGGCGGCCCATTGGCTGTCTCTACTTCGTAGGGGCGCACAGTGTGCGCCCGTTCGTTTTTCTCTCCACTCCGCAGGGATACCGCCCTCGACGTCCCGTTCCCAATTTGCTCGCGCCCATTTTAAACCAAAGATAGAAGGGTTATAATGAAAATTAAAAAAGCCGTCATCCCCGCCGCCGGTCTAGGGACACGGATGCTCCCGGCGACCAAGACCATCCCAAAAGAAATGCTCCCCCTGCTGGACAAACCGGTGATCCAATACATCATCGAAGAAGCTGTCGCCTCAGGGATCGAGGAGATTTTGGTCATCACCAACCGCGCAAAGTCCGCGATGGACGATTATTTCGACTACCATCCCGAACTCGAAGAACGCCTCCTGCGAGACGGAAAAATCAAAGAATGTGAAGCCGTGCGCCGCTCAGCAGACCTCGCGGAGATTTTCTATGTGCGGCAGAAAGAGACAAAGGGCCTGGGCCACGCCATCTGGCGCGCCAAAAGCTTCGTCGGCAACGAGCCCTTCGCCGTCCTCCTAGGCGACGACATCATGCGCTCACAGACCCCGGTGCTTAAACAACTCATCGACGCCGCGGAGAAATACAACGCCTGCTGCGTCGGCACCCAAGCCGTCGCCGATGATGCGGTAAGCCGATATTCCTCGCTCAAGGTAAGCCCCTTGGAAGACACCATCTACAAAGTTACAGACATGAACGAGAAACCCTCCCCCGAAGAGAAGTTCTCCAACTTCGCCATCCTCGGCCGCTATGTGCTCACCCCCGCCATCTTTCCCATTCTGGAAAACACGCCCCCCGGCAAGGGCGGCGAAATCCAATTGACAGACGGCTTAAAACAACTCTGCCTCAGTGGCCACCCCTTCGTCGCCAAAGAGTTCGAAGGTCGCCGCTACGACACCGGCAACCTTTGCGGCTTCCTAGAAGCCACGCTCGATTTCGCTCTAGACGCCCCAGAAACAGGCGATTTCCTGCGAGAGTATATCAAGTCCAAGGCGTAAAATCTGACGATTGCCCTACCACTATATTTTAGAAAAGAGGAATTAGAATGAGCGCAAAAAATATTAGACTTGTCGGCATTTTGTTCGGTGCGGTGATGCTAGTGTTCGGACTTACAGCCAAGCGCAATTGGGCAAAAGCGTTGCTGCTCACACTCGGGGCAGTCAACGTTGTGGGAAATCTGCTGGCAGATGATGCGGTATTTGAAGAGATAGAGGCACAAATTAACGAACAGATCAACGAACAGGTGAACAACAGCGAGAATCCGTTGTAGTCGCTTGCCTCATAGCCCAAGAGGATTGCGCAATGAAAAAGAAAGTGATTTTTCTGCTCGTTACGCTGGCGCTTGTCAGTTTTATATTTGTGGCTTGCCGCAATAACCCTGTGTCGCGGTGTCCAACGCTGCAAACTTATCCCGCACTTGAGCAGGTCGTAACGATGACTGTCACTGACATAAACGCATCTGTGGTCACTGTTTCGATTCAAAATAACAGCGATTTTCCTCTCATAACAGGCTTGCCTTTTGAACTTGACGTCTATGACCAGGGTGTTTGGCGGCGCGTCATGCCGCACGAAGGATGGGGCTTTCTCGCTATCGGACTACCGATTGCGCCGCGTGAATCGTTCGAGATGCCAAAAGACCTACAAGCCTACTTACCCCTAGAGCCGGGTCTTTACAGAATCCGAAAAGATGTGTTCATAGATACATGGCGAGCAGGCCCGTTCACAAACGGGCAGCCACGACCTTCCACAGAAACCTCGCACGAAATCGCAGCAGACTTTCGCTGGGCTTGATAAGGAGCAACCATGAACCACACCCCCCATCCCGATCACACCCCCACACCCCGTCCTGTCCGCTTCATGGGCCTCTACGACTGGATGCAGAGCTTCGTCATCGTCTTTCTGCCCATCATCTTACTGCTGACCTTCGTAGGCCACACGATGGCTGTGCGGCAAGAATCCATGTCCCCCACCCTCCACGACGGCGACCAGATGATCGTACGCAGCATCTTCTACACCCCTCGGCGCGGAGACGTGGTCATCTTCTCCAAGCGCGATTTCCGGGACGGAGAGGCCCTGGTCAAACGCATCATCGCACTCGAGGGAGACGTGATAGACATCAACGGGACAACAGGCGTGGTCTATGTCAACGGCGAACCTCTGACCGAACCCTTTACCAGCGGCCCAACCTTCCACATGGGCAATATCGACTACCCCTTTCTCGTACCAGCAGGCCACGTCTTCGTCCTCGGAGACAACCGCAACAACTCCCAAGACAGCCGCCACAGATCCATCGGACCCGTGGACGAACGAGAAATCATCGGCCAAGTGGTGGCCGTAATCATGCCCATTAACCGCGCCGGCCTCATCATCGGCTAGGGGCGGTCATCGTCCGCTCCTCACACAATGCGCCACACCCCCATCAAGGAGGCCGCTATGCACAAACACTGGTGGCTCACCCCCCTATACTGCTTCCTAGCCGTCGCCCCTCTGGCGGCGGCTTTTTGGACATTCCTCAATCTCCCGCCGACAGTCTACATCACCCCCACCATGGCCCTCGCAATCGACCGCGTCGGCATGTGGATCCTGCCGGTCCTCAACGCCCTCTTCGCCGTAATCCTCCACCCCCTCACAGACCGCATGGCCAAATCCGCCGAAGCAAAAGCCCTGGATCGAGGCCGAGCGACCGACATCGCCGCAGTCGCCCCCTGGATTCGAGTATTCCTGCTGGCCCTCCTCTCCGGCATCTGCCTCACCGTGGTCTACGGCCACGCAACCCTGGCCCAGGCCCCCCTCACAACCGCACTAATCGGCCGGGTGATCGCCCTGGTTTCAGGCCTCGGCACCGCAGTCGTCGCGACCCAACTCGCCGACGCAAGCGAGAAAAACACCTTCGCCCTCCGCTGGTCATACACGGAGCGCAGCCAAAACGTCTGGCTCCGTACACACAAACTGGGCGCCACGGTCCTCCACATCACAGGCGCCATCATGACGGGCACAGGGTTCCTCCTCGGCGGTCTTGAGGCGGTAATTGCGGTCGTCTTCGCCCTCGCCTTCGCCCTGTTCGGACTATATTTGTACGCCAAACGCCTCTATGAAGATGAATTTCGCCGTTGACAGATCGGGCGATCCATCGTATACTAGCCACACAACTAAACACAGGGGGGCTGGATGTTTCCGGCTGAGATTGGGCCAAGTAAGGCCCGGCAACCCTGGCGTCCCGCAAACAGAGTGTCTGCTCTTTGCGAGAACGCGAGACCTGATCCGGGTAATGCCGGCGTAGGAAGTGGGGGCAACCTATCTGCGCAAGCTGACCTGTAGCTTGTGCATTTTTTGTACCCTTCCTTCCAGAAAAAGGAGGAAATCGTCCATGTCAAGTACTGTCCATCCGTCCCGCCTAAGACTTCGCGCCCTCTGCGAAGCAGCCATCTTCGTGGCAATCGCCATCGTTCTGCATCAGCTTCGGTTCCGTCTGATGCCGCAGGGCGGCTCGGTAAGTTTCATCTTGGTCCCGCTTGTCATTTATTCCATCCGCTGGGGCCTTGCCATGGGCCTCCTCAGTTCCTTCGCCTTCGGTATCATCCGCACCATCATGGCCGGCGGCTTCGCCTGGGGCTGGCAAGCAGTCGTGCTCGACTTCTTCGTCGCCAACACCGTCATCGGCCTCGCCGGTCTATTTTATCGCCGCGCCGGCTCCGCCCCCATGCTCGCGGCCTTCGTAGCAGGCCTCGCGCAATACGCCATCCACTGGCTCGCCGGCGCCCTCATCTTCGCCGAGTGGATGCCGGAAGAATTCATGGGCATGCCCATGGGTAACCCCTGGATCTATTCCCTCCTCTACAACGCGACCTACATGGTACCAAACATCATCCTGGCCGTCATCACCGTCGGACTCCTATCCGTCCCACTAAAAACCTACATCCGCGGCGAAGACCTCGCATAGACCCCACTTCAAGCAAAAAGCGTCCCCCTCATCACAAGGGGGACGCTTTTTCTTTATATTCCCCTCCTCGGGGTAGTCACTTCCTTTTTTACACCTACAGCCCGCGCCACTCATCCGGCCGCAACACACTCGTATCCTCCATCGCCGCGCGCACCTGCTGTAACATCCGCTCCTTATCCTCCGGCAGCACCCCCGCCAACACCAGCCAATTCGACGCGTGATTGCTCCGCAAAACCGTCTTCTTCACACAGTTCGTATGTTCGAGGATCATCTCTAACTCCGCCACCGTCTCCCGCGCCGTAAGCGGCTGAAACGCGCCGGACTCCGCATCCGCAAACAAGGGCGTACGCGGCGTAATCATCAAACTCAGGAGCCCCACATAAGTCGCCCCCATCGCCGAAATCGCCTCCCCCGTCTTAACCGCGTGTTCCTCCATGAGTTCCGTGCCGCCAAGCCCCAGCACAAAGGTGACCGACGCCTGTATCCCCGCGCGCTCAATCTTCTGAACCGCCGCAATCGTCTCCTCGGCAGTCTCGCCCTTATTCACCCGCCGCAGCACCTCATCCGACCCGGACTCCGCCCCGATATAAGCAATCCCCAGCCCCGCATCCGCCAGTCTCCGCAGGTCCTCTTCGCTCTTCCGCAAAATCTGCGTCGGACGGCTATAAATGCCCACGCGAGAACACTCCGGAAACAGTTCCCGGATCGTGCCCAGCAAATGCAACAGTTTATCCGTCGCCAAACAAAGCGCATCCCCATCGGCGAGAAAAATCCGCTCAACCCGCCGATACGCCCGCCGCGCCTCCTGCAAGTCCGCAAGCACCGTCTCAAACGGCTTCACCCGAAACGCCTTCCCCTTATACATCTCACAAAACGTACAAGCATTATGCGTACACCCAACTGTCACCTGTAAAATCAAACTCGATGCCTCGCTAGGGGGACGGTAAATGGCTCCTTCGTATTGCATGGTGATTCTCCTTCCTACCGTATCAGATACAAAAAAGCCCTGTAATTCTAAAAAATTACAGGGCTTTCTTTCTCTTGGATCTTGCCCTTCCCCAATTCGGGTACCCGCTTCGCTCGAATCGGAAGCGAACGACGGGCTTGCGGCACGCAGTTTTCGCCAACGGCGGAAACGGAGCACAGCAAGCCCGGTAGTGAACTCTGGCGGGGCGATGTTTTCCAAATAAGAACACAATTCCTCGCCTACAGGATCGCCCTCTAATTCGCTAAGTAGCAGGGTTTTTGTACCCTTATCGTAATTTAGCCCAATCACGATCTTATCATCATCAAGATAAACGAAATTCAGGAAAATGTCAATAACTTCTCTACGATAAGCGATATTGTTCACATCGCCGTCTTTGAATCTGTCAAGCCAAAACATGATTTGCTCTTTGCCCAGCGGGGTCTTTTCTATCTTCTCTTTGGCGATGGAAATCTCTAAATCTTCCTTTTTGACTTCCAAGCCGTCAAGCCGTTCTTTCGCTGAAATGTTCACCATGCCATCTTCCATGAGGTCAAGCAAATTGCTGATTTTCTTCTCGACCTCGCCGAGCTGCTTTTGCAGAAATGGTAGCACGGTATTTTCCCGTTTTTGATACTCTACTACCAAATCGGCGAGCCTTTCAATCGCACCATCCTCTGCCAGAAATTCTTGTATTCGCAAGGTGACGATCCGCTCAATCCAATCCTTTTTGACCGCCTTTTTTGAGCAAGACCGCTTGTAGAGGGCATTGCCACATTTGTAGTAATGGTGGACTTTGCCTGTCTTGCTCGTGCCGCCTGTGCCGACCATCATGGTCTTGTCTTTTCCGCAAAATAGCTTGGTCGTGAGGACATATTCAACGATGGCTTTTTGTGCGGCTGGCTTGTGTTTGTTCTTCTCCATCCGCTCCGCCACTTGCTTGAAGATGTCTTCTGGAATAATGGCAGGCATACCGTTTGGAGTGATAGTATCGCCATAGCGATACTCGCCGATATAGCGGCGATTTTTCAGAAGATTGTGCATACTGGCTTTGTTGGTATATTTGTACTTTGAGTTAGCAAATACGCCACGGGCGTTGAGGTCTGCGCTGATTTCTTTCACAGTCTGCCCATCGGCATAGCGGGTGAAGATTTCAAGCACAATGGGAGCAGTGAGCGGGTCAATCTCATAATACCGCTCGGCGTTTACCTTGTACCCGAAAGGAATATGCCCACCGTTCGCCTTGCATTTTAAGGCGTTTTCTTTTTGTCCACGCTTGACTTTGACCGATAATTCCGCCGAATAATACTCCGCCATTCCCTCTAACATGGATTCAAGGATTATCCCCTCCGGCCCATCTGATATGTTCTCTTTCGCAGAAACAACCTTTACACCGTTTCGCTTTAAGATTGCCCGATAGGTGGCGGAATCTACTCTATTTCTCGCAAAACGGTCTAATTTCCAAACGAGAATTACCTCAAATTGCCGTCTGCTACTATCGCTAATCATTTTCAGAAATTCGGGGCGGTCATCAGTCTTGGCAGACAAGGCACGGTCAATATAGGTATTGACTATCGTCATATTGTGCCGCTCTGCGTATTCTTTGCACTCTCGCAGTTGCCCCTCAATGGATTCTTCCCGCTGTCCGTCCGAACTGTATCTGGTGTAGATTACAGCTTTCATTCCTTGCCCCCTTTCGCCATTTCAAGTAGCATATCCTTTAACCTTGCGTTCATAGGGGAACTTGGGTCAAAGCACATTTCCACGAACTCCC
>Ga0131853_10001298_pt1 | contig 44870 bp, 68 predicted proteins | sample TergutLab28metaG_FD_92764 | JGI IMG/M metagenome (GOLD analysis project Ga0131853, IMG submission 92764) | Labiotermes labralis P1 segment gut microbial communities from Petit-Saut dam, French Guiana - Lab288 P1 (version 2) (version 2) | ecosystem: Host-associated > Arthropoda: Insects >... | reverse complement strand
TGCCGCTGCGTTCCCTGGTTTCGGTACCGGTAACGGTGCTTTCCCTGGGACCGGTAACTTTGCCGCCGCGTTCCCTGGAATCGCTAAAGTACGCTCTGCGATCCCTGAATACGGTACGAGTACCGCTGAACTCCCTGGGCAGGGTACCTCTATCGGTGCGTTCCCTCGGCAGGGTAACCATACCGTTGGGATCTCTGGGCATGTTACCGTTGCCGAATCTGTCACTGGGCAATTTAACGTTACCGGTGCTGTACTTGGGCACGGAAACTTTGCCGGAAAGTTCCCTTGTGCCATTATAATTATCGGTGCGGTCCTGTGCACGGTACCGGTGCCGATGCGGTCCCTGGGCACGGTATCGTTAACGATGCGGTCCCTGGACACACTACTGGTGATTCTGCGTTCCCTGTGCACAGTATCGATGCCGGTGCAGCCCCTGGGTACTTTACTGGAGCTATAGCGTTTACTTGATTACGGTACCTGTGCCGGAGTGGTCCTTGTGCACGGTACCTGTACCGCTGGGCACAGTACCGTTGCCGATGCCATCCATGGGCACATTATCAGAACCGGTGTGGTCCCTGGGCACGGCACCGCTGACGGTGCGTTCTCTGCGCACGGTACCTGGGCCGCTGGTGTCACTGGTCAAGGTACCGGAACCGCTTCGTTCCCTAGGTACAGTAACGTTAACGCTGCATTCCTTGGGCACGGTACCGTTGGAGCTGTTGTCCCAGGTCCTAGTACCGTTACCGCCGCGTTCCCTGGGCACACTAATCTTGCTGCTGCGTTCCCTGGGCTCAGTAAACCTGCCGCAGCGTTCCCTGCTCTCGTTACATTTGCCGCTGTGTTCAAGGAACGGTACCGTTCCCTGTGCGTTCCCTGGCTATGGTACCGTACCCGGTGCTGTCCCTGCGCAAGGTAACGGTGCCGCCGCCGTCCGTGTGCATGGGTCCCGATACTGGTCCTTTCCCCGGGCACAATACCGTTGCCGCTGCGGTCCCTGTGAATTGTACCCGTACCGCTTCAGTCCCTGAACATGGTACCGTTACCGGTGCGTTCCCTTAGCACGGTACCGTTACCGGTGCGGTCCCTGAGCACGGTAGATTCGCCGGTGCATTCCTAGGGCACGATAACCTTTCCGGTGCGTTCCCTGGACACGTTACCGGTGCCGGTGCGTTCTCTGTTCACAGTACCGGTGAAGCTACGTTCCCTGGGCATGGTACCAATAGCGTTGCGTTCCTGGGCGCCGTTCGAATGCCGCTGCGGTACATGAGAACGGTGCCCGTGCCGCTGCGTTTCCTGGGTTAGGTACCGTTACCGGTGCGTTGCCTGTGCAAAGTACCTTTCCCTCCGTGGTCCCTGGGCTAAGTGCCGTTACCTCTACAGTTCCTGGGTACGGCAACGGTATCGCTGATTTCTCTGGGCACGGTGTTTGTATCGGTGCATTCCATGTCAGGTTACCGACACCGTTGCAGTCCCTGGGTACGGTACCGGTACCTGTGCGGTTCCTAGGGACGGTACTGTTACCGATGCGATCCCTTGGCACAGTACCTGTGCCGGTAAGGTCCCTGAGAGCCGTATGTTTCTTGGTGCGTTCCTGGGCACGATACCGTTTCTGCTGCGGAACCTGGGCATGGAACCGGTATCGGTGCGTTCCCTGAGCACGGTACTGTAGTATCAACGGTCCTTGGGTATGGTACCGGTACCGGTGACGCTGCGGTCTCTGGACTCCATACCGGTTACGCTGCGGTCCCTGGATACGGTACACGTGCAGCATCGGTCCCTGGGCACGTTACCGCTCATTCTGCGTTCGCTGGGCACGATACCGTTCCACTGCTTTCCCTGGTCAATTTATAGTTACCGTTTCGATCCCTGGGAATGTTAATGGGGCCTCTGCATTCCCTGGGCACGGTTGCCGTACCGCTGCATTCCCTGGGCAAAGTACCCTTAACGCCGTTGTCCCTGGGCAAGGTAACCTTGCCGGTAAAATCAATGAGAACGTTAACGTTGTTGCTGCGTTCCATGGGAACGGTATCCTTGCCGGTGCGTTCCCTGAGAACGTTACCTGTGCCGGTGTGGCCCAGGGCACGATACAGGTAAGGGTGTGTTCCCTTGGCCCTGTATCGTTGCCGGTGCATTTCCTGGTTACGGCAACGGTACCGTTGCATTCCCAGTGTATGGTACAGTTGTAGCTCAATACCCTGGGCACCGTATCGGTACCAGTGTGTTTCCTGGGAATGGCACCGATACCCCTGCGAACGATGGGCACGGTACCAGTGCCGCTGGGCACGGTAACGTTCCCGCTGCGGTCCATGGGCGCGGCAAGTAATCCGTTGTGTTCATTGGTTATGTTAAGGTTGCCGCCGGATTCCCTGGGTACGGTACCGGTACCGCTGCAGACCCTGGGCATGGTATTACTGCCGCTGCAGGCCCTGAGCACGGTATTTTTGCATTTCGGGCCCTGGACACGCTAACGTTAAAGGTGCGTTCCCTGTGTACGTTAGCTATTCCGCCAAGTTCCCTGGATACGTTAACATTACCGGTGCGTTCCCTGAACTCGTTGTCCGTGCCGCAGCTGTCCCTAGGCACGGTACCGTTGATGGTGCGGTCCCCGGGCTCTGTACCGTTATCGATGCGTTCCCTGGGAATGGTACAAATGTCGCCGCGTTCCCTGGCCACGGCACCTTAAACGGTGCTTTACCTGGGTACCGTAACGTTGCCGCTGCCATCCCTGAGCAAGTTATCATTACAGCTGCAGTCCCTGGTAAATTTAACTGTACCGGTGCGTTCCCTGGGCATGTTCTCGGTATCGGTGCGTTCCCTGGGTACGTTACCGGTGCATGTGCTGTCCCAGCGCACGGTACTCTTAACGGTGCAGACCCTTGGCACGTTGCCGTTGCCCGTGAAATCCCTGCGCACGTTAATGTATAAGATGCGGGCTCTGAGCACGGTACCGGTTCCGCTGTGATCCCTGGGACGTTTCCGGTGCCGCTGCGAACCATGGGCAGGTTTCCTTTGCCTATTCGTTTTCCGGACACGTTACCGTGGCCGCTGGGGACCTACAGCACGATAGAGGTGCCGTCTCGGTCTCTGGGCATGGTAGCGATACCGCTTCTTTCACTGATCAACGGTACCGGTGCCGCTGCGTTCTGTTAGCACGGTACCGACGCCCCTGCCTTCCCTGGGCGTGGAGCTGTTGACGCTGCGGTAACTGAACCCGGTACCGTTAATGGTGCGTTTCCTGGCTACGGAACCGTTCCCGGTGCAGTCCCTCGTTACGGTACATTTGCCGCTGCGCTCCCTGTGCATGCTATAGGTGACGCTGCGTTCCGTGTGCACGGTACCGCATCCGCTGCTCTCCCTGCGCAAGCTATCGGTACCGGTGCGGTCCATGGGAAAATTACCCATTCCTCTGCGTTCGCTGGCCACATTCCCGGTGCCGATGCAGCCCCTGGGCACGATACAGGTGCTGCTGCGATCCTTGGGCACGAAACGTCTGCCGCAGTTATCCCTGAACACGGGTCCGTTACGGATGATTTCCCTGTTCACAATACTCGTGCCGCTGCGGTTCCTGCGCACGGTAATGTTCCCTCTGTTTTTCCTGGGCCAGGTACTGCGTTCCCTGGACACGTTACATTTGCCGATGTTCCCTCTGGTATCCGTAACGTGCCCCTGTGTCCCTGGGTACGGTAACGTTACGGCTGAGGTCCCTGGGTAAGGTACCGTTCCAGGTGTGTTCTCTGGGTATGGTACCGTTACCGATGCTTCCGTGGGTGCTGTAACGGTGACGATATGGTCCCTGGGCAATGTACCGTTGTCTGTGCGGTCCTAGGTACGTTACCGTCGCCGCTGCGGTCTCTGGGCTTGGTACCGTTAACGGAACGATCCCTGAGCACGGTAACGGATTCACTGCTGTCCCTTTGCTCGGTACCGTTACCGCCACGCGTCGTGGGATCTCTATCGGTACCTGTGCGTTGCCTGGTCACAGCACCTGTGCCTCTGCATTCCCTAGGCACATTACCGGAGCCGGTGCGGTCCTTGGGCACGGTACCGTAGCTGTTGCATTCCATGGGCACTGCACCTCTACGGGAGTTTTCCCTACGCACGTTAACGGTAACCCTGCGAAACCTGGGCACCGTACCATTACCTATGCGTTCCCTGGTCACGCTACCGATACCGCTGCGATCTTGGGCACGGTACCGTTACCGGTGTGATCCCTGGTCTCCGTACCGGTGCCGCTGCGTTCCCTGGGCAAAGCACCGCAACCAGTGTAATACCTGATCACAATACCAGTAGCGCTCTGTTCCCTGGTCACGGTACCGTTGCCGTTGCATACCCTGGGTACATTAACTTCAATGATGCGATTCCTGGCACGGAACCGGTGCCGCTAAGGTCCCTGAGCAGCGTACCGCTACCTGTGCGGACACTGGGCAATTTGCCGTTGATGCTACTTCCATGTGCACGGTACCGTTACCGGTGCGTTTTCTGGGCACGATTCCTCTGCCGCTGCGATCGCTGATCAGGGTACCGTTAACGGTGCTGTCCCTGGGAACGGTACCGATGCTGCCGCGGAGCGTGGGCACGGTAGATTAACCGCTGCAATCCCTGAGTACGGCAGCGCTAACGGTGCGGTCCCTGGGCACTTTACCACTGCCGCCGCGTTCGCTGGGCACGGTACGTGTGCAACGGTCCTGGACTAGGTACCGAGTCCATTTCGGGCCCTAAGCACGGAACACATGCCGCTGCGTTCCCTGGGCACGGTGCCGTTACCCATACGTTCCCGTGCACGGTAAATGTGCCCCTGCGTTCTCAGGGGCAGAGCACCGGTACCGCAGAAATATATGCGCACGGTACATTTACCTTTGCGGACCCTGGGCACATTAACTTTGCCGCTGCTGTCAGTGGGCAAGGTAATAGTACTCCTGTGTTCCGTGGGCCCGGTACCAATGCCGCTGCCGTCCCTTTGCTCGGTAACCTTATCGGTGCTGTCCCATTTCTAATTAGCGGCAACGCTGCTGTCCCTGGTCACGGTAAAGTTGCCGTTACGATCACTGGAAACATAAACGTTGCCGCTGCGTTCCCTGGGTGCATTACTGGAATCGCTGCCTACCTGGGCACAGTACCGGTGACGGTGCGATCCTTGGGCACGGTATTGTGCCGCTGCGTTCCCTGAGCACGGTACCATAAACGTTTCGGACCGTGGGCACGGTAGGTTAACGCTACGATCCCTGGGCCCCGTACCGTTCCCGCTTCTTTGCGTGGGTCCATTACTGATGACGCTGCTTCCTTGGGTACGGTAAGGTTACCGTCGGGTTCCGTGTGTACGGAACCGTACCGGTCCGTTCCCTGGGCACAATACCGTTGTCGTTTCGACCCCTAGGCACGGTACCGGTACCGATGCGTTACCTGGCGACGGCACCATTACCGGTGCCTTCCCTGGGCACGATAAAGGCGCCTTGATTTCCCTGCGCACGGCTCCCGGTATAGATCCTTTCCCTGGATCCGATACCGGTGAGTTCTCTGGACACGGTAGATATTCCGTTGCGTTCCCAGGGCACGTTAGCATTTCCCGTGCTGTCTCTGGGCACGTTAACGTTGCCGGTGTTGTCCCTGAGCAAGTTACCGGTTTGTTGTCAGAGCATTGCAACTGTGACGCTGCGATCGCTGGGATCAGTACCGTTTACCGCTGCGGTCCTGGGTACGGTACCGGTACCGCTGTGTTCCCTGGGCACGATAGGGTTGCCGCTGCAGTCCCTGTGCACGTTAGAGTCGTCTGTGCTCTCTCTAGGCACAGTACCGTTGCCGCTGCTTTCCCTTGGCACGGTGCCGTTAACGCTGGGATCTTTGGCGCCGTATCGGTGTTTCTGCGGTCCCTGGTTACCGTAACGTTGACGCTGCTGTTCCTGGGCACGGTACCTGTGTGTTCTCCGGGCACGTTATCGTTGCCGCTTCGGTCCATGGCCACGGTACCGGTTGAGGTGTGGTACCTGGGTACGGTACCGTTAACGTTGTGGTCCCTGGGAACATTACCGTTTGCGGTTACCGTAAAGTTGCCCTGCGTTCCCTGGGCACTTTACAGTTTCCGGTTCGGTCTATGCGTACGGTACCGTTGCCGCTGCGGTCCATGGACACCTTACAGCTACCAGTGAGTTCCCAGGATATGGTAACGATGCCGCCGCGTTCCCTGAACACGTTACCGTTACCGAAGCATTCCCTGTACACCTTACAGTTGCCGCGACGGTCCGTGAAAAAAGTGCTGTTTCCGCTGAATTTCCTGGGCACGGTACGGGTGCAGCAGCTGTTGGTTGGTATGACCCTAAACCCCAGCGGTCCCTTACCACACTATCGGTACCATTGTGGTGTCCCGGGGCCTTTGAGCTCCCTGGTGACAATACCGTTGCCGGTGCGGCCCTTGGTCACGGTATGGGTGCTGTTGCGTTCCGTGGGGACGGTTCCTATACCCGAATGTTCCCTGGTCATGTTACCGGTAACGCTGCGGTTCCTGGGCACGCTACCAGTATCGTTTGCGTTTCATGTTCACGGAACATTTAACGCTGTGTCCCTGTGAACGGTAACGTTATCGGTGCCATCCCTGTTCACGTTACAGATGCCGCTGCTCTCCTTGGGCACGGTACAGGTACCGCTGTGTTCCCTAGGCACGGTACCTTGCGGGCTGCGTTCCCTGTGCAGGGTACCGTTACCGGTGTGTCCCCTGTGCACGTAGATGGGTGCCAAAGCGGTCCCTGGGCTCATTAAGTTTAACGAAATGATGCATGGGCACGGTTCCGGTGCCTTTGCGTACCCTGGGCTCGATACCGTTATCGGTGCGTTCCCTGGGCTAGTTGCCGTTGACATTGCATTCCCGGTGCCCGGTTCCGTATCTTTTACGGTCCGTGGGCACTGTTCCTTTGCCGCTGCTCTCTTCGGGCACGGTACCGGTGCCGCTGCAGTCCCTGAGGACAATACAGTTTCCGCTGCGTTCCCTGAGATTTTACCGCTACCGTTGCTAACCCTGGGCACATTAGCGTTAACGGTGCGTTCGCTTGGCCCGTTACCAATGCAGCAGCGGTCCCTCGGCTCGTTAAAGTTTCCTCTGCAATCCGTGAACGAAGATCCGTTAACATTGCGGTCCCTGAGCACGGTGCCGGTGGCGCTGCGATCCCTGGGCATGGTAACATTACCGATGATTTCCCTGGGCACGGGACACCTGACGCTGCGGTCCCTGAGCAAGGAACAGGTAATGCTCAATCTCTGGGAACGTTACCATTGCCGGTGCGGTCCTTGGGCATAATACTGTTGCCGATGCTTTCACTGGGCACGTTACTGGCAACTGTGCGATCAGTGGGAGTAATGACGTTGCCGCTGCGTTCCCTGGCATGGTACCTTTATCGGTGTGATCCCTGGGCTAGTTAGAGGTGCCGCTCTTGTCCCACACACGGAACCTGTGCCTGCAATTTCCCTGGGCACATTACCGATGCCGCTACAATCCCTAGGCACGGTACAGATACCGGTGCGTTCCATGATTACGTTACCGGTACCGGTGATGCCCTGTGCACGGTAACAGTGCCGCCGATGTCCCTGTGCATAGGTCGCGTTCACTGTCCGTTCCCTGGTCACGCTACCGTTGCCGCTGTAGACCTTGTGTAAGGTACCTGAAACGCTGCATTCCCTGGGAAATTTACCGATACCGTTGCGTTTCCTGGGCACGGTATCGTTACCTGTGGGGTTTCTGGGCACGGTAGATGTGCCTGTTCAATCCCAGGGCACGATAAAGTTTCCGGTGCGGTCCCTGGGCACGTTATATTAGTCGGTGAATTCCCTAGGCACGATACCGATGCTAGTGCGTTCTCTGCTCACATTACCTGGAACGCCGCGTTCCTGGGTATGCTACAGTTAGCGCTGCGGTCCCTCGGCCTGTTAACGTTGCCGCTGCGTTATTTGAGAAATATTGCGGTGTCGCTGCTTTCCCTGTCTACAGTACCGGTAACGGTGTGTTCCCTGGGGACGATAAATTTGCCGCCGCGTTCCCTGGGAACGGTACCGTTGCCTCTGGGGTCCCTGGGTACGTTACCGATACCGCTGAGTTACCTGGGCTCCGTACCTGTACCGGTGCTTTCCCTGGGCTGGGTACCGATAATGTTGCGTTCCCTGAGCATGTTATTGGTGCCGATAGGGGCACTGTAACGTTACCTATGCTGTTCCTGGTCGCTGTACCTGCGGCCGTGCGGTTCCTGGGCCCCGTAAATTTGTCGATGTGGTCCTGGGCACGGTACCGGTGCCGCTACAGTCCCTGTACATGATATCGTTACCGAGCCCAGGGAAGTCAACGGTACCGGTACCTCGCCCAGGAACCGAAATGGTACCGTTTACGTGGTCACGCAACCAAACAGTACCAGTAACTTGCCCGTGGAATGCAGAGGTCCGTTACTTTGCCCAGAGAACACAACGGCACCGTTAAAGTGCCCAGGGATCCCAGCTCAACGGCACCATATCGAGTGTCCGCACAGAGAAGGGTAACGTCCCGTGGAACGTAGCGGCACGGATACCGTGCTTAGGGAACCCAGCTCAACACTACGATGCCCAGGATCCGGACCGGTACGGGTACCGTTAACGAGGACATCAGCGGCACTAGTACCGTGCCCAGGGTACGTAGGGGCAAATGTAACGTGCCCAGGAAAACCACCGAAATACGTGCCCTCCCCAGGGAACTCAGCGGTAACGGTAATGAGCCCATAGATCGCAGTGGTTCCGGTACAGTCTGCAGGGAACGCAACGATACCGGTACCGTTTCAGGGTATGCAACGACTTCGGTACCATGCCCAAGGACCGTCCCTGTATCGATAACGTGCCTAGGGAACGTTACAGCAACACTAACTTGCCCAGGGAACGCACCGGTTGCGTTACCGTTTCCGGGGAAGGCAACGGCCGCGTTTCCGAGTCCAGGGAACGTAATGGAATCTTTAACGTGTCCAGGAATCGCAACGGCCATGGAACCACGCCCAGTGACCTCAAAGGTAACCTTAGAGTGCCCACGTAACTCATCGGTAACACTACCGTACACACGGACCGGACAGGCACACTTACGGTGCCCAGGGCCTCAACGGCAACGATACAGTGCCCAGGCATCACAGCGGTACGGGTAATGTGCCCTGTACAGGCAAAGTTACCAGTACCGTGGCCATGGACTGCAGCGCCACATGTACCTTGCACATGGAACGCACCAGTACCGATACTGGACCCAGACATAGCAGAGTCTTCGGTAACGTGCCCAGGGAACGCACTATTAACTCTACCGTGAACAGGGAAGACAGCGCCATCGGCACCGAGTGCAGGGAACGTAGCGGCACCTGTACCGAGCCCAGGGATCCCACCGAAAACGGTACCGTGCCCAGGGAACGCAGCGGCACCGGTACCGTGCCCAGTGAAAGAACCGGTATCAGCACCTAACTCAGGTACGCAACGGCATCGGTACCATGGCCAGGGACCGCGCACCGGGTCCGAAACCGTGCCCAGGGAACGAAACGGCAACGGTAACGTGCCCAGAGAACGCACCGTCACCGATACGTGACAATGAACGCACAGATAAAGGTAGAGTGCACAGGGAACGTAGTGGCCCCTATAAACCGCCCAGGGATTAAACAGGCATAGGTACCGTGCCCAGTGAATGGAACAGCAAGGGAATCGTGCCCAGGGATCGCAGGTATACCGGTAACCTCCCAGGGACTGCAGCGGTAAGGATACATATGCCAGGGAAATCAGCGGCACGGGTAATTTGCCCAGGGAACCTACCCGTATCGATATCGAGCCTAGGGAATGCAACAGCACCGGTACCGTGCCCAATGTTCACACCGGTACCGGTACGATGCCCAGGTACGGCAACGTTGCAAGTAACACGCCTAGGGATCGAGAACGTAATGTTAACGTGCCCAGGGACTCTACGTACCCTCTAGCGCTCCCAGTGACTGTTACCGTGGCCGCGGACATCAACGTTAACGTAACCGTGCCCAGAGAACGAAGCAGAAACGTTACCGTTCCCAGGGACTACAACGACACCGGTACTGTTCCCAGGGACCGCAGTTCGTCGGTACAGTTCCCAGGGACCGAACTGTTACCAATAACCAAAGAACACAATGCTACCGCTAACGTACCCAGCGATCGCAGAGGCTCCGGTACCGTGCCCAGAGATCGCAGAGGCAACACTACCGTGCCCAGGAAACGCATCGTTACCGGGAAACAAAGAACGCACGACTACCGGGACTGTTCCCAGCGATAGCATCGGCTCCGGTACCGTTTCCAGGGTCCGTACCGGTAACGGTAAATTTGAGAAGGACCGCAACGGCACCGGTAACCTGCCCAGGGAAATCATCGGTACACGTACCTTGCCTACGGTTGGCATATTGCCCAGGTACAATAGTGGCAACGCTGCCGTGAGCAGGGACCGAACCGGTACCTGTACCGTGCTCAGGGACCGCAGCTCCTTCGTACCGTCCCCAGGGATCGCATCGGCAATGTTAAAATTTCCAGGGACAGCAGCGGCACCTTTACTGTGCCCACGGACTGCACCTGTAAAGTTAAATTGCCCAGGGAAAGCAACGGCCCCGGTACCGAGCTCAGGCTTCGCACTATTACCGGTACAATGCCCAGGGGTCGCTACGGCCCTGGTAACGTGCCCAGGTACCGCAACGGTACCGTTACCGTGTCCAGGGAACTCAACAGTTCCGGTACCTCGCCCAGGAACCGAAATGGTAACGTTCCCGTGCTCACGTAACCAATCGGTACCGGTAACCTGCCCGGAAAATTCAACGGTCCGCTGCTGCGCCCAGGGACCTCAACGGCACCGTTAACTTGCCCAGGGATCCCAGTTCAACCGTACAATGTCCAGCGTCCGCACCGAGAAGGGTAAAGAGCCCGTGGACCTAAGCGGCACGGGTACCGTGCTCAGGGACACAAGCTCAACACTACGGTGCCCAGGGAACGGACCGGTACGGGTACCTATAACGGGTACTGCAGCGTCAACAGTAACGTGCCCAGGGTCCGTAGGGGCAAATTCAACGAGCCCAGGGATCCCACCGTTATCCGTACCCTCACCAGGGAACTCAGCTTTAACGGTAATATGCCCATAGATCGAAGCGGCTCCGGTAGAGTCTGCAGGAAACGCAACGTTAACGGTAACGTTTTCAGGGTACGGAACTACATCGGTAACGTGCCCAAGGACCGTACCGGTATCGATAACTTGCTTAGAGACCGCGACGGCACCTGTAACCTGCCCAGGGAACGCGCCGGTTCCGTTACCGTTCCCGGCGAAGGCAACGGCTCCGTTACCGAGTCCAGGGATCCTAACGGAACCGTTAACATTTCCAGAAATGGCATCGGCTAAAGTACCTCGCCCAGTGACCTCAAAGTTAAACGTATAGTGCCCACGCAACTCATCGGTACCAGTACCGTACCCATAGACCGGACAGGCCAATTTACGTTGCGCAGAGCCTCAACGGTAACGGTACTGTTCCCAGGGATCACAGCGTCACCGGTACCGTGCCCTGTACAGGCAACGTTGACAGTACCGGGGCCATGGACTGCAGCGCCACATGTACCGTGCACAGGGAACGCACCAGTACCGATACTGGACCCAGGGGATTGCAGAGGCAACGTTAACGTGCCCAGGGCACGCACTTTTAACTGTACCGTGAACAGGGAATACAGCTCCAACGGCAACGTGCCCAGGGAACGCACCGACACCTTTATTGTGCCCAGGGAACCCAGCGGCACCGGTATCGTGCCCAGTGAACGCACCGTTAACGTCACCTATCTCAGGTACCGCAACGGCATCGGTACCATGCCCAGGGACCGCACCGTTACCGATACCGGGCCCAGGGGACGAAACGGCAACGGTAACGGGCCCAGGGTACGCAAAGTCAACGGTATGGTGACATGGAACACACAGTTTAAGGTAGATTGCACAGGGGTCGTAGTGACCCTGGTAAACTGGCCAGGGATCCTACAGATACCGATTCCGTGCCTGTTTCAACGAACAGCAAGTGAATCGTGCCCACGGATCGCAGGGGTACCGGTAAGGTCCCAGTGACCGCAGGAGTGAGGGTCCCGATAACAGGGAATGCAGCGGCATGGGAAAATTGCCTAGGGAACTTACCCGTACCGATAAAGTACCCAGGGACTGCAACGGCACCAGTAGCGTGCCCAAGGTACACTCCGTTACCCGTACGATGCCCAGGGATGGCAACGTCCCCGGTAACGCGCCCAGGGATCGCAACGGCACTGTTACCGTGCTCCGAGTTCTCTACGTCCTCTGTAGCGAGCCCAGTGACTGTTATCGTGACTGTGGATATCAGCGGTAACGTTACCGTGTCCAGGGACCGCAGCTCAACGGCAAAGTTCCCAGGGACCGCAATGTTACCGGCAACCAAAGAACACACCACTACCGGTGACTTGCCCAGCGATCGCAGCGGCACCGTTACCGTGAAAAGGGATCACAGCGGCACCATTACCGTGCCCAGGAATCGCAACGTTACCGGTAAACAAAGAACGCACGACTACCGGTACTGTGCCCAAGAGATCGCATCTGCTCCGGTACCGTGTCCAGGGAACGCAACGGCATTTCTACCGTACCCAGGGATCGCATCGGATACGGTACTGTGTTCCGTGAGAGCAAAGAATTCGGTTCCATACCCAGCGACCGCAACAGTAACGGTACCGTTCCCAGGGAACGCAACGGCAACGTTAAATTTCCCCGGGGCCGCAACGTTACCGATATTGTGCCCTGGTACCGCAGTGTCACCGCTGCCGAGAACAGGGACCGAACCGGCTCCGGTACGGTGCCAGGGACCGCAACTTAATCGTACCATGCCCAGGGACCGCATCGGCCCCGTTAAATTGTCCAGGGACCGCAGCGGCAACGTTACGGTGCCCAGGGATTGCACCGCTAACGGTAAAGTGCCCAGGGAAAGCAACGGCACCGGTACCGAGCTCAGGGTTCGCCCGTTACCGGAACCTTTCCCAGGGAACGCAACGGCCCTGATACCGCGCCCGGGTACCGCAAACAAATCGTTACGGTTCCCAACGAACTCAACGGTCCCGGTACCTCGCCCAGGGATAGAAATGGTACAGTTTCCGTGCTCACGTAACCAAACTATATCGGTAAACTGCCCGGGAATGCATGGGTCCGTTACTGTGCCCAGGGACCACAACGGCACCCTTAAAATTGCCCAGGGATAACAGCAAAACGGTACCATGCTCAGTGTCCGTACCGAGAAGGGCAACGTGCCCGGGGACCGTAGCGGCACAGGTACCGTGCTCAGGGAACCCAGCTCAACATTACGGTTCCCAGGGAATGGACCGATACGGTTACCGTTAAGGGGACTGCAGCGGCGCCAGTTCTGTACCCAGAATACGTAGGGGCACCTGTAACGTGCCCAGAGAAGCCACCGTTACCCGTAACATCTCCTTGGACTCAGCGGTACCGGTAATATGCCAAGAGATCGCAACGGCTCCGGTACAGTCTTCAGTGAACGCAACGCTAATGTTAAGGTTTCAGGGTACGCAACGACATCGGTAACGGCTCATATCACAGGTACCGCAACGGCATCGGTACCATCGCCAGGGACCGCACCGGTACCGATACCGTGCCCAGGGAACGAAAGGCAACGGTAACGTGTCCAAAGAACTCGCCGTAACCATTACGGTGACAGGGAACGCACAGTTAAAATTAGAGTGCACAGGGAACATAGTGGCCACGGTAACCTGCCCAGGGATCGTACAGATACCGGTTCCGGCCCAGAGAACCGAAAATCAAGGGACTCGTGCCCAGGGATCGCAGGAGTAACGGTAACGTCCCACGGACCGCAGCGGTAAGGATACCGATCCCAGAGACGGCAGCGGTACAAGTAACTCGCCGAGGGAACTTACCCGTTCCGATATAGAGCCCAGAGGATGGAACGGCCCTAGGACCGTGAACAAGGTTCACACCGGTAACGGTACGAAGCCAAGAAACGACAACGTCCCCGGTAACACGCCCAGGGATCGCAACGGCACTGTTACCATGTCCACGGTAATCTACGTCTCCTGTACCGCGCCCAGTGACTGTTACCATGCCCGCGGACATCAACGGTAACGTTACCGTGCCCAGAGAACACAGCGGAAACGTTACCTTTCCCAAGGACTACAACGGAACCGGTACCGTGCCCAGGGACTGCAACTCAACGGAACAGTCCCCATGGACAGCACAGTTACCGGTAACCAAAGACCAAACCGACACCGGTAACGTGCCCAGCGATCGCAGAGGCTCCGGTACCGTGTTCCGGGATCACAGCGGCACCATTACCGTGCCCAGGGAACGCAACGTTACCGGTAAACAAAGAACGCACGACTACCGGTACTGTGCCCAGCGATCGCATCGGTTCCAGTACCGTGTCCAGGGACCGTACCGGTACCGGTAACGTTGACAGGAACCGCAACGACAACGGTACCGGTCCTAGAGACCGCACCGGTACTGATACCTTGCCGAGGGACCGCAACGGCACCAGTAACCTACCCATGGAAAGCATCGGTTCACGTAATGTGCCCACGGACGACAACGTAAACGTTATAGAGTCCAGGGACGGCAGCGTTACCTTTACCGTCTTCAGGGACGTGAACGGTCTAGGTACCGGTCCCAGGGACCGCAACGGTACCGTTACATTGCCGACGCAACGCATCGATATCGGTAACGTGCCCAGGGACCTCACAGTCAATGGTACCGTGCTCAGAGTCTCAACGGTAACTGTAGCGTGCCCAGAGACACAAAGGAACCGGTAACGTGCCAGCGACCTCACCGGTAACGTGAACGTTCCCAGAGATCACAATGGCACCGTTACCGTGCCTAGGGAACGCACCGGTGACGTTACCATGGCCATGGACCGTAACGCCATATATACCTCTCCCAGGGACCACACCGATAATGGTAACGTGCCCAGGGAATTCAGTGGTTACGTTACCGTGCCCAGGGACCACAACGGCAACGATACCGTACAAGGGAACGCATCGTTACCGGTACCGTACCCAGGGACCGCTTTGGAAACGTTACTCTTTCCAGGGAGAGCAAAGAAATCGGTACCGTGCCCAGGGACCGAACGGTAACGGTACCGTGCCCAGGGATCGCAACGGCAACGTTACCGTGCCCTGGGACCGCCCCGCTACCGGTACCGTGCCCAGGGACTCCATCGGCACCGTTAAATTGCACAGAGACCGCTGCGGCAACGTTACCGTTCCCAGGGACTGCACCGATAACGGTAAAGTGCACACGGAAAGCAACGGCACCTGTACCGAGCTCTGGGTACCCACCGTTACCGGTACCATGCCTAGGGATGGCAACGGCCCTGGTACCGCGCCCAGTTACAGCAACGACACCGTTACCGTGACCAAGGAATTCAACGGTCCCGGTACCACGCCCAGGGACCGAAATGGTACCGCTTCCGTGCTCATGTAGCCAAACGGTACCGGTAAATTGCCCGGGGAATGTAGCGGTCCCTTATTATGCTCAGGGACCTCGAGGGCACGGTTAAATTACCCAGGGATTCCAGCTCAACTGTGCCATGTCCAGGGTCCGCTCAAGAGAAGTGTAAATTGCCCGGGGACCGTATCGGGACAATACCGTGCTCAGGGACCCCTGCTCAACACTACAGTGCCCAGGAAACGGACCGATACGGGTACCGTTAACGGGGACTGCAGCGTCACTAGTACCGTGCCCGGGGTATGTAGCTGCACTTGTAACGTGCCCAGGGACCCCACCGTTACCCGTACCCTTTCCAGGGAAATAGCGGTACTGGTAATGTGACCAGAGATCGCAGTGGCTCCGGTAGAGTCTACAAGGAACGTAACGGTAACGGTAACGTTTTCAAGGTACGCAACGACACCGGTACCGTGCCCAAGGAACGTACCGGTAACGATAACGTGCCTAGGGATCGCGACGGCACCACTAACCAGCACAGGGAACGCACCGGTTGCGTTTCCGTTCCCGCGGAAGGCAACGTCCCCGTTGCCGATTTCAGGGTCCGTAACGGAAACGTAAAAATGTCCAGGAATCGCAAAGGCCAGGGTACCACGCCCAGTAACCTCAAAGGTAACCTTATAGTGCCCACGCAACTCATCGGTACCAGTAGCGTACCCAGGGACCGGACAGGCACAGTTACGGTGCCCAGGAACTCAACCGTAACGGTACCGTGCCCAGGGATCGCAGCGTTACCGGTAGCGTGACATGTGCAAGCAACCTTACCAGTACCGGGGCCATGGACTGCAGCGCCACATGTACCGTGCACAGGGAACGCACCAGTACCGATACTGGACCCAGAGATAACAGAGTCAACGGTAAGTTGCCCAGGGAGAGCACCTTTATCTCTACCGTGAAGAGGGAACACAGAGAAACCTGTACCGTGCCCAGGGAACTCACCGACAACGGTACCTTTCCCACGGAACGCAGCGGCACCGGTATCATGCCCAGTGAACACACCGGTTCCGATACCGTGCCCAGGGAACGAAACGGCAACGATAACGTGCCCAGAGAACGCACCGTCACCGGTACGGTGACAATGAACACACAGTTAAAGGTACAGTGCACAGGGAACGTAGTGGCCACCATTAACTCCCCAGGGATTGAACAGATACAGGTACCGTGCCCAGTGAACGGAACAGCAAGTGAATCGTGCCCAGGGATCGCAGGTTAACCGGTAACCTCCCAAGGACCGCAGCGGTAAGGATACATATGCCAGGGAATGCAGCGGCACGGTTAACTTGCCCAGGGAACTTACCCGTACCGATAACGTGCCCAGGTAATGCAAAGGCACCGGTACCATGCCCAAGAATTACACCGGTACCGGTACGATGCCCAGTGACGGCAACGTCCCCGGTAAAGCGCCTAGGGACCGCAACGGTACTGTTAACGTGTCCAGGGTACTCTTCGTTAAAATCTAGCGCGCCCAGTGACATTTACCGTGGCCGTGAACATCAACGGTAATGTTACGGTGCTCAGAGAACGCAGCGGAAACTTTTCCTTTCCCAGGGAGTACAACGGCTCCAGTACCGTGCCCAGGGACCCCTGCTCAACGGTACAGAGCACAGGAACCGCACTGTTACCGGTAAATGAAGAACACATCACTACCGGTAACGTGCCCAACGATCGCAGCGGCTCCGGTACCGTGACCACGGTTCGCAGCGGCCCAACTACAGTGACCAGATAACGCAACGTTACCGGTAAACAAAGAACGCACGACTACCGTCACTGTGCCCAGCGATCGCATCGGCTCCGGTACCGTCTCCATGGACAGTACCGGTAACGGTAACGTTGACAGGGAACGCAACAACAACGGTACCTTGCCCAGAGGCTGCACCGGTACTGATAGCGTGACGAGGGATCGCAACTGCACCGGTAAACTTCCCAGGGAAATCATCGGTACACGTACCGTGCCCACGGACGGCAACGTAACCGTTATCGTGTCCAGGGACGGCAGCATTACCTTTACCGTTTCCAGGGACCTCAACGGCCCCGGTACCGGTCCCAGGTACCGAAACAGTACAGTTACATTGCCGACGCACCGCATCGGTACCCGTAACGTTCCCAGGGACATCAGAGTCAATTTTACCGTGCCCAGAGGCTTAACGGTAACGGTACCTTACCCAAGGAACGCAACGGAAACGGTAACGTGCCAGGGACCGCACCGGTACCGGTAACGTTCCCAGAGATCGTAATGGCAACGTTACCGTGCCTAGGGAACGCACCGGTGACGGTAGCGTGCCCATGGACCGCAACGGCACCTGTATTGTTCCCAGGGAACGCACCGATGACGGTAACGTGCCCAGGGACCCCACTGGGTTGGTTACCGTGCCCAGGGACCGCAACGGCAACGTAACCGTAAACAGGGAAGGCATAGGTACCGGTATCGTGCCCAGGTAGCGCAACGGCATCTCTACCGTACTCAAGGACCGCATCGGAAACGGCAATGTGTCCATTGAGAGCAAAGAAATCGGTGCCGTGCCCACGGAACGTGTCCAGGGACCGCAACGGATACGTTAACTTTCCCTGCGACCGTATCGTTACCGGTACCGTGCCCAGGTACCGCAGTGTCACTGCTGCCGTGATCAGGGACCGAACCGGCACGGGGACCGTGCCCACGGAATGCAGCTTCATCTACCGTGCCCAGAGAACGCATCGGCACCGTTAAATTGTCCAGGGACCACACCGGCAAAGTTAGTGTGCCCAGGGAATGCACCGGTAACGGTAAAGGGCCTAGCGAAAGCAACAGCCCCGGTACCGAGCACAGTGTTCGCACCATTACCGGTACTATTCCCAGGGATGGCAACGGAACTGGTACCGCGGCCAGGTACCGCAACGATACCGTTACCGTTCCCAGGGAACTCAACGGTACCGGTAACTCGCCCAGGGACCGAAAAGGTACCGTTTCCGTGTCACGTAACCAAACGGTACCGGTAACTTGCCCGGGGAATGCAGCGGTCCGTTACTGTGCCCAGGGAAATCAACGGAACCGTTAACTTGCCCAGGGATCCCAGCTCAACGGCACCATATCCAGTGTCCGCACAGAAAAGGGTAACGTGCCCGTGGACCGTAGCAGCACGGGTATGGTGCTCAGGGAACCCAGCTCAACACAACCGTGCTCAGAAACCGGACCGGCACGGGTACCGTTAACGGGGACAGCAGCGGCACTAGTACCGTGCCCAGGGTACGTAGAAACACCTGTAACGTACACAGGGAACACACCGTTACCCGTACCCTCTACAGGGAAATCAGCAGTACCGGTAATGAGCCCAGAGTTCGCAGCGGCTCCGGAAGAGTATGCAGGGATCGCAACGGTAACGGTAACATTTTCAGGGTACGCAAAGAAATCGGTACCGTGCCCAAGGAACGTACCGGTATCGATAACGTGCCTAAGGACCGCGACGCATCTGTACCTGACCAGGGAACGCACCGGTTGCGTTACCGTTCCCGGGGAAGGCAACGGTCCCGTTGCCGAGTCCAGGGACCGTAACGGAAAAGTTAACGTGTCCAGGAATCGCAACGGTCACGGTACCACGCCCAACTCAAAGTTAACCTTATAGAGCCAACGCAACTCATCGTTACCAGTACCGTACCCAGGGACCGGACAGGCAAAGTTACGTTGCCCAGGGTCTCAACGGTAACAATACCGTGCCCAGTGAACACAGCGGTAGCGCTACCGTGCCCTGTGCAGGCAACGTTACCAGTACCGGGGCCATGGACTGCAGCGCCACATGTACCGTTTACAGAGAACGCATCATTACCGATACTGGACCCAGGGATATCAGAGGCATCGGTAACGTGCCCAGGGACCGCACCTTTAACTCTAGTGTAAACAGGGAACACAGCGCCATCCGCACCGTGTCCAGGGAACACAGCGGCACCTGTGCCGTGCCCAGGGAGCGCAGCGGGACTGATACCGCGCCCAGTGAATGCACCAGTAACGGCACTTATCTCAGGTATCGCAACGGCATCGGTACCATGCCCAGGTATCACACCGGTTCCAATAACGTGCCCAGGGAACGAAACTACATCGGTAAAGTGCCCAGGGAACGCAACGTCACGGCACGGTGACAGGGAACGCACAGTTAAATGTAGAGAGCACAGGGACCATAGTGGCTCCGGTAGCCTGCCCAGCGATCGTACAGATGCCGGTTCCGTACCCAGTTAACCGAACAACAACGGAATCGTGCCCAGGGATCGCAGGGGTTCCGGTAACTTCGCAGGGAAAGCAGCGGGAAGGAAGCCGATCCAATTGATGGCGGCGGCACGGGTAATTTGCCCAGGGAACTTACCCGTACCGATAAAGTGCCTTGGGAATGCAACGGCACCGGTACCGTGCCCAAGGTTCACACCGGTACCGGTACGATGCACAGGGACGGTAACGTACACGGTAACGCGCCCAGGGATCGCAACGGCACTGTTACTGTGCCCAGTGTACTCTACGTAATTTGCAGCGCGCCTAGTGACTCTTACCCTAGCCGCGGATATGAACGGTAACGTTACCGTGTCCAGAGAACGCAGCGAAAACGTAAGCGTTCGCAGGGACTACAACTGCACCGGTACCGTGCTCAAAGACCGCAGTTCAACATAGAGAGCCCAGTGACCATACTGTTACATGTAACTAAAGAACACACCGCTAACGGTAACGTGCCCAGCGATCGCAACGTCTCCGTAACCGTGCCCAGGGATCGCAGAGGCACCATTACCGTGCCCAGGGAACGCAAAGTTACGGGTAAACAAAGAACGCTGGACTACCGGCACTGTGCCCAGCGATCGCATCGGCTCCGGTACTGTGTACAGGGACCGTACCGTTACCGGTAATGTTGACAGAGTCCGCAACGACAACGGTACCGTGCCCAGAGACCGCACCGTTACTGATACCGTGCCGAGGGGCGCAACAATACCGGTAAACTGTCCAGGGAAATCATCGGTACACGTAGCGTGCCCACGGAAGGCAACGTAACCGTTATCGAGTCCAGGGACAGCAGTGTTACTTTACCGTTTCCAAAGACCTCAACGGTCGCGCTACCGGTCCCAGGATCCTCAACGGTACCGTTATATTGCCGACGCACCGCATCGGTACCTGTAACGTGCCCAGAGACTCAAAGTTAACGTTACCGTGCCCAGTGAACGCAACGGAACCGGTACCGTGCCAGCGAACGCACCGGTAACGGTAATGTTTCCAGAGATCGCAATGGCACCGTTACCGTGCCTAGGGAACGTACCGGTGATTGTATCGTGCCCATGCACCGCAACGGCTCCTATAACGTTACCAGGGATCGTAAAGATAACGGTAACGAGCCCAGGGAACCCACTGGTTTCGTCAAAATGTCCAGGGACCGCAATGACATCGAGACCGTACACAGGGACCTGTCGGTACCGGTACCGTGCCCAGGGATCGCAACGGCAGCTCTACCGTACACAGAGACCGCATCGGAAAAGGTAGTGTGTCCAGTGAGAGCAAAGAAACCGGTGCCGTGCCCAAGGACCGCACCGGTAACGGTACCGTGCCCAGGGAACGCAATGGCAACGTTATCATGCACTGGGACTGCACCCTTACCGGTACCGCGCCAAGGTAGCGCAGTGGCACCGCTGCCGTGAACAGGGACAGAACCGGCACCGGTAGAGTGCACAGGAAACACAGCTTCATCGTACCGTGCCCAGGGACTTCATTGGCATCGTTAAATTGCCCAGGGACCGCAGCGGCACCGTTACCGAGACCAGGGAGTGCACCGGTAACGGTAAAGTGCCCAGAGAAAGCTTCGGCAACGGTACCGAGATCAGGGTTCGCATCGTCACCGTTACAATGCCCAGGGACCGCAACTAAACTGTTTTCGGCCCCAGGTACCGCAACGATTCCGTTACCGTGCCCAGGGAACTCAACGGTCCCGATACCTCGCCCAGGGAACGAAATGGTACCGTTTCCGTGCTCACATATCCAAATGGTACCAGTAACCTGCCCGAGGAATGCAGCGGTCCGTTACTGTACCAAGGGACCTCAACGACACCGTTAACTTGAGCAGCGATCCCAGCTCAACGGTACCATGCCCAGGGTCCGCACCGAGAAAGGTAACGTGCCTGGGGACCGTAACGGCACGGGTACCGTGCTCGGGACCCAGCCCAACACTACGGTGCCCAGGGACCAGACCGGTACGGGTACCGTTAACAGGGACTGCAGCGGCACCTGTACCGTTCCCAGGTTACGTAGTGTCACCTGTAACGTACCCAGAGAACCCACCGTTAACCGTAATTTCTCCAGGGAACTCAGCGTTACCGGTAATGTGCCCAGAGATCACAGCGTCTCCGGTACAGTCTGCAGGGAACGCAAAGATAATGGTAAAGTTTTCAGGGTACGCAACGACATCGGTACCGTGTCCAAGGTCAGTACCTGTAACGATAACCTGCCTACGTACCGCGAAGGCACATGTAACCTGACCAGGGAACGCACAGGTTGGGTTAACATTTCCGGGTAAGGCAACGGCCCCGTTGCCGTGTCCAGGGAGCGTAACGGAACCGTTCACGTGTCCAGGAATCGCAACGGCCACGGTACTACGCCCAGTGACCACAAAGGTAATCTTAGAATGCCCACGCAACTCATCGGGACCAGTACCGTACCCAGGGACCGGACAGGCAGAGTTACGGTGCCCATGGCTTTAACGGTAACGGTACCGTGCACAGGGATGGCAGCGGTACCGGTACCGTGCCGTTTGCATGCAACGTTACCACTACCGAGGCCATGGAATGCAACGACACATGTACCGTGTACAGGGAACGCACCAGTACCGATACAGGAACCAGGGATAGCAGAGGCATCGGTAACGTGCCCAGGGAACGCACCGTTAACTCTACCGTGAACAGCGAATACAGCGTCATCGGCACCGTGCCCAGAGAACGCAGCGGTACCTGTACCGTGCCCAGGGAACGTTCCGACAACGGTTCCGTGCCCAGGGAACGCAGCGGCACCGGTACCGTGCCCAGTGAACGCACCGATAACGGCATCAATCTCAGGTACCTCAACGGCATCGGTAACATGCCCTGAGAACGCACCGGTCCGTTATCGTGCCCAGGGAACGAAACGGTAACGTTAATGTGCCCAGGGAACGCACCGCACCGTTAGGGTGACAGGGAACCCACAGTTAAAGGCAGAGTGCAGAGGGAACGTAGTGGAACCGGTAACCTGTCCAGGGATCGCACAGATCCCGGTTCCGTGCCCGGTAAACCGAAAAGCAAGGGAATCGTTCCCAGGGATTGCAGGGGTACCGGTAACGACCCAGGAACCGCAGCGGTAAGGATACGGATCATAGGGACAGCAGCGACACGGGTAAATTGCCCAGGGAACTTACCCTACCGATAACGTGCCCAGGGAATGCAACGGCACCGGTACCGTGACCAAGGTTCACACCGGTACCGGTACGATTCCCAGGGAACCAACGTACGCGGTAACGAGCCCAGGGATCGCAACGGTACTGTTAACGTGCCCAGGATACTCTACGTCACCTGTACCGAGCCCAGTGACTGTTAGCGTGACCGCGGACATCAACGGTAACGTTACCGTGCCCAGAGAACGCAGCGGAAACGTTACCGTTCGCAGCGACTACAACGGAACCGGTACCATGCCAAGGGACAACACTCTTACCGGTAACCAAAGAACACACCGCTACCGGTAACGTGCCCAGAGATCGCATCGGCTCCGGTACCGTGTCCAGGGATCTAAGCGGCACCACTACCGTGCCCAGGAAACACAACGTTACCGGTAAACGAAGACCGCACGACTACCGATACTGTGCCCAGCGAATGCATCGGCTTCTGTACCGTGTCCAAGAATCGTACCGAGACCGGTAACGTTGACAGGGACCGCAACGGCACCGATAAACTTATGAGGGAAAGCATCGGTACACCTAACGTGCCCACGGACGTCAACGTAACCGTTATAGAGTTCAGGGACGGCAGCGTTACCTTTACCGATTCCAGGGACCGCAAAGGTACCGTTACATTGCCGACGGAACTCATCGGTACACTTGACTTGGCCAGGGACCTCAGAGTCAACGTTACCGTGCCCAGAAGCTCAACGGTAACGGTACCGTGCCCAGGGAACGCTTTAAGGATACCGATCCCAGGGACAGGAGCGGCACGGGTAACTTACCCAGGAACTTACCCGTACCGATAACGTGAACAGGGAATGCAACGGCACCGCTACCGTGACCAAGGTTCACACCGGTAACGGTACTATGCCCAGGGACGGCAACGTCCCCGTTAACGCGCCCAGGGATCGCAACGGCACTGTTACCGTGCCCAGGGTACTCTACGTCCCCAGCAGCGCGCCCAGTGACTGTTACCGTGGCCGCGGATATCAATGGTAACGTTACCGTGCCCACAGAACGCAGCGGAAACGTTACCGTTCCCAGGTACTACAACGGCACCGGTAACGTGCCCAGGGACCGCAGCTCAACGGTACAGTGCCCAGGGACCGCACTGTTACCGGCAACCAAAGAACACGCCGCTACCGGTAACGTGCCCAGCGATCGCAGCGGCTCCGGTACCGTGCCCAGGGATCGTAGCGGCACCACTACCGTGCCAAGGGAATGTAACGTTACCGGTAAGCAAATAACGCACGACTACCGGTGGTGTGTCCAAGTGATCGCATTGGCTCCGGTACCGTGTCCACAGACCGTACCGGTATCGGTAAAGTTGACAGAGACCCCAACGACAACGGTACCGTGACCAGAGGCCGCACCGATACTGATAACGTGCCCAGGGATCGCAACGACTCCGGTACCGTGCCCAAGGAACGCAGCGGCACTGGTATCGTGCCCAGTGAACGCACCAGTAACGGCACTTATCTCAGGTATCGCAACGATATCGGTAACTTGCCCAGGGAAAGCACCGGTTCCGATACCGTGCCCAGGGAACGAAACGGAAACGGTACAGTGCCCAGCGAATGCAACGTCACGGCACGGTGACAGGGAACGCACAGTTAAATGTAGAGTGCACAAGGAAAGTAGTGGCTCCGGTAACCTGCCCAGGGATCGTTCAGATACCGGTTCCGTGCCCAGTGAACCGAACAGCAAGGAATAAGTGCCCAGGGATCGCAGAGTTTCCGGTAACATCCCAGGGAACACAGAGGGAAGGAAGCCGATCCCAGGGACGGCAGCGGCACGGTAACTTGCCCAGGGAACTTACCCATACCGATAAAGTTGCCAGGGAATGCAACGGCACCGGTACCGTGCCCAAGGTTCACACCGGTACCGGTAAGATGTCCAGGAATGGCAACGTCCCCGGTAACGCGCCCAGGTATTGCAACGTCACTCTTATTGTGCCCAGTGTACTCTACGTAATCTGTAGCGCGCCTACTGACTCTTACCGTGGCCGCTGACATCAACGGTAACGTTACCGTACACAGAGAACGCAGCGGAAAATTTACCGTTCCCAGGAACTACAACAGCACCGGTACCGTTCCCAGGGACCGCAGCTCAACCGTAGAGTGCTCAGTGACCTTAGAGTTACCGGTAACTAAAGAAAACACCGCTACCGGTAACGTGCCCAGCGATCGCAGCGGCTGCGGTACCGTGCCCAGGGATCGCAGCGGAACCAATACCGTGCCCAGGGAACGTAAAGTTACGGGTAAATAAAGAACGCTAGTGTGCCCAGCGATCACATCGGACCCGGAACCGTGTCCACGGACCGTACCAGTACCGGTAACGGTGACAAGGACCGCAACGACAACTTTAGCGTGACCAGAGATCGCACCGGTACTGATGCCGTGCCGAAGGACCGCAACGGCAACGTTAACCTGCCCACGGAAAGCATCGGTACACGTATCGTGCCCACGAACGGCAACGTAACAGTTATCGAGTACAGGGATGGCAGCGTTACCTTTACCGTTTCCAGGGAACTCAACGGCCCCGGTACCGGTCCCAAGTACCGCAAAAATAACGTTACATTGCCGACGCACCGCATCGGTACCGGTAACGTGCCCAGGGACCTCAGAGTCAACGTTACCGTGCCCAGAGGCTCAATGGTAACGGTACCTTGCCCAGGGAACGCAACGGAACCGGTAACGTGCCAGGGACCGCACCGGTACCAGTAACGTTCCCAGAGATCGCAATGGCACCGTTTCCGTGCCTAGGGAAAGCACCGATAACGGTAACGTGCCCAGGGACACCACTGGTTTCGTTACCGAGCCCAGGGAACGCAACGGCACCGAAACCGTACACAGGGACCACATCGGTACCGCGACCTTGCCCAGGGACCGCAATGGCAACTCTTCCGTACCCAGCGGCCGCATCGGAAACAGTACTGTGTCCAGTGATAGCAAAGTAATCGAAACCATTCCCAGGGAACGCACCGGCACCTGTACCGTGCCCACAGACCGCACCGACACCGGTACCGGGCCAAGGAAACGCAGCGGCACCGGTACCGTGCCCAGTGACGGCACCGTTAACGTCATTTATCTCAGGGACCGCAACGGCATCGGTACCATGCCAAAGGACCGCACCGTTTACGATACCGTGCCCAGGGAACGAAACGGCAACGGTAACGTGCCCAGGGAACGCACCGTCACGGGTAAGGTGACAGGGAACACACAATTTACGGTAGAGTGCACAGGGGCCATAGTGGCCCCGGTAAACTGGCCAGGGATCCTATGTTATCGCTTCCGTGCCCATTGAACCGAAAAGCAAGGGAATCGTGCCCAGGGATCGCAGGTTTACCGGTCACTTCCCAGGGACCACAGCGGTAAGAATACCGATCGGAGGGACGGCCGCGGAACGGGTAACTTGCCCAGAGAACTTACAGGTACCGATAAAGTGCAACGGCACCGGTACCGTGCCCAAGGTTCACACCGGTATAGATACGATGCCCAGGGACAGCGACGTCGACGTTAACGTGCCCAGGGATCGCAACGGCACTGTTACCGAGCCCAGGGTACACTACATTGATTGTAGCTCGCCCAGTGACTGTTTCCGTGGCCGCGGATATCATCGGTAACGTTACCGTGCCCAGAGAACGCAGCGGAAACTTTACCGTACCCAGGGACTACGACACCGGTACCGTGCCCTGGGACCGCAGCTCAAAGTTACAGTGCGAAGGGACCGCACTGTTACCGGTAACCAAAGAGCACACCGCTAACAGTAACGTGCCCAGCGATCGCAAGGGCTCCAATACCGTGCCAGGAATCGCAGAGGCACCACTACCGTGCCCAGGGAACGCAACGTTACCGGTAAACAAAGATCGCACGACTACCGGTACTGTGCCCAGCGATCGCATCGGGTCCGGTACCGTGTCCAGGGACCGTACCGATACGGGTAACATTGACACGCACCGCAACGACAACGGCACCGTGCCCAAGGTGCGCATCGGTACTGATACCGTGCCGAGGGACTGCAAAAGCACCGGTAACCTGCCCAGGGAAAGCATCGATACACGTACCGTGCCCACGGACGGCAATGTAATTTTTATCGAGTCCACGGACGGCAGCGTTACCTTTACCGTTTCCAGGGACCTCAAACGCACCGGTACAGGTCCCAGGGACCTCAACGGTTCCGTTAGATTGCCGACGCACCGCATCGGTACCGCTAACGAACCCAGGGACCACAGAGTCAACTTTACCGTGCCCAGAGACTCAACGGTAACGGTAACGTGCCCAGGGAACGCAATGGAACCGGTACCATGCCAGGGACCGTACCGGTACCCGTAACGTTCCCAGATACTGCAATGGCACCGTTACCGTGCCTAGGGAACGCACCGGGACGGTACCGTGCGCATGGACCGCAACGGCAACTGTACTGTTCCCAGGGACCGCACCGAAAACGGTAACGTGCCCAGGGAACCCACTGGTTTCGTTGCCGTACCCAGGGAACGCAACGGCACGGATACCATACACAGGACCGCTTCGGTACCGGTACCGTTCCCAGGGACCGCAACGGCATCTCTACCGTACCCAGGGAACGCATCGGAAACAGTATTGTGTCCAGTGAGAGCAAAGAAATCGGTGCCGTGCTTGAGGAACTCACCGGTAACGGTACCGTGCCCAGGGACTACAACGGCAACGTTACCGTGCCCTGGGACCGCACCGATACCGGTACCGCGCCCAGATACCGCAGTGGCACCTCTGCCGTGAACAGGGACCGAACCGGCACCGGTACAGTACCCAGGGACGGCAGTTACATCGTACCGTGCCCAGGGACAGCATCGGCATTGTTCAATTTCCAAAGGACATCAGCGGCACCTTTACCGTGCCCAGGGACTTCACCGGCAACGGTAAAGTGCCCAGGGAAAGCAACGGCACCGGTATCGAGCTCAGGTTTCGCACCGTTACCGCTATCATGCCCAGGGACCGCAACGGCCCTGTTACAGCGTCCAGGTACCGCAACGATACCGTTACCGTGCCCAGGGAACTCAACGGTCCCAGTTCCTCGCCCAGGGAGCGAAATGGTACCGTTTTCTTGCTCACGTAACCAAACAGTACCTGTAACCTGCCCGGGGAATGCAGCGCTTCTTTACTATGACAAGGGACCTCAACGGCACCGTTAACTTGCCCAGGGATCCCAGTTCAACGGTACAATGCCCAGGGTCCGCATCGAGAAGTGTAACGTGCCCGGGGACCGTAGCGGCAGGGGTACCGTGCTCACGGAACCCAGTTCAAAACTACGGGGCCCAAGGAACGCACCGGTACGTGTACCGTTAATGGCGACTGCAGCGGCACCTGTACCGTGCCCAGGGTACGTAGGGGCACATGTAACGTGCCCAGGGAACACACCGTTACCCGTACCCTCTATAGGGACCTCAGCAGTACCGGTAATGTGCTCAGAGATCGCAGCGGCTCCGGTACAGTCTGCAGGGAACGCAACGGTAACTGTAACGTTTTCGGAGTACGCAACGAAATTGGTACCGTGCCAAAAGAACGTACCGGTATCGATAACGTGCCTAGGGACCGCGACGCCACCTGTAACCTGACCAGGGAACGCACCGGTTGCGTTACCGTACCCGGGGAAGGTAACGGGGACGTTGCCGATTCCAGGGACTTTAACGGAAACGTTAACGTGTGCAGCAAACGCAACGGCCACGGTACCACGCCCAGTGAACTCAAAGTTAACCTCATAGAGCCCACGCAACTCATCAGTACCAGTACCGTACCCAGGACCGGAGAGACACAGTTACGGTGCCCAGGGTCTCAACGGTAACATTACCGTGCCCAGTGAACGCAGCGGTATCGGTACCGTGCTCTGTGCAGGCAACGTTACTAGTACCGGGGCCATGAACTGCAGCGACACATGTACCGTGCACAGGGAACGCACCAGTACAGATACTGGACCCAGGGATAACAGAGGCATCGGTAACGTGCCCAGGGACCACACTTTTAACTGTATCGCGAACAGGGAGCACAGCGCAATCCGCACCGTGCCCAGGGAACGTAGCGGCACCTGTAGCGTGCCCAGGGATCGCACCGACAACGGTATCGTGCCCAGGGAACGCAGCGTCACTGGTACCGTGCCCAGTGAACGCAGCAGTAACGGCACTTATCTCAGGTATCGCAACGGCATCGGTACCATGCCCAAGGATCGCACCGTTTCCGATACCGTGCCCAGGGAACCAAACAGCAACGGTAAAGTGCCCAGGGAACGCAATGTCACGGCACGGTGACAGGGAACGCACAGTTAAATGTAGAGTGCACAGGGAAAGTAGTGGCTCCGGTAACCCGCCCAGAGATCGTACAGATACCGGTTCCGTGTCCAGTGAACCGAACAGCAAGGGAATCGTGCCCAGGTATCGCAGGGGTTCCGGTAACGTCCCAGGGAACGCAGCGGGAAGGAAAGCGATCCCAGGGACGGCAGCGGCACGGGTAACTTGCCCAGGGAACTTACCCGTACCGATAAAGTACCCAGGGAATGCAACGGTACCGGTACCGTGACCAAGGTTCACAACGGTACCGGTACGATTCCCAGGGATCCAACGTACCCGGTAACGCGCCCAGGGATCGCAACGGTACTCTTACCGTGCCCAGGGTAGTCTACGTCACCTGTACCGCGCCCAGTGACTGTTAACGTGACCGCGGACATCAACGGTAACGTTATCGTGCCCAGAAAACGCAGCGGAAACGTTACCGTTCGCACGGACTACAACTGAATCGCTACCGTGCCAAGGGACCGCACTGTTACCGGTAACCAAAGAACACACCGCTACCGGTAACGTGCGCAGCGATCGCAGCGATCGCAGCGGCTCCGGTACCGTGCCCAGGGATCGCAACGTTACCGGTACACAAAGAACGCACGACTACCGATACCGTGCCCAGCGAACGCATCGGCCACGGTACCGTGTCCAGGGAACGTACCGGTACAGATAAACTTGACAGGGACCGTAACGACAACGGTACCGTTCCCAGAGACCGCACCGGTACTGATACCTTGCCGAGGGATCGCAACGGCACCGATAAACTTCCCAGGGAAAGCATCGGTAAAGGTACCGTGCACACGGACGTCAACGTAACCGTTATAGAGTCTAGGGACGGCATCGTTACATTTACCGTTTCCAGGGACCTCAACGGCCCCGGTACCGGTCCCAGGAACCGCAACGGTACCGTTAAATTGCCGACGCAACGCATCAGTACACTTAACGTGCCCAGGGACCTCAGAGTCAACGTTACCGTGCCAGGAGGCTCAATGGTAATGGTACCGTGCCCAGGGAACGCAACGGAACCTGTACCGTGCCAGGGACCGTACCGGTACCGGTAACGTTCGCAGAGATCGCAATGGCACCATTGCCGTGACTAGGGAACACACCGGTGACGGTAAAGTGCCCATGGAGCGCAACGGCACCTGTACCGTTCCCAGGTACAGCCCCGATAACAGTAACGTGCCCAGGGACCCCACTGGTTTCGTTACCCTGACCAGGGACCGCAACGGCAACGATATCCTTCACAGGGAACGCATCGGTAATGGTAACGTGCACAGGGACCGCAACGGCAACGCTACCGTTCCCAATGAACGCATCGGAAACGGTACTGTGTCCAGTGAGAGCAAAGAAATCGATGCCGTGCCCAGGGACCGCACCGGTAACGGTACCGTGCCCAGGGAACCCAACGGCAACGTTACCGTGCCCTGCGACCGCACCGTTACCGGTACTGTGCCCAGGTAGCGCAGTGGCACCGCTGCCGTGAACAGGAACCGAAACGGCACCTGTACCGTGCCCAGAGAACGCAGCTAAATCGTACCGGGCCCAGGGACCGCATCGGCAGCGTTAAATTGCCCAGGGAAAGCAGTGGCAAGGTTACCGTGCCCAGAGACTACACCGTTAACGGTAAAGTGCCCAGGGAAAGCAACGGCTCCGGTACCGTGCCCAGGGATCGCAGCGGCACCACTACCGTGCCCAGGGTACGCAACGTTACCGGTAAACAAAGAACGCACGATTAACGCTAGTATGTCCAGCGATCACATCGGACCCGGTACCGTGTCCACGGACCGTACCAGTACCGGTAACGTTGACAAGGACCGCAACGACAACGATAGCGTGACCAGAGATCGCTCCGGTACTGATGCCGTTCCGAGGGACCGCAACGGCAACGGTAACCTGCCCACGGAAAGCATCGATACACGTACCGTGCCCACGAACGGCAACGTAACCGTTATCGAGTCCAGGGACGGCTGCGTTACCTTTACCGTTTCCAGGGACCTGAACGGCCCCGGTACCGGTCCAAGGGACCGCAACGTTACCGTTACATTGCCGACGCAACGCATCGGTACAGGTAACGTGCCCACGGACCGCGGAGTCAACGTTTCCGTGACCAGAGGCTCAACGGTAACGGTACCGTGCCCATGGAACGCAACGGAACCTGTACCGTGCCTGGGACCGCACCGGTAATGCTAACGTTCGCAGAGATCGCAATGGTACCGTTACCGTGCCTAGGGAACGCACCGGTGACGGTACCGTGCCCATGGACCGAAACGGCACCTTTACCGTTCCCAGGGACCGCACCGATAACGGTAACGTGCCCAGGACCCCAGTGGTTTCGTTACCGTGCCCAGGGACCGCAACGGCATCTATACCGTACCCAGGGACCGCATCGGAAACGGTACTGTGTCCAGTGAGAGCAAAGATATCGGTGCCGTGCCCAGGGACCACACCGGTAACGGTACCGTGCCTGGGACCGCACCGTTACCGGTACCCTGCTCAGGTACCGCAGTGACACGGCTGACGTGTACAGGGGCCGAACCGGCAACGGTACCGTGCCCAGGGAGCGCAGCTTTGTCGTACCGTGACCAGGGACCGCATCGGCACCGTTAAATTGCCCAGGGACCGCAGCGGCACCGTTACCGAACCCAGGGTCTGCACCGGTAACGGTAAAGTGCCCAGGAAAAGCAACGGCACCGGTACCGAGCTCAGGGTTCGCACCGTTACCGGTACCATGCCCAGGAACCGCAACGGACCTGCTACCGCACCCAGGTACCGCAACGATACCGTTATCGTGCCCAGGGAACTCAACGTTCCCGGTACCTCACCTAGGGACCGAAATGTTACCGTTTCCGAGCTCACGTAACCGAACGGTACCGGTAACCTGCCCGGGGAATGCAGCGGTTCGTTACTGTGCCCAGGGACCTCAACGGCACCGTTAACTTGCCCAGGGATCCCATCTCAACGGTACAGGGTCCGCACCGAGAAGGGTAACGTGCCCGGGGACCGTAGCGGCACGGGTACCGTGCTCAGGGACCCAGCTCAACACTACGGTGCCCAGGGACCGGACCGGTACGGGTACCGTTAACGGGGACTGCAGCGGCACCAGTACCGTGCCCAGGGTACGTAGGGGCACGCCACGTCAGACTTTCGAGGGTAATATTGTAGGCCTTGTTTCTCAGGTGTAAAGCAGCCACAACATGAATCAACCGCTGAATCCCATCTTTCGCCAAGGTTGAAGCTGTATGGATCCATACTTCCACTTCTCCATATTTCTCCCTGGTTTGTTGCTTATTTAATCACATGGACATATTCGCACTAGCGTGGATTTAATATAATGATCGTGATTGTTCTATGGCAGGTCTGTGATGCAGCAAATGGGACAGAAACTGCAAGAAAATTAAATTTTTATGTATATTATATTAGATAATTTGTCATTGTACTTTTTTCTTTTAAATTGCTAGGAATCAGAGATTTCAATAATTGTGACTAATTTACGTGCAGAGTGTACTGAGACGTCAGTATAATTTGTCATACTGTAGCACAGAATTTTTTGTCTTTTGGACATAAAATCGTTGTTGTTGCTCATACAGTTGACAAAGGACCTTTTATGTGGTCACAAAAAATTATCTCAAGGTATTGACTGTTTGCAACACATTATAATAGTGGTTATTTATTGTCCGTTGTACAAAACACAGTGGTGCAAAGTTAAAATTATGCGACAATTAACAAAGCTACATGTTGCTACCACTTGGGGTCATCTTCAGGCTTATAAAATATGGTATCATACAAGGTATGTCAGTTGTTGTTACCTACGGGATCCCATGGTTTACAGCATGCTAGTTGTAAAATGTGGTAAATAAAATGTTAATTAAAATATAGGTAAGGATCGTATGATCGTGTTGAACGTGTGGATCGTTATCCTCAAGCATGTAGGAGGTATTGTGTCCCTACGAATTACGCCGTATTAGCGTTATGGTTATAGTGTGGGCCGCGATGTTAACCAGGCTAAGCGCTTATGATGTGTCGGTGAGCCATGTACAGTACATAAGTGTTATAAAGTGTTGTTGTGTTGTAATTTTTACAAAGGTTTGTTTTCCTATTTATGTCACACATTTTTTCCCAAATTCATTTTAATGAATAGTCAAACCTGCTGGTATTAATTGATCTGCCAGTTCACTGTGTATATGTGCATGTGGTCAGATTTAGAATTAATTATGCATCTCATTATGCATTTGTTTTAATAAACTGTCACAACTGCTGTTATTACTTGCTGTATCATTTCAACATATATGTTTATATCAGATTTATAAAATAATTATGTAGTTCATGCTGTATTTATTTGATTCTTATATGTATTTGCAGAAGAAGAATCTGAAGAAAAACAAAATTGTATTGAGAAGAAGGGCCTTGGTAATGAGGCTGGCCCCCAAATCAAAAACTATCCTGAAGACAGGGAAAAAGCTAAAAACAAAGTCATTAACAAAGAAGATTAACTTCAAGCCGTCAAGCAAATAAACACTGCAGTGTCTGGTATGCTGAGTTTACCGGTAATGATCTGTAATGTGAATGACACAAAAAAAAAACTGTTTACTGAAAAATGTTGGATATTGGGGTTTCAGGAGCTCATTTTTTATGTATACATGAAAGGTACATGTAATACTGTTATGGTAGTTTGCAGCCTGGAAGTTGATTTATGCAGTAATGAAAGTACGTGATTGTACCATTGTTCCAGTATCTTAATGCAGTCAATACTATCTCAGCCCAATTTCGTAAGATCCTGTCTTATATCTGTGGGCCGGGTAGCGTATTCAGTATAGCTACTGGCTACAGGCTGGATGGTCCGGAGATTGAATCCCAGTGGGGGCAAGATTCTGTGCACCTGTCCAGACCGGTCCTGGGGCCCACCCAGCCTTCTGTACAATGGGTACCGGGTCCTTCCCGGGGTAAAGTGCAGCCGGGGCATGACACTGACCCCTCACCCCCTTCTAGTGCTGTGGTCAAGAAAGAGTATAGCTATACCTTTACTCCCCCTGTGGGCCATACAGCCTGTACAGAGACTCAGTGACTGTACAAGGGTGCACTTTACATTTTTGACCATCTTTTATCTACTAGCAACAGGTTAGCTCAGTCCAGCAATAGGCTGTCGGACAATTTAGTAACATCCTGTCATGTGGGTCCCACCATATGTACCCAATTGCAAGACAACTCTAAGACCCCCCAGATAAAACAAGTCTGCCTAGGAAAACTGTATTTATTCAATTGTAAGATGACCCCAAAAAATAAAATATATGTTTAAAAAAAATTTTACTATGATTTCATGCAATTGACACACGAAGCATGTCACATTCTATCTACCTTTGCCAACTGGTGTCACTGTCTCCATCTTCACAGTCAGTGTCTTCGTCTTCCCCACACTCACTCCTAACATCCCCATTGTCTTTACTGCCATTCCACAACATCAGTCTCATCCACTGCATTGGACAAGAAGAACTTGTTAGAACCCTTCACAATTACTTCTGGTGCGATGCACTCCCATGCAATTATGATCAACATTTAATTAAATAATACATCTACATTTCTCTGTTTATAAACTTGCTTGAACCCTTGAAGAAGATTCAAAATTTTTCCCATAGATGGTGTTTAAGAATTTCAAATATTTGTGTTCTGGATGTTTGTGTTATGTCTGTGGTCTGATCAGTCTTGAGTTTGTGGCTGTTTGTATGGTTTTTAATCTATGGACTAGTCCAGGTTTTACTTTTGACCCGTGTAGTTAATTTTAAATTTTTTTATAGCCATTTTTCTGTTATTACCCTTGGATTAGATGTTTTTAGGTAAATATTGTAACAAGTTTACTGCTTGCATGGTGCCCAGTAACTGAGATTAGCTCAATCTAAGGGGTCGACAGGTTATATGTTTCTTTGCCTGAAGATGGAAACAACAGCCGGCTTCCAAATGCCCTGTTTTTTTTAAAGGAATTTTTTTAGGATTATGTCCGCTTTAGTCATGCTCTGTTCTCTCTTTTGTTTACATTTGGCTCTGCAGGCCTTGATTTTGCTCTGTATGGTCTGGTTTGGTGCTTCATACACGAATTTAAGATGACCTCGCGTAATTAAGCACCAAATTTAAGGAAACGCCACGTCAGACTTTCGAGGGTAATATTGTAGGCCTTGTTTCTCAGGTGTAAAACAGCCACAACATGAATCAACCGCTGAATCCCATCTTTCGCCAAGGTTGAAGCTGTATGGATCCATACTACCACTTCTCCATATTTCTCCTTGGTGTGTTGCTTAATTAATCACATGGACAATGTTAAAGTGTTGTGCTTCGTTCTTCCATGTGACCATTTGCATATGGCATGGATACACAAATTTTCCAGGAACTTGCAGATACCTTAACATTCTAAGCATCGCCATAACATAGTCACCCGATCAATCTGGTGTCCAGGATTTGTGCACCCGATATGCAAGGTCACCTACATGGTTTCACATCTTAAAAGGAGCATAATGCTACATATCATTGCCTGTATTAGAGTGCTAATGGTCACCAAATAACCAGAGTTTCCAAATTGGATTCTCCTTGCAAAATCTCTGCGTATAGTAAGTTATCACCAAACAGTGCGTTTCACACGGAACTGATAGGTTGAATGAAGGTTTCAATCACATACATTGTTAAACATGCTCTTCTGAGATATGACACCATGCAGTTCCCAGGAAGGACCCTCTGAAACATTTGTTTCTATCTACCAAACCTCATGACATTACCATCCCATAACAGTTGTGTTTAGACTGAACCTGTGTATCGAATGACATCCTGTAAGACTAGAATCTTTATGGTGACCACTAAAAGGACCTCAGATCCCACATTCATTGTTTGTTACTGCAAGAGATCAAGTCTGCACAAACTTTGTCTCTCACTAGGCTATAACAAAATATTTCATGTCTGCAGGCCACATCAGGGCATTTTACCGGGTTATTAGAACACTGTATCATCTAAGGTTAACTATCAATAAATGGCTTAATAAAGAATTATCAAATAATTATTATTAGTTGTGATTTTTATGAGCAGTATCAACTGATTTTGTAGAAAAGGTGGACTGTTTGAAATAAAAATTATGACAATTCTTTCATCCACAATATACATGTTCTTTAACTGTAAATTTATAAAATAGTGTAAGTAAATAAAACTTGCAATGAAATCCACCATTGTCGATGCTCAGCCTGCACTGTAAATTCCAAACATTATGTATCATATGTTGTGCTGATGGTCATTCAAATTAATGAAGTGAGATTTTCATCTGTCAGTTACTAACATTTCATTAATTTGTCAGGTTTCAACAATGAGACAGCTTGTTCATCAACACGGTTGCTTCGGCTTTTGCAGATTACTATATATACATTTAGGGCTAGCGTGCATGGGTGGTTTTTTGCCACAGCAGTGGAAAAGCCGCGGCGGCCGATTATTTCTTGGCTGTGCGCAGGGACAGTAAAAGGAATGTTATGTTCTCACATTTTCCTCACAATCTGGTGCAGTGCGTGCGATATGTAGGTATGGATTTTGTCGAGTTGGTTGTTGTGTGCGCTCTTCTACTAAGAACCAGGGTAAAGAGAAGAAAGAGGTTTTGGGTACATCCCCTTGTAAGTCAAAGACTATTGAAAGGGCAGCTCCACAAATTGTGTGAAGACTTGCGTGTGCATCCCAAAAAAAAATTCTTTGGATATTTTAGAATGACTTGCAGTAGTTTCAACGAGCTGTCATCCATAATTAGACCCAAAATTACCTACCAAAATACTGTGATGAGGGCATCCTGCTATCAGAAGAAAGACTGGCAGTAACTCTAAGGTAAGAACACTGAACTAACTCATTTTTTCTTATTTATCCTTTATTATATCAATCACATCAACACATAATCATGTGTGGTACTTGTCTTATTCGTTGTAGCCCTCAAATACAACCATATTTTTTTACTAAGGAAATACAACCACAAGATATCGAATGTAGCTCATACAGTTCAGGTTCTGTTACTAGTGACAAAGTGTTTCCATCAGAGGGTGGCATGTGTGTAAAGGGACTACTGCTGCTGCTGGTAAAAGCAGTGTTGGTAGAAGAGTATTGTGGACTAGGCGTGAATTCAGAATAATGATTTTGAAGGGACTGATTGTGTTGACGTTCAAAGTCATTACACACCTTGTGATGTGTTCTGGAAGGAACAGTAACACTGGGAAGGATTCCAATATATGAAGTATGTGCAGATGGACCAGGCGGGTTAGAATATGGAAAATGGAATCGATTGCTAACATGATAGGAGGGCTGACAAAATGTTATGCGTCTCATAAAGTTTAGGAATTCTACCTTCGCTATGATTTTCTGTTTGTCATTCAGCTTTTTGGATGGTACCAGGGACATTAAAAAAGATCTGCCTTCATCAATACCATCTCTATACTTTTTTCCTTACTTATTTCCAATAAAGAGTACTCATATATTGTTTTGGAGTGCTTCCTCCATTGCCTGTAAGTAGCATCCTTTGCAGGTGAGCATTCTCCCACTTGATTTCCTGTCATTATATCTTCAGCCTCACTCTCGTTATCACTTTGTGGAGGAGTGATATTGCCTGATGTATCTCGTTCTTGCATTATCGGTGGGACGAGAAAGAGCTGGTGAAAATGAATATACTTGCGCCCTTTCCTTCTCCCTTGCCCTGATGTCACCTTGTTTTGCAACTGAAGTTCTTTTCGGAAATTATCAAGAATGTTTTTCCATTTGCATTGAATTTCATTGCCTGGAAGCAAAATTAAGTATTGTAGGCTGATAATGCTTCTTTTATTTCCAGGTACCTTGCAACTGGCGACATCTTCCATTCATTGCATCATGCATGTCTGCTTGGTCACAACGATCCACGAGATCGTACGGAACATGTGCGAAGCAATATGGGAATTTCTGTGAGATGCGTTTATGTCACAGAGAAGCGAGAAGGAATGGCTACATACAGCAGACGAATTTTATGACAGAACCAAATTCCCCAACTACCTAGGTGCAGTTGACGGTAAGCACGAGGTTGTGCAAACCTGATGAAAGTAGATTCATATTATTCATTTACAAGAACATCTTTTCCACGGTCCTTATGGCATTAGTAGCTGAAAACTACTGCTTCATGAGCATTGATGTAGGAGCATATGGTGCATCTAGTGACTGCAATATTTTTAAGAATTCTAACTTTTGTAAAAAATTAGAAGGAAATCATTTAAATATTCCAGGTTCAAGGCCATTGCCTAGTGACGATAATGGTACACCTATGCCATTCGTTATTGAAGGAGACAAATCATTTGCTCTGTCACAACGCATTTTACAACCATACTCTAACAGAAATTTGGATATTTCCAGGCATATATATAATTACAGTTTAACACATGCAAGAAAAATGGTGCAATGTGCATTTGGCATACCATGTAATAAATGGAGAATTTTTCACCATGCGAATGATGTTTACCCAGATTTCTGCGATGTTATTGTTAAAATCTGTAGCATACTATGCAACTTCGTTTGTCAGAGATGGCTTTCACTTTCAGGATACATCATACGAATGTCCTCTCGACAGTATTAAGACTGTTGGCACTAGAGGAAATGTTACAGGAACGACCGTGAGAGAACACTCTGGGACATATTTTACCTCCCCACTAGGCTCTGTTCTTGGGCAGTACAAAAACTTTTGAGGTGCCTTGTATTACAAATACAGAAAATGCTCATACCTTTTCAGGACAAACATGGCCCACTGACAACACAGTGCATGATATTATAATACATTTATAAAGTTTACTTTCACATGCTGGCTAAAAGGTGTCTTGTATTTTATATTATTACGTAATGCTATCACTTCTTCTTCTTCTTCTTAGGGCCCATCAGCTTATGCACCGCAGCCTTTGGCTTTTTGTGCAGCCCTAATATTTCATTCAGCACAGCCTCAATAACCCTACGCCTCGTATAAAGAGACAAAGGTCCCTTATTGAGGCGTGCTTATGCCTTCTGGTTCGACAGTCAGCCTCCCAAAGACATAATAGCGCTGACGAGCAACAGAAAATAATATGCTGCACTGTTTCAGTCTCCATTCTGCAAAATCTGCAGATTGGATCCCCATCAAACAGGCCCATAGTGTACAGGTGCCCCCTTACAGGAGCATGCCCTGTGTAGATCACAATTACTATTTTTAGTTGATGCCTACCTAACTTGAGTAGGTTGTCAGCTCTTTTCTTACATGGTCCACCTATAAATAGTTTGCCATGTCTGAGGCCTGGCAGGTCTATCCAGGCTCTAAAATGTTGCATTTCAGTCCAGTTCTTAATTGTTTCTCTTACCGAACACTTAGGTATTCCAAGAGCCGGCTCTGGACCGAGTAACGGCGTGGCCGACACTTGTCTAGCAAGCTTATCAGCCTCCTCATTGCCAGAAATGCCCTGGTGCCCCAGCACCCAGGCGAGGGTAACCTCATTCAGGCTAGCCAACGCAATGCTGTCACAGTTCATAAAGAGATTATAAAAGAATATTCTACTGCTTGTACAAACAAATTGCAGTAAGCATAAAAATGGTTTTTTACACTATTTACCTGTTGCCACTCTTGCTCTTGTGTCTGGTCAGCTCCAATTCGGCACTACAGCTTCACCAAGTTCTATCCACAGTTTTCCTTTGCAGTTTTTGTCACTGTATTCTGGTGTTGCCTTATTGTACAGTGCTAGCCTTTTCTCCACATCAATTATTAATCTCTCACTGTCAAAAATCTTTAACTCTAGATCCAAGATGTGTGTACTTGCTTGGAACACAACATGAAGATTGGTGGCCGTGCATTTGTTTCGCTGCTCGTGCACGCAAGCAGGTATGTTCTTTCGTGTTCCATTGCCACCGCCAACCACGCTACCCAGAAAATGAAGCACAATGCATTCGGAAAAACGTGGTGAAACAACTGTCCGTGTGCTCACTTCCATTTAAAATGAAACATTTTATCTCGGCTGTAAAAAGAAAAACCGCTACGGTTCCAACCACTCATGCGCATTAGCCCTTAAGGAAACACATGTAAATATTTAGCAAATATTTCAATTTTTAGTTCAATAAGTTCACTTCCTAAGTTAGATTCAGTACTGTATTTGCATATGACTTCATCTCATAAATGTCCACAAAAAATGGTACTGTTTCTGCATCAATAGTTCTAATATAATACAATAAAATTACTGTGTAACTTTCAATTGTGTGAGTTTTTTTTTCTCCCCAGCAGTGACGCTGAGGATTTCAGTTTCCTGAGAAATGATACTGCATCACTGTGTAATCAGATCCCAAAATTTCGAAGCAACTCTTCAAGAGGGAATAGGTGTGGGCCTACTGACTGTTGAAGACAAGGACAGTAAGTTGCCTCAAAACATCAGATATGATTACCTGTTGACGCAACATCACACGCCAGTAGAGAGGAAACTTCATTCCAAACCAGTTAGGACAGCAGAATTTTGGAAAAATGAGAGGGAAAGGAGTTACTAAAAAGGGCTGTGTTAGTGTTTTTCTTCTACATAACATTTCTAGTCTCTTACAGCAGAATATTTATGACAGTTGCCAGATATGAGTAATTCAGAACAAGTTCAAGATCGCTGAGGATAGGTAAGGTAGATGTAGGACCTTTAGTATTCTGTCTGAATTCATTTTATATTATTTTATGATACCAAAAGATACATGATGTCAGTGACATCAATAGAACTTATGCGACAAAGGGGCAATAAACGGAAACAGCGGTGCAACTATCACTCTTAGGCAACCTGAAATTTTTTTTTTTTATAGGGGCCATCCCGTTGTGTAGTAGTAAATATATGTATATTACCATCTAAAACACAACATATGTACATCAACACAGTGATGACTGTGTTCATGCACATATTATTCAATGTATATAACCTCCGTCCAACTAGAAACTTTTTATTACTATACGTGACATGATTAATTTTACATTTTAAATTGATTTTCTTTTCATTGTACAGTTGGATGCTCAATTATTTTAACTTTTATTGTAAACGATATGGGATCCCACAGAGTGCACACTTATATTGTACATTGTATATGTTCTGCATTGGCCTGATGATGGCCGTTTCAGGGCCAAAACATGTAAGCCCTTATGCAATTGATATTTCATCACTGTATTGATGTACATATGTTGTGTTTTAGACCATAATATACACATATGTCCTTCAAACAGCTTCATACTGGAGAAATCTTAGCTGTCATTCCTGGCATTTTAAAAAATGAATTATTCTGCAACACAACAAAATATTATGGAAAAATCAATGTTTTTAGTGTGTCATTTAATCAGTCTTAATTCTCGTTCACCATTAGTATTTTGTGGGCCCTAGGACAGAAATCATGTAGCACATTTTTCTGCTCATGGCTTCTTTTTTAGTTTTATTTGCACTGCAGCAGGGAATTGCTCCGTGTTTTCTTCAGCACATGATCTGCAGAATCGTCTTGTGTAGAATATGCTGCAGTTAGGAGACTGGCATACAGCTTTGTTACATAGACTGCATTCAGAACCTAGCAGGAGGAACTGGTTTTTGTTTGGAGGTGAGAAAGGATCCTTCATCATGTAACAGTCCTCAAGAAAAACAATCTTCTTATTGGATGGTGGATTCCTTCCTTTGTAGAAGTAACGTTCCTGTAACCCACACTTCGTACAGGTAAATATACCACCTTCCTCTGTTTTGCTTGGAAGATCTGCAGACTTAATCTCATCACATTCCAGAACAGGTTCCATGGGGAAAAATGTAAAACTGCAATGTAAAAACAAGAAACCTAATTTCACCAAATATGGATCCTTTTAACTGCATTTAACATAACTTCTGATCTGTGATCGAAGACCTATGCATAGACTGGAAGATACTAAGAAAATGGAAAGTACCGGGGTGCTAATAAGTCCTTAGCCCGATCAGGAAGGAAACAATCTCGGATGCACGTCAGGGATGCGCGCGATTTCAACAACATCGAAACATGAGCTGTCATCAAGTTTTTTTTTTCCTGCAAGGCAAGGCACCGAAGGAAATTCACGCAATTCTGACAGAAACATTAGCTTGTTTCCTTCCTGGTCGGGCTAAGGACTTATCAACAACACCCCTGTAAATAAATGGGATCATCTCCCTCAGGACAGGGACTGGTGGCAGGTTCTTCTTTAGATTTTCCTCAACTTTCCCCATATACAGTGATACCTTGGCCAATGAGTGACCCTGCTAACAAAGATTTTTTTCGCTGTTTTTCGGACTTGGCTAATGAATGTTTTAGTGGATGCGCGCACTAACATAAAGCAGCAAACATGAATGGTCGGACCATTCCAGAAGCTTATCTTTTCCGTCTGTACGTGTGTTTCGGCTAACGAAGATTTCAGCTAATGAATGATTCCGGAACGAATTATCTTCGTTAGCCGAGGTATCACTGTAATAGAATTCTTAATTACTTCCTCAGGTGCAGGAAAACAAGGTAACTGCAGTGTTAAAATAAGAACACCAGTGAGTAAGGTCATGGACACTGCACTGCAGCGAAGATGCAGATTGTATGTAGAAAGTGTAAAATGTCATGTAGACTGCTTGGACCCAAGCAGCCGGTGCACATATACATTTAGGTTGATGTAAATATGATGAAAACAAGTATGATTGTTCTTTCAAACACCATTTACTGTTCACTGCTAAATAGGTACACCATATTTCATTAGAAGCTCAACTTTGCACAGATTCTTATAGGATCACAATACTTAGTGTTTATATGCATTGTACAGCGTAGCCTGGCTGTCTGAGGCAGCAATTAGGCAAAAGAACAGCACTTAACCCTTTATAAGCCCAAGTCCAAAATTATCATCTCTTGTAAGTTCTTAACGTGCTGCCATTTGCTGTATCTTAAAGCTTTCTGCTGGCAATAGATCATACACTAATGGCAACTGGTATACACTTGGTAAACTGGCTGAAATTATAAGCAGTGAATTGGATTTGAAATGTAGGCTTCTCCTTATCAGGGGCTGCTCTGGGAGATATATATTCTTATATGGCTTGCAAAGGGTTCGGCCAGTACACAGTATTCATATTGGCATAAATAATTTATCACAACAAAAACAGTAACTAAAAACCCTGAAGAACATAATATCTTCTGGCCACTGTATCACAGTATAATATAATATAAATTCATGAACTCATACTCTGCTTATAAGTCAGCCCTTTCCTGAAAAAACTCTCTCCTTTGGTGCTTCCTGTGGCCACCAGCATGGTTTCGTTGTTTCTGCTGTCTCATCGAGGATCTTCAGTTTTGCAGCATCAAGTGCCTCTGTGATCCTTAGCAGTGCTAATCCAACTTTCCCTTCAACTCCTCGTAACTTCCCAATGGAAACTTTGCTGGATCCACTCGGCAGCTGTATTGAAGTGTTTACTTCCAGTCTGGTTTGTGGGACTGATTCGAAGAAGACTGGCATAAGACGTTTACGTATGACACCCGTGTGATGTGTTCTGGCAGTAAGCTCTTGACCTATGTAGCAACCCTTATGAAAACTTATTCCATGTAAGTAGTCTCCATTTGCTTCTAAAGGGAAGCCATTTTCTGGTGGCAGATCATTCACTCCCTCACCAATGCCCAGTCTGTACCTAAACACACGATAACTTAATCTGTTGTCTTGACACACAGATGTGTCTCTATCCTTCTGTAGTGAAATATCTTCATCAGCTGGTGCAAGAATTCGAACTCCTAAGGTAGACAGTCTGGGGTCACAGCACACCATTATATCAGGCCTCATCTTAAGATCATTTATGATGTCCTCATTATTAGTCAATTCTTGTACAAGTTTCATGTCACCCATTTCTGTTAGTTTTGGACTGAATTCAACCCACACTTTTAACTCATCTTCTAAATTTTCTACATCAATCTTTCGTCGGACACGAAACAGTTTTAAATGCTTCTGCAGATGTGATAATGCTGATTTATCACATTCTATTAAGAAAACACCCTCTTCCTTTGATTGATAAATGATAGCATCATACATGACATGTCCCTTAGTATTTAAAAACATAGTGTACATACTCTGTGCTCCTTCTTCCAAGTGTCTCATGTCATTTGTTATCAGACCTTGCAAGAAAGGAGACGTTTCTTTTCCAGACACCCTCAGAATCCCACGACTGTTAAGACACTCTACAACGGAAGATTTTTGTTTAGCTGCAACTGATATGTGTCTCGATACACAAGAGTGCGGTGGTAGATTGTAATCTGACAACTTTTTCAACAACATTCTCATGGGGTTCGAAATTTGAAGCATTGTATTCAACTGAGTTGTTCTTGATGCAGAGATACCCTTTTCCTGTTGTGAATTAAAGATAAAACTTTAAAAGACAAGATAACTCTAGATTAACCAATAACACTTGAACAGCAGTGTGGATATTCCAAAAACAATTTAAATTTAGGTTCACAGAACAAAAGGAAAAGTGCTACAGAAGACGCCTCTTCTGTAGCACTTTTCTTTCTGTACCTGTCTTCCACCCAATGGTGGTCGATACATATGGCTGAAATGTGTCGTGGAAAATAGAAGACAAACATATAGCGTTTATGCCTTGTGTTTGTGTGGACTGTATTTTCTAGTGAAAATCCCCATGCTGTTCATGAAGATTCCCTTATATAACTTTCAAGT
>Ga0131853_10001297_pt1 | contig 44880 bp, 42 predicted proteins | sample TergutLab28metaG_FD_92764 | JGI IMG/M metagenome (GOLD analysis project Ga0131853, IMG submission 92764) | Labiotermes labralis P1 segment gut microbial communities from Petit-Saut dam, French Guiana - Lab288 P1 (version 2) (version 2) | ecosystem: Host-associated > Arthropoda: Insects >... | reverse complement strand
TGGGGTAACCAACGCGGCGTGGTAAGCCAATACAACGATGATGAGCTGGAAGTAAGCTATCAAGCACGTAACACACCGGCAGGTATGACAGTAACAGTAGACGGTACTGTAATTGCTGCTGATACAACAGCGTCAGTAGCTACGCATGATATAGTGCCTGGCTTAGACGTAGTACTATACGCAGGTAACGCACCACGTCAAACGTTCTTAGGGTGGATGAGCCATACAGATTTCTTGGCATTGCCAACAAATTCAGCCGGCGATAGATACATCCCCGGCTTTACAGTAGAGGCAAACCGTACTCATACGTTCCCAATGCCAGACGGCGGCGAACACATGGTAGCGCTATGGGGTAACCAACGCGGCGTGGTAAGCCAGTATAACGACTTTGCCATTATCTACAATGCCAACGGCGGCATTAATCCTCCCGTACCACAAGAGGGTCTTCTTCCCGGCACACACCCGTTAACTATACCACCAACTGGTATGTCCCACCCAGGTGTAGTAGACGGCAGCGAGACAATCCCAGTAAGCTTTGTAGGTTGGAGCTTGACCCAAACAGAACGCGTCTTTGTAACAGGCGACGGAGACTTATTGCCAGCTTTGATAACATCTGTAACAATAGTAGATGAAGATGTAGTCGTATACGCAGTTTGGAGATTGTCACCATTACCACCTCAACAACCAGGTCGTGACCCCGGCCCCGGACTTATTGGCGGTCCGGCTAGACCAAGACCGGTAGTGGAACCAGCAGAAGAGCCAGAATATGTTGTCGGAACGCATTTAAGATTTATCCATGGCTTCCCAGATGGCACTATGAGAGCAGATACATCTATCACTAGAGCCGAAGTAGCCATGATAATCTTCAGATTGCTTGAAGATGACAACAAGTTTAACTCAGTACCTGCTAGCTTTAGCGATGTTGCCTATGGAAGCTGGTATACTCAAGCTATCAATTATCTTGCACATACGAATATTCTGCTCGGCTATCCGGATGGAACGTTCAGACCAAATGCATCGATAACAAGAGCTGAGTTTACAGCAATAATGGTAAGATTCTTTGGCGGCGGGGCAAGCGGGCAAAATAACTTTGTTGACGTTAGTGCTAGTCACTGGGCGGCATCCTATATAGGCACAGCGGCTAACAAAGGTTGGGTTGTAGGACATCAAGACGGTAATTTCCGCCCTGATAGCGCTATTACAAGAGCTGAGGCTGTGGTTATTGTGAACCGAATCCTAGGCCGTGTAGCTAACCCGGAAACTATCCGCTATCATTTAGGTACTAACACAATATTTACAGACCTTACTTCTGCACATTGGGCGTTCTTCGATATCATGGAAGCTTCAATCGACCATACTTATCGCATCGACCAATCTGGCAGAGAAATATGGATAGAGTTTTCTTTACCGATAATTAATTAAACGCTAAAAGGTGCTTTGGGTCTAAGCTTTGGGCGACTGACCTAAAGCACAAGCGGGTAGAGTAATGCGGTGAAGTAGAGTGAAGTAACGAAGATAGGGAGTAATGATATTTTATAAAACCTTTAGCCCTTTGGAGGGCTGATTAAAATTTATATTTAATCTCTTCCTAGAAAGCAAGAGATGCTCGTGCAGTTTCGCATTATCCATATAATCATCAATAACTGTTGTTTAATTAATCTATAAAGAATAAAGCCCTGCTATTTCGGTAGCATGGGCTTTATTTCTATTTACAAGACCGTAAAAGGCCGTTTGAAAATTCAAACAGAAGCAAGCTGGTAGCCTGAATAAAAATAATATAAATAGCGGAGGAGAAGAAGATGAAATTATCAAGGCCATTATGTTGTAGACGATGATGAAGCTATTGATAAAAAATTCTACTCAGACTAAATAATATCGCCGAGCGAATCAGCAAATTCAGAAGCTACAAAAAGAGTTGCGAGAGTTGAAGCATTGGGCGAAAAGAGAGAGCCTAAAATCCCCCCAGTCACCGCTTGCAGATGAAGTAGAAAGTATTTTGACCAGAGAGCGGCAGATGGCACGAAATGTTGACAGCCATGCCGTCAAAAATTCCGAACAGGCACTAGAGTTTTTGCGGGAGAATGAAATCCAAGACTATGCGGTATTGATGGAATTTTGCAGAGATTCAGACCGAGAATTGTGTGACGTTCAAGACGAATTAAAGTACCTTGACCGCAGAGGAAATACCTTGAAAGAGCATATCCAACAAGCGGAATATTTCAAAGAGTTTCAGCCATTTTTTAAGGCGTTCAAGTCACTAAAACCGCACAAGCAACGAAGTTTTACGAAGCTCATCGCAGAGAAATTATGCTCACGAATACGCCATACACTATTTCAAAGAGCATAGATTCGAGCCGACACAAATCTCGCCGAAGGAGTGGCGGGAAGAACTTAAACAGGTACCTGCACAGAGACAACCACTTTAACAGAAATACAATGCGATAAAAGAGAAAGCCCGCCAAGCCGATAAAGTCCGTTACGGTATAGAGAACGTCTTGCGACGTGAGAGAGCAAGGACAACACTCGCTATAGAGGCATGGAGGTAGACTTTGCGCCGCCCTTGTGGTACAATTCACAGTAGGATTCTTTTGTGCGCCTCATTGCTCAACTTGGACGCACAGGGAAATTTATATTTCTTGAAAAAGGGGCTAACAAACATGAGTGATTTTTTAAAGAGACTGCTCGATACTGAGACATCCAAGACTTTGTTTGGCGAGGATAGAATCAAAGCAACGAAAAAGGTTTTTACGTCAAATCGAGATAATAAAGAATGGACATGTACTTACTGCGATTCAAAAAATCCGAGAGAAGAGTTTGTTTGTGTAGTGCAAGCAAACAGGATTAACTATTATATGGCAAGAGTAACGATGGGGATTGCTGGCAAGGAACGCAAAATAAGCATGGGCTAGGATAATGCCCTATTCCCGCCCTAGTGCATGACGGTCGAGATTTTGAACAGTACAGCCGAACCCGCAAGGCAAATACAAGCCTTGCGGGTTTTTTTATGCCAAATGCTGATTTCGCCCCTTGATAAATTGAAAGGGACCTTATGAGTAAGATGAAATCGTGGTTATGGACGGAGGCAAGTGTATCTGTATGTTGCGCGGTGTGCGCCCGTTTCTATCGTCCAAGTTTGATATTATTAAGCACTCCAAATATAAGTACCTTTCTGCACACGGCAAGAAATACGCCTTTGACGTGAGAAAGTATCTTGAGCTACTACGCAGACCGAGCCCACTCGTCGCACCAAATGAACCCTTTGATTTTTACGAGATAGAGGACGAACCCGGCGACATAGACGCAATCGGGAAAATCGAAGCGGAATAATGCCACGGCAGAAAGTGAGGGGTATGGAACGCTAAACCGTCCGTTTCGCCTATCCATGCAGTCAAGATACGGGTAGGATATGGGGCAAAGACCGCCCAAAATCTCCACCCTTAAACACTTGCCAGCAAGGACTTTTGCCATCATTACACCGCCGAAAACAGGGAACAGGACTCTCCGTTTCCGTCCGCCCCATTATACGGCAAATCGTCTACACTATTGCGGTGGTGTGTTGTTAGTATGTGGTGGCTCTGCCCCACGCCCCCGGCCTCATCCAAAGAACAGAATTTTTGTTTGGAATTATGGCATTGGATATGGTATAATTAGTGGTGAGGTATTTTTGTTTTCTACGCAGCTCATGTTTGTTGTGGGTGGCGTAACGAATTTATAAAAAAATAAACTAACTAAAAGAATGAAGGAGCATTTAAGATTCATGAAAAAATTATTGGTTATTGGTTTAACGATATTTACATTGCTTACTTTGGCGGCTTGTAGTGGTTACAGTTATACAGATGAAATACAAAACTATGCCGTAGCTCAAAATGGAATACTCGCCGATTCGGAAAATACAACACTTGTGCAAGCAGATGTTGATGCCGTCATGGAAAATCTAGCAGGGGCATGGAATTTGTCAAGTGCCGGCATTCTGATAAATGTTCAAATAGACGGCACGTGGGATACGAGTTGGGGAGATATAGGATTTCGCGGGGAAGTTGAATTAACGCAAGATAGCGGCGGTTATATTACTGAATTTATCATACTTGAACAAAGCGGTCCGGGGGCTATGTACGACAGCTACGGAAACATACGAGAAGAAGCCTTCAATGTGGAAACAAATGAATTTTACTGGATACCTTTTCCAGATGAGCATAGCTTATGGCTTTTCGGCACATACTCCGTTGATTATGACAGATTGGTTATCGAAAGCATATGGGAGGATGATTTTGATTTGGGGCAAGAAATGGAACGGATAAGATAGAAATTTATTAATTTAATTCAAGATTAAGCATTAAGTATGAAAAGTCGTACTTTACTTAATAAGCGAACTACAGCACAGCAAATCTCAGAACCCCACAGCGTAATTATCAAGATTATGAACAGCAAAACCCGATACCCCTGAGCAATTAACACGCTTTGGGGTATTTTTATGCCTAAACGGCGAAAAGCCTTGACTAACAGCTAAGGAAACTGCCGTTTGGACGGCGGCAAATGTATCGTAAAAAAAATACATTTGATGTTAAAAACATTTTGTACGTAAACGCAAACCGTGCCACCTGTTGCACCAAGTAAACCCTTGATTTTTTAAGAGATTGAGGACAAACCTTGCGACTTAGACGCAGTCTGGGAAATCGGGGTGATCTTAAATTAAATCACTTTTTCCTTTTGGTGGAGGTTTTGGGCCTTATCTTTTTTATATATTAATTTTCAATAAGTTTTTTCTGTTTCCAGAATAAGAGTTTAATTAAGTAACCCTATCATATTTAAAGTCTATTCAAGTTCGAATGATGCATTTACAGATGCATGAGAGACAATTGAGTGTTCGCTTTTATACGTGCTGATAGTAAGAAAGAATTTAAAAATTATACAACAAACACCAAATAAACACTAAGTTACGAGTGGATAGGCAGCATTTTTTTATTCAGCAAGTATGATCATCTTAAATTTAACCACCACTTTAACCACCATCTATAGTGGATAACACGAAATAACACGAAGTATTGACCTGTAAAAACAAATGAAAACCCGCCATCAACGCTAGGTAAATGGCGGGTTTTCTGTGAGCAGGGGTAGAAGGATTTGAACCCTCACGGACGGTTTTGGAGACCGGAATGCTACCGTTACATTATACCCCTAAAAACAATCTCCATATTATTATAGTCATTTTTAGGAAAAAGTCAATAGCTATGCAAAACTTTCATGCGAGACTTTAAAATCAATCACCAAACCTGACGAAGTTCATACTATATAACAGACAATAACTTCTTAGTTTACATTGACCCTGTTTTATATGAGCACGCTCTATTAGGGATAATCAACAAAATTTAATGTAGGAGGAATAAATTTATGTCAGCATTTGAATTGAATGACAATTCTGCTTCAATTTTTGGTAATCCAAACACAGGCGCAGGCAGAGATTCACGTCGGCAGCCAAGTGTAAACCCGCCAAATAACCCACCGGGACAACCGGGGCATCCAGGACAACCAGATCATCCACCAGAACAGATAAGGACAAAGACAGAAAATATTATTGCATTTAAGATTTACGATATTTGCCGCCAACAAGATTGCCTTGATTTTAATACTATAGGCCCAGCAAGAGCGGCAGAAGAGATAGTTTTTGACGATATAATTATATGTGAAGGAGATATTATAATTCCGCCACATAATGCGGCTAGTGTCAGCATAGAAGATTTGCACATCAAAAAAATCGTCATTGTTGACAAAAGGCCAAGTGGTTTGAGAAGAGGGTTCTGGGATGTAGAACTTAAGTATATTATTGGCTATAAACTCATTTTCAGGGGAGCTCATTTCTGCGATGAGAAAGCTGTAGAAGCATTCAGCATGTTTAGCAGAAAAGTCACATTGTTTGGCTCGGAAGGCGGAGACCTTTTTGTAGCCACAGATCTTTTCGGCAAAGACGGTATGTTTGAGGCTGCACCTTTTATTATGGCAGAAGCTAAAGCGATGGCTCTCTGCTCATCTCTATTGTATGATTGCCACCCACATCATGATCACGGTCACGGCCAAGGATCTCATGAAGGTAGAGGACGCGCAACCAGCGTAGAGGTTGTAATTGGTTTGTTTAGCATAATTAAATTATTTAGACTTGTAGACTTGGCGGTTGAGTCAACGGGCTTCACAATCCCTGAAGAGTGTGAAGATATTTGCCCAATGGATCCATGTGAATTCTTTGAAGGATTAGACTTCCCAATGGACCTGTTCGCTCCACCGCAAAAGCCTGAGTTTAGCGCTGGAATAAGTAGCAATATACCAGCAAAAAAGCATCAAAGAGACGTAGAAATTGAATAGAAATTTATTAAGCTTAGCCGAGGGTACTGCATGAATAGTGCAGTACCCTCATTTTTTTGTGCTGCTGAATTAAGAATATACTAAAATGTTGGAATTTCAAAAAAGAGCGCAGAAAAATTAATAGATGCCCAGTTATATTGGTATACATTTTTGCTTCTGGTGAATTAAATTGAGCATAGAATCAAAAACTTTGTAGAAGCATCTTTATTTCTCAATAAATGGAACGCCTGCATCACCACAAAGATGTTGCACGGCTATTTGACCGCTTATCAACGCTGGAGGAAGTCCGCCTGGCGGTATCATACGATACCCCGCAAAGTATACTCCATCAAGGCCTTCTACAGTAGCCGGATATGGTTCTAGTCGCATCTCGGCAGTCATTGCTGTCATCCAAGACCCTTTCCAGTTGCCGCAGTAGCGTTCATATGTCAATGGCGTTGCTATGTCACAGACCTCAATCTTTCCTTCAGTTTCCGGAATCTGTTCTGCAATTGCCGTAATAATTTGATCAGCAATCTTTTGTTTTTCTTCGGAATAGCGCCCTTCCTCTTTTGCCTTTTTCCAGAAGTCGTAAGTGTCACCGCCGGCTAATTGGATTGTCAAAGCAGTTTTGCCGCTTGGAGAGTAAAAAGGGTCAGCAGCGTAGTTATTGGCATATAGATATTGGCGGGTCTGGTCGGCAAAAGAAATCGGTGTATTAAGTTTAAATATCGGCTTTTCTGGATAATGTTTTAAATCAGCACCTATTCCCAAAGAAACAAGTACACACATCGTTGGTTTTGTTGTGGCGTACATCTCATTAAGCCAAGGCGCTTGAAGCGGTGAATCGAACAATTTATCAATCGCCATAGTATCAGATGCGACAATAACAGCCTCGGCAGGAAAGAACTCGCCGCCAGCCACAACACCAACAGCCTTTCTGTTTTCGATTACAACATGGTCAGCACGGGTATTGTATCGTATTTTGCCGCCCAGCGATACATAATTTTTTACAATTCGCTCTACAAAAGTAAGCGAGCCACCCTCAGGGAATCCACCTTCTCCGTTTGCTAAGTGTCCACATGTAAGAATCATCATAGGGATGCCCTGTTCGTCTCCTGGGACAGAGAGAAGCAGCTCTCGTATACCTTCATGACAAAAACGGTTTACGTACTCATCTCTTGTCAGTTCATAATAGATGGTTTCTAGCTCATGACCAGCTTGCACTTTGCGAATACTATCACACAAGGCTTTAATCTCTTTCTCATCTTCTGGGGAAAGTGCAAGTAGGTCCCGCTCGGTACTATTTACGTCACGATAAAGGCGTATGGGCTTGCCACTATATTTATATTCCATGAACGGTTCGTTGTAGCTAATGGTTACGTTATCGTTAAATGCACCGACAGCACGCCATAGGTGATGTAATGGGTTTTGTGGGCTTGTGCCAGCCAGCCAATGCATCCCACCTTCAAATAAATAACCTTTCCGTTTCCAAGAGGTGCAATTTCCTCCAGCGATACTATGACTTTCAAGTATTGTGACTTCAAATCCGCTTTTTTGTGCAAACACACCAGCAGAAAGCCCAGCGATTCCACCACCTATGATGAAAACTTTTTTCATGAATTTTCCTCCAATATTTTTTATTCCTATTTTCAATTACACATGTTCATTTCTCTCTTTGAGTTTCCTAAACCACTCAATATTAAACTTAGCAAGGTCTATGCCATACTGAAGAGTTAACTCTTCAAATGCACCTATTGAGTTCGCTTTTTCAGCGATGCCGCTGAAATAATCTAAGTCTATATTCCAGTACTCTATCATTTGCTCTTTGCTCTTGCCGCTAATAGTAGATTGAATAATAAGAAGTTCGTCTAAGTCTTTCTCTAACTGTTTAACAATGCCTTCGATTAAAGAAGCACGCTGCTGCGTCGTTAACATCCCCATAAACAAAAGCTTACCTAGCTCCATATTTTTTGAGCCTGATATGTTCGCAGGAGTTTGAAGCCACTGGGCAAGTTCTTTGCGCCCCTTATCTGTGATGGAATATTGCTTTTTATTGACGCTCTTTTCAACATACTCTGAAAATGTGACCATATCTGCATCAAGAAGCCTTTTAATTGCAGACTGAATGCTCCCTAAGCTATCACTGCACATAGCTTGAAAGTTCATCTTAATTACGGCTCTTAGTTCATATACGGTTAGTTTTTTTAGCATAAGTATGCCAAGAATTAATTTATCCATATATAGTCTCCTTTTGCGGTATATACCTAATAGTAACATACCTAAAAGATAAAATCAAGATATATATGCATATCTTGTACCAAGATGGAATAGAGATATATTACGGACAAGTACCACAAAGATTATATACATGAGAGAAGGAGCCAAAGAATAGTGGAGAAGTTACTTTTTTTACAATACTTGCCGGATGAGGCTATCGAAATTATAAGTAAAGAGGGCGAAGAGTTTACAAGGAGCATCACTGAAATACGTTTACGAGTAGGCAAGTCCATTATAGTTTATGCCGGAGGACGGGAAAAAATACTGAATCATAAAGCTTCCCAGTCGCTTATTAAAAAGACACTTGAGCTTATAAGTGGCTACTCACTTTATGCGTGGGAGGATGAGCTGAGAGCTGGATTCATAACACTGCCGGGTGGGTGTAGGGTAGGGCTTTGCGGCAAAGCTGTAGTTGAGGATGAAAAAATTAAAACTCTGTCCAATATTTCCGGCATAAATATGAGAATCAAGCACGAAATAAAAGGATGTGCTGACACGATTCTAGCGAGCATAGAAAATATAGGCCATACAATGATAATTTCACCGCCCGGATGTGGTAAAACGACACTGCTACGTGATTTGGCAAGGCAAATTTCTGACGGCGGCAAAACAATCGGCATAGTGGATGAGCGTTCTGAAATTGCGGGCTGCTATTTGGGGGTTCCCGTGAATGACGTGGGACTTCGTACGGACGTTCTTGACAGATGTCCGAAGGCCAGCGGTATGGTGATGTTACTTCGGAGCATGGCTCCTGAGATCATAATAGCGGATGAAATAGGCGGAGAGCGGGATATGCGTGCTATAGAGCAGATAGTGAACGCCGGAGTTAAGATTATATGTACAGCTCACGGCAATGGAATAGATGATGTCCGTGAGAGCAAAGGGCTGAAGGATCTTGTTGGGTTGTTCGATAACTATATAGTGCTTTCTGCAAGGAATGGGCCGGGAACAATAGAGGGCATGTACAATTCAGAGTTTACGCTTATTTGAGTGGATGTCGACACAAGTTTCTTTAGGAGAAAATAGCTTATACCGCTTAAGCGATGCGAAGATAGTCTTTAATAAATTGAGTACAAATCTTTAATTTGCACGAATGTGGCGTCACCTTCTTCGAGGTTACGAGAAATCAGGCTAGAAAATATTCATATAAAACTAATGTCGATGCCCTTAGAAAATTTCGAGGTGGTGAGATTATGCTGATTCAAGCAGGCGGCGCAATTCTTATATTAGGCTCATCCATAATGTGGGGCGTGTATATGGCCGCAAAGAACTATTTTCGCTTAAAAGATTTGAGGGAAATGAAGAGGGCTTTTGCTATACTCATCTCTGAAATTGACTACGGACAAAGCCCTCTTTCGGAGGCTGCCTTAAATATTGCTGCAAAATGTGCAGAACCTGTTCAGAGCATATTTAAAGAATTTGGCACAGGCCTATTAGGGAAGGTTGAAGTTTTTACGCTTTGGAGCAGCTCCATAGACAAAGCTAAGGAAAAGTCCTACTTTACAAGTGAAGATTTGGAAATATTTAAAAGCTTCGGTAAAACTCTAGGTTATCTAGACAGAGAAATGCAGATTAGAAATATTGAAATGCAGCTTGACTACATAAATGAAAAAATACTAGATCTTGAAAAGATTAAAGATAAGTCGAGGAAAATGTACCTGTCACTTGGGGCACTCGGCGGGCTTATGACGATTATTCTGCTGATTTAGAACCCGTGTTTTTAGATTACATTAAAGGAGAATGAGGGCATGGAAATTAGTGTGGTATTCCAAATAGCAGCGGTAGGCATACTTGTGGCAGTCCTAAACCAAGTGTTAAACAGTGCAGGGCGCTCTGAACAGGCCACAATGACGACTTTGGCTGGGGTAGTGATTGTCCTTTTATGGGTGATACATTACATAAGTGATTTGTTTAGGACTGTCGAGACTTTATTTCAGTTATAGCAATTTTACTTGAAGTAGCAAATCAGTTTGAATAAGAATTTTCCCTCTCCGATACCCCCTTGAAGTTGGAGCTTTTCGGTTTGGAAATTTCAAGTCAAACATGAGATTGCTTTGGTGGTCCGGCTTTTATTCCATACTAAATCTACTTTAAAATAGTCCAAAGCATCGGTTCAGAATCATCCCCTGGCTGCGTTCTTATAGCAATTTCGGCTGAAAATCATCCTTTTTTAGCAATTCTGATTCAAAATCATCCTTGCATTTGCAAAGACTGTTTTTCACACGGAGTTGCTTTACTGCCCAGAATCAGCAATACAAAATTTGCGAAGGTTGTTTTTCATATGGAATTGCTTTATTGCCTAGAATCCGGCAATACGAAATTTGCGAAGGTTGTTTTTCACACGGAGTTGTTTTTCTGCCCAGAATCAGCAATACAAAATTTGCGAAGGCTGTTTTTTACACGGAGTTGCATTATAACCAGAAAACTCTAAAAATTGGAAATTTTCTGCCTCGCTTTGGTCTGTTTAAAGGTGATTTAGATACCCAGCCTAATAAGCTTTTTCAGTTCTTGTTGTATAATTGTGAGTGAAAAAGCTCAGGCACCTGGGAGTTTTTGACGATGTAAGGAGACTACAAAAGCAAGAATTGTTATGAGCGCAATAGCCTGACTACGAATAAGAAAATTGCTATATAACCGATTAAGTAGGGAGTTTGGTGAGTATGAGCATTATGCAGATTGTGGCTGTGGGAATCATAGCGGGGGTTATGTCTTTAGCCATAAAAAAGCAAGCGCCTGAAATCGCTTTACTTATATCCATTGCGGCGGCGGTTTTAATATTTTTCATGATACTGCCTAAGTTGTCTGCCGTATTTGGAGTCTTGGGAACTGTAGCAGATAGAATACGAGGAGATATGGGTTTTATAGGCACTCTCCTGCAGATTACGGGAATAGCCTATATTGCTGAATTCGGCTCGCAGATATGCAAAGACGCAGGGGAGGGTGCTATAGCTACAAAAATTGAGCTGGCCGGTAAAGTTCTTATCATGGCAGCATCTACCCCTATCATCATGGCACTTTTGAATTTGGTGACGCAAGTGCTAGTATAAGATAAGGAAGATTGAGCCTGTCTAACATCTCGCTTTCGATGGATTTTGGACAAGAGCACGAAGTGCTTAAGTTTTTATCGAGTATCCGAAAGAAGTCGGGCCCGGGCGTAGCGAGCGATTATGTGAAGCAAAATTACTGAAGGCTATGAGGTATTGGCAAGCCTGGTCGCAAATGTTTCGCATTTACTGCTCGCCTGCTGCACCAACGGGCATTCCTAAAGTTCGGACAATGGCATTTCGCTTTATGAAAAGTGCTAAGCGCTCAATAGTGACCTGTCAGCGATGCCGTCGTCAAGGCGGAAGATACCGGCGGCACAAAGTGCTGTTTTTGCTAAAGGAGGCAAAAAATGAGACGCTTTCGTGCAAATGAAAATTTAAACTTCATATTCTAAGATAATCCCTTAAGCATAATCGCAAAGCGATTGTGCGAATGCTAGGAGGGTGCGACAACGCATGAAGGAAAACAAGCCGAAAAGACACAGGAATGGAAATATTGGACAGGTTCTAAAGATGAAAAAATATATAATGATGATACTTATTGCAGTAATTATAATCATTGCATACATAGCAAATACACCGTTTAAAGCATCAGCCGTGGATATAATAGACGCTGTGGATATCTACACTCAGGAACTTAGAGAAATGGAGCGTGTGATAGACGGCGCAGATACAGCTTTTGATGTTAATATGGCGAGTATATTCAGGGATGCGATAGCGGGAGATCTGGATTTGTCGCCTGGCGGTATAATGAATAGTTTTCTAAGGCTCTTGTTTTCCGAAGTTTTTGAGAATGCGGCACTTCTTAGAAACTTACTTATAATCGGCATAATATCTGCGATACTGCACAATATTACGAGCTCTTTTGAGAATAGTGCTATAGGCGAAATAGGTTTTTATGTGAGCTATTTAGCTATGGTGTCAATGCTTTTTTCTTCGTTTCGCATAGCGGTGTCAGTTTTTTCAGACCTTATGATGACGGTCAGTATGTTTATTGAGGCAGGGATTCCACTTTTTATAAGTCTCGTTATTATGAGCGGTAATGTGGCTGGCGCAACGGTGTTTAACTCGGTTCTTATGTTTGCCGTAGTTTTTGTTGGAAGGTTCATATCGTGGGGAATAGGCCCTGCCATAATGAGTGCCGCAGCACTTAATATGGTGAATTTCATTGACGAAAAGGACATGCTAACTAAACTGGCAGAGCTTATCAAAAAAGTTATATCATGGATTTTAAAAGTATTGGCCATCAGCATAGTTTCCATAATTTCAATACAGAGAATATCGACACCTTTAGCGAATAATCTATTCATGCGAGCGGCTAGGAGTGCTGTAAATACCGTGCCTGTTGTGGGGTCGGTGCTCACGGGGGCTTTGGAAAATGTAATGTATCTTGCGAGGCTACTTAGGGGTGGCGTGCTTGTAGTTGTCATTATAACTATGATTGCAATATGCCTCATGCCCATGCTAAAGCTTCTGGCGCTTATTTTGACATATAAGGTAGCTGCGGCTCTGATTCAGCCTATATGCGACGACAGAATAGTTGATTGTCTTGAGGCCGCTGCTGATTATACGGCGCTTTTATTGTCTGCAGCCGTTATAGTGAGCATGATGTTCTTGGTATCGGTGATAATTATGCTTACCATATAATACCTGCTAGTATAGCCATAACCATTTCGTCGCCTTTTTGGCTTGTTTTTCAACAGTCATCTCAAGATTTTTTGATACCCGGTAAAGCTTCTCTTTACTTAAAACAAAGTTTTAATGGTTTTCCGCTTACCTCATGCAAAATCAGCGCTTTGCGCCGCCGGAATTTCGGCTACGCAACGGCAATTGGTCGTTGCCGTTGGCCGTTGGCTGACAGCTGACAGCTGTCAGGTCATATGACTCTTTTTAGCCTTATGAAAACATAAGCTCTTCGTGCTTTGGTTCTAAAGATTCAATGAAAGCGAGATAGTAAACAGGGTCTAAGGAGGAACACATGTTCAGAGAATATGTTCAGAATATAGCAATGGTAATTATATTCACAAGCTTTTTGGGGCTTATACTGCCGCGCAGTAAACATAAAAGCTATATCAGGCTGATAGCGGGGCTTGTGGTAATTTTAGCGGTTATTGCTCCTATTGCTGGTCTTTTATCAGGTAGAAACTTGGAGGAGTTTTTCGTATCGGCTGAGCGTCAATTAAGCTTTGATATAGCCACTCGCACAATTCAGAGCGGTGGTCATTTCGAAGATACTATGCTAAGAGCTGTGCTTGCGGAGCACAGGAGTGGAATCGAGGCCGGTATGCGTCAAAAAATTTCAAATTTAGGATATGAGCTTGTAGATTCCCGCATATATATAGACGAAAGCGAAGAAAATTTCGGCATGATTGCGGCCCTAGCACTTGTATTATCACCCACGCAGGGAGCCGAGGAGTCGGACAGAGGCCTGATTAGGGTAGATAGGGTGAATGTAGGACGCATTGGTATAGGGTCTAATATTGCAGCAGGGCAAAGTGAGGGCAATGATGAAATAAATGCTATAAAAAAATTGCTTTCGGACTTCTATAATTTGTCCGTTGAGAATATATATATTATAGTCAATTAGCATGAAAAGAGTCCTGAGAAAGCGCATCCATTTTTCTGCAAGACGCAGAAGTGCCGACGGCGCATCCGTGCAATCTTCGATTTGCACTCAAAGTACTGAAAGGCGTAAGCTAGGAGACATCGGTAAGCCTGATCATAAATGCTAAGCATTTACTGCTTGCCTGCTGCTAAGTATGGCTTTGAGAGAAGCAAATAGTGCTGAAGGCGCTGATAGTGTGACCCGCCGCGCAGCGATAGATGCCGGGGGTGCGTTGGCACCGTTTTGGCATAAGGCGAAAATCTTGAGATGTATTGCTGGAAAGTGGCAAGTATCACTCGGGCGGAGGAAACAACGGTGGTTCTACGGTGTTTCCGTTGGTCGGGTTTTATCGGGCTATTTTTAAGTTAATTAACTATACAGTAACAGATTAGGAATATAAAACTCAAAAGATAAGGCGGTGCGGTATGAACCTAAATTCGCTGAGGGCACTTTTTACGGATAAGCAAAAACCGTTTCTTATGCGAATTATTGTGCTTTTTTGTCTGGGGATAGCCCTTTTAGTAGGGTCTACATTTCTAGACAGAGGTGAGCCGGGCAGACAAGTAGAAATCCCTGCTATAGCGACCAGCTATCACGAGCCTGCAGTAGCGTCATCCTATGAGAGGGCGCTTGAGATGCGGCTTTCGGAGGTATTGTCTATGGTAGCCGGCGCAGGAAGAGTTGAGGTTATGCTCACGTTTTCGCAGTCGAGGGAGATTGTTCTGGCAGAAGATACGATAGTTAATGAAACATCTGTAAAGGAGGAAGACTCTGCAGGAGGAAGCCGGGAAAGCCACTCTTTGTCAGAGGACATGCGCACAATCTTGGTACAAAGTCCCAGGGGCGGCCAAGAGCCAATAATACTACGGGAAATCGTGCCTAAAGTGGAGGGAGTAATAATCGTTTCTGAAGGAGGGGACAATGTTTTCGTAAGAGAGGCTCTTATGCGCGCCGCTACAACAGTATTAGGCGTGGATATACATAGAGTTCAAGTTTTGCAGATGAGGTAAACAAGAAGGCGTAGTTTCTGACCGGCTTCTGAATTTATCCGCTACCCGGTAAAGCTTCGCTTTACTATAAGCTTCGCTTTAATGGGTTTCTGCTCGCCTTAGGGCACCCTAAAAAACTTCGTTTTTCGGAGACCCGGGGTGAAAACGGCACTTTTTACGCACTAGAAGCGTGTGCATAAATCCATTGCCTCGGGAAAGCGAGCCGCCGGATACTAATTCGGTTCCTTTAGGGCCAAAAACATCAGCCGATTTTACGGCGAAGCCAGAAAAATCTTACATTTTAAGGAGGATTACAATAATGTTTACAGTTAAGAGGAATCAGATTATAGTAACAGCTTTAGTTGTAATGATTGCCGTGGCTGGTTACTTAAGCTACACAGATGTTAGAGAGGAGCAGGCTCCCGGGTTTGCCTTTAACGAAAATGACAATATTCAAGCTCTTGTTCCGGATGCAAGCACTTTTGACCAAACCGTGATGGTTCATGCTCCTGCGGTAACAATCAGAGAACTCACAAATCCGGAAGTAATACAGGAGAATATGGAAATAGCTCTTGTTCTTGAAAACAATATGGCTAATAGGCAAGACGATGATGATGAAGATGCGCCTGCAGAGCCTAATCAAGAAGGGGAACCGAGCAGAGACCAAAGCGCACAGCCCGGTGAAGCCATGTTTGTGAGTGCGAATATTGACAGCGGCGCATTTTTCGTTCAAGCAAAATTAGACCGTGAGCAATCACGCTCAAGGCAAAAAGAAATTCTGATGGATCTTATCAATAATACCAACTTGGATGAAAACAGTAGAGCCACCAGCGCAAATGCTATGTTAAGTATCCAAAGAAGGATAGAAAAAGAGTCTGCTACCGAGTCGTTGATTGAGGCAAGAGGCTTCAGAGAGGTTTTCGTTCGCATAGATGAGAATATGGTTGATGTTGTAGTGAGTAAAGAAGTGCTTTCAGATGCTGAAATTGCACAAATTGAAGATATAGTAAAGAGGAAGACCGGTATGGATAGCGGTCAGATAAGAATAAGTCCTATGAGTAGGCCAAGATAATTTGTTTAAGAAAATGCGCTGCCCGTAATTGGAGGCGCATTTTTATTATGCTCGTTTCAGCATAATGTCATTGCTGGTTTGAAGTGCTCATTATTATTCAAGTGAAAGGGGCGGATTTGGAATCCGCCCCCTTATATTAAAAAACATTAACCGAAACTTATAATCCCCAAAGCAAGGCCAACTCCGGCAAGGACAGCCAGATGTACAGGATAAATCACATAAAACAAATACTTCATACGCTTACCGCGCTCGCCGTTGTAATTATACAATAAAACTGCCGCCGCAATAACGCCGATAATGAAAGATGGCATTATTCGTAGAAAATCAACATTAGTGGCAAGAGTCTGAGGAGCTCCTTCTACATACGGCATAAATGACATAGCTACAATTGCAAGTAGAGCAAATCCCAAGTTGAGCACTCCCGCAAAAATAGGTGGAACAATTCGCCTTGCTTTCTCATTGCGAATAATGTGATACATTAATACCATAGTAACGCCGATAAATTGCCATTCAAATAAATTTGAAATCGGGAATATTAGTATTACATATAATATCCAAAAAAGTACGCGGCTCTTCATCTTGTCATATATAACTAAAACAAGCAAGCTAAAAATTATGGTGAACAATATGTTTAGTAAAGGATAAATTAAGGGATTGCCGCCCCCCAAAGGAATACTAAGTGCCAAAATGTGGAAAGGAAGCGCTATTAGTCCAAACATTAAAAGCCTAAGGATATATCGTTTCAAATTGGAAGTATGTCTATATCCCTCTACAACAAAGTAAGCCATGATGGGAAAGGTAAGTCCGCCTGCGGCATTCATCGGCAACGCCAGCCCCGTAGGTATGATTTCCCACCAAGTAATAACCATATGATTGAGAATCATACCGATAATGGCAATCCATTTTAATTTGTAAGCATCTAAATTTTTCAAAATATCACTCCTTAATCTCTACTCATTAGTACGACGTTTAGTATAGTCGATATAATATATATAGTCAATATAAATATACTTTCATAAGAAGTTACAGAGATGGAAGGAGTAAAGCGATCCTACTGATAAGTTAATAGAAAAAGGAATACAAAACGACGGACAGACATTCAACGTGGTGCATCTTTTGTGTAATTTTCTATCTTAAAACAATTTGTTCGGTATTGCAATGGAAAAATTGCAATGCATGTCCGTAAGGTCTACAAAAAGCAACATGATCTGAAATTGCAAAACGTTTGGTAAAAGGATATCCTCAACTATAGATCTTGAAAAAAACATACTGTCCGATTTAAATTGGTGGTTTATTGGAAGCGGATAATTGGAATCTGGCATGTATTGTTGTTATCGAGTCAGACGTGGAAGGTCGCCCGTACTTCTATTTGTTTACCAATGGATCGACTCGATGAAGTTTTACAGATTTTGGGCATAGTCTCGGATGTGTATGAATCTTCGAACGAAAGCGATATTTCAGGCATAGCTTTTGAGCAAAATGTCATGGGTACAGTCAACATTACTGTAACCGGTGCCAACCTAACCGCCGGTGAATTAGAATTAAAAATATCCGGTGGCGTTATTGACTTTAGTATTATTGAAGATGGCGTATATATAGGCCAGATGTATCTGAGTTTAAGATTCCATTTAATAACGTATCGAACTCAGAATCCACAATGTCTGTAGTAGCGTATAAAGTAGACGGTTCGTTTGTCATGTTGGAGCTTGACGTCTATTTCAACGGTCAACCAACCGGTTATGAAACATATATTAGCTCATTTGTAGGTGGTCGGCGTTTGATGTAAAACTTTCTATCACAAAGGAAAGCGGGGCAGCTTTGTGCTCCGCTTTCCTTGTTTTATCTTGGCGAATGAGAATAGTTGTATTACTATGGCTTCATATTAATATAAGATTAACAACCAACACAAGATTAACAATGCAGAGGCATATTTTATGCTTCAACTAATCAGGTGTTTTTTACCAACAGAGATTAAAACCATGGTATATTTATCAGCTCTAAAGCAAGGCCAACTCCGGCAAGAACAATGAAATGAACAGGATACATCACATAAAACAAATACTTCATACGCTTACCACGCTCACCATTGTAATTGTACAATAGGAATGACGCTAAAAGACAACCTACAACAAAAACGGGCATCACTCTAATAAAATCCATATTAAAGGCAAGTCCTTGTGTTTGAAAACCTTCCAAATTCTGCATGAGCGGCAGACTTATTGTTAAAAGCAAGAGAGCTCCTAGGTTGGATAATCCTGCAAAAATAGGTGGCACAATTCGCCTTGCATTCTCATTGCGAATAATATAAAACAATAGTACCATAGTAACGCCAGTAAGATCCCACTCTAAAAATAAAAAGGAAATTGGAACTATTAATACTATATACAGTATCCAAAAAACTACACGGCTTTTTATCTTGTCATACAAAACCAGCACAAGCAAGCTCAAAGCAATGGCAAACATTATATTAAGCCAAGGATAGACACTTGGATTACCGCCCGCAAGAGGTATTCCAAGTGCTAAAATGTGAAAAGGAAGCGCAATTAGTCCAAACATTAAAACCCTGAGGATATATCTTTTTATATTGGAAGTATGTTTATACCCCTCTACCACGAAGTAGGCCATGATGGGGAAAGTAAGCCCGCCGGTAGCATACATCGGGACTCTTAACCACGCAGGTATAATATCCCACCATGCAATAACCATATGGCTGAGAATCATGCCGATAATGGCAATCCATTTTAGTTTATAAGCATCTAGATTTTTCAAAATATCACTCCTGAATCTCTGTGCTGCGCATTAGCACGGTGTTTAGTATTGTCAATATGATTCATATAAATAGTAATAATATATTTACATAACAGAGATTAAAACCAAGGTATATCATGCAGCCCAAGAGCAAGAGCGACCCCGACGAGAACAGCAAAATGAACGGGATATATCACATAGAACAAATACTTCATCCGTTTGCCACGCTCGTTATTATAGTTGAACAATAGGAGTGACGCTAATAGACAACCTACAATAAAAAATGGCATTATTCTTACAAAACCCGGATCAAAGACAACCCCAGGAGGAAGGAGATCCATATACTCTATAGGCACCATACCTACCATAATCATCGAACTTAGAGCAAGCCCAAAGTGGAGTACTCCTGCAAAAATAGGTGGCACAATACGCCTCGCACTCTCATTGCGAATAATATGAAACAATAATACCATAGTAACGCCGATAAACCACCACTCAAATAGCATAGAAAACGGAACTATTAAAATTATATATAGTATCCAAAAGAGTATACGGCTTTTAATCTTGTCATATAGAATTAAAACAAACAAGCTTAAGATTATAGTGAACAGTATGTTTAGTAAAGGGTACACTGTTGGATTAGCGCCACCCATTGGTATCCCAAGTGCTAAGATGTGGAGAGGCAGTGCAATTAGTCCAAACATCAAAAGCCTGAGAAAATATCTTTTTAAATTGGAAGTATGTCTATAACCCTCTACCACAAAGAAGGCCATGATGGGGAAAGTGAGCCCGCCAGAGGCATACATAGGTAATGCGAGCCATGTAGGGATAATTTCCCACCATGTAATGGCCATATGACTGAGAACCATACCGATTATAGCAATCCATTTTAGTTTATAAGCATCTAAATTTTGCAAAAATAGTCACTCCTTATTTGTAAGCTTTGCATAGCCTGCGTTGAATATTGTCAATAAAAATATGTTAATAATAGCAGATACTAAAGCCATGTGAAGTCTACTAGACCTAAAGCAAGGGCAACCCCACCTATAACTGCCAGGTGCAGAGGGTAGGCTACATAAAACAGCCATTTTGACCGTTTTCCGCGTTCTCCATTATAGTTTTTTAGAAGAAATGCAGCGCAAACGCAACCTATTATCATGGTTACAGAAGAAATCATGAAATCCATGTCGCCCCAAGTATTTATAAATGCTTCTACTTGGTGTTCCATGCCGGGAGCAGATTGCAACGCTGTCAATTGTAATATTCCGAGCAAGATAAATAGAGTGAAAAGCCCTCCGCCTACAATAGGTGGAACAATACGCCTTGCGGTTTCATTAGGTATGGTATAGAACAATATCATCATAATTGCTCCAAAGATCCACCAATCAACAAATAAAGATGCCACAAGTATTAGTGGGAATAACAACCAAAATATGAACCTAAATTTTATTTTGTCGTACAGCATAAAAGTAGCTAAACTCAACATAATGCTAAACATAATATTGAGTTGAAATGCTCCAAATACGAGTGGATAAAACACAGAAGCGATAAGACCAAAAACGAAAAGTCTTAAAAAGTACTTTTTAATATTTGAAGTATGTTTGTATCCTTCTACTACGAAATATCCCATAATGGGGTAAGTAAGCCCTCCTGAGGCCATCATCGGTATCATCAGCCATAGTGGTAAAATTTCTTGCCAGGCATAAACCATATGGCTTAATACCATGCCAATAATGGCAATCCATTTTAACTTATAAGCATCTAAATTTTGCATTATGATTACTCCTTTATCTCTGCACGCCGTATTAGAAAAAAGTTAAGCATAGCTGATACAACTCCAGCAGCTGATGAAAATATCACTATATTAACAGGGTTTAAAACTATGTTTTCCAGAGTTTCAATCACTTGCGGTATATACTCGCCCCAATGCTCAAGAGCAGGTAAAGGACCCTGTATTCCAAAGAATATGATTCCGCCTGCACAAACGCTAAACACAATTTGTTGTATCCTGTTCATGCGGTAGTATATTAGGCTTATTAGTGTGCCAAGCTGCCATACAAAGAATAAAAGCATAGCTTGAGAAAGCCAACCAACAACAAATCCATGCTCAGCCCCATCAAAGGTTAAGCCTCTTATGGGGAAAGCTTCCCAATTACTTGATATGAAATTTAAAAGCTCGCCCAAAGCGCCCAACGCTAAGCCGGTAATAAGGCTGCCTAGAAGAGTGCTTAAAAAGACAGTGTATCGCCCCATACCATGTTGTAAGAGGAACTTAATATCTTCTCGTATGCCGACTATACCGACTATGAAGATTGAAAAAAGTGCAATTGCACCTAAGTTAAACCACATTACCAAGTTACCGCCATAATCTAGCTCAGTACCACGTACTTGGAGGTTTAAAATAGTATCTGCCGTTTCATATTCGTTGCCGGATGTGCCACCAAACTGGAAAACTCCTCCGAGCAGACTAAAAAAGAGAATGATCGCAATGGAGACGCCTAGAACACTTAAAGTCGCTTTCGCCATATAGTCTAATTGATATTGCAGTGCCGGTTTTAAATTCATTGCTCTCATCTTACTCCCTCCCGCTTTCGTCATTCATAAGCTGTATGAAATATTCCTGAAGCCCTAGCTTGCTAACTTCAAGACCTTGTGGCAAGCTCGTTTGCTCAGGCATAGTACCGCTAAGACAAGCTGTTTTTAATCCTCCCAAGTTGCTGCTGGATAAACAAATCTTATCTTTCAAGTACTCATCAACTAATGCCGCAGACCCTGATATATTATATCCCGTATTTTGAAGCTCTTCGCACGGTACATCTTTTATTATACGACCTTTTTTTATAATTAGGCAATGCTCTATTAAATTAGCAGCCTCTGATATTAAATGTGTTGAAATTACAATTGTGCAAGGATTTTCACTATAATGTTCAATCAAAAGCTTGTAAAAAATATCCCTGTGCTGAGCGTCAAGTCCAAGTACCGGCTCATCTAATAGCAAAACCGATGCACCCGATGAAAGAGCCATTACAATTTTAAAAATAGAGGTATAACCCGTAGATAGGGCAGGGATTTTCTTCTTAGTTGGTAGCTTGAATAGTTCAGCCAGTCGATTAGCCTTTTGTATATCAAAATTTGGATAGAATCTAGATCCCCAATAGATGGCATCTTTGACTTTCATAGTTTCTGGATAATAATTCTTCTCACTCATCATATAAATCTGACTAAGTGCAGAGTCGTTATTGCGCATAGGCTCACCGCCCAGTAAAAGTTCCCCACTGTCAGCAAAAAAACGGCTGGTCATTATATTTAGCATTGTGCTTTTGCCGGCACCATTATTGCCGAGCAGTCCGTAAATCTTTCCTTCTTCAAGGCGTAAATTTATATTATCAAGAGCTTTTGTATCTCCAAAACTTTTATAAATGTTTCTAAGCTCTATCGTCATCGTTATACCCTCTTTCTATCATAGACTGTAAGTCTGCGGCACTTATTTTAAGCCGCACAGCTTCGCTTACAAGCGGTAATATATAGTCGTTGAAAAACTGTTGCTGCCTTCGTTCTAGAAGTTTCGCATGGGCACCCTTTGCCACAAACATACCTAAGCCACGCTTCTTGTACAACAACCCCGTATCGACCAAAATATTAATGCCTTTTAAAGCAGTGGCTGGGTTGATATTGTACTGAAGTGAAATTTCCGTGATTGAAGGCACTTGGCTTTCTTCAACATAGATGTCAGCTAAAATAGCGGACTCAAGCCACTCAGCAACACTTATGAAAAGGGGCTTTCCGGAGTCAAAGTTTAATTGCATAGTGCACCTCCTTCATTAGGTTAGTTAATCACTAAAGTAATTAACCACAACACCAATATACCATAGCGTAAAATCAATGTCAAGAAAAATATATTGCAATTATATATGAGCATTAGTTATACTAAGATTAGGATGTGCTAAAGAAACATCATGTATGCGGAGGCAAATATGACAATACCGAAAACAGCTATATACATTATAAGCAAATTGGAAGACGCCTCTTATGAGGCATATTTTGTAGGTGGTTGCGTTAGAGATATGCTTATGGGAATTACGCCTGGGGACTTTGATATAACAACAAATGCAACACCGGAACAAATCAAAAGTGTTTTCAAACGAACTGTAGATACAGGCATTAAACACGGTACAGTTACTGTGATATTAAATAGTGAAAACTATGAAGTTACTACATATAGGCTAGACGGTGAATATTTGAATTTTCGCCATCCTGAACAAGTTACATACACAAGCGAGTTAAGGGAGGATCTTAAACGACGCGACTTCACAGTGAATGCAATTGCCTATCATCCGGAGAATGGATTTATAGACTTTTTTGGCGGTAGAGATGATATAGAAGCGAAGGTAATCAGAGGAGTAGGGGATGCCTCGGAGCGATTTACAGAGGATGCGCTTAGAATGCTTAGAGCCATCAGGTTTGCCTGCCAATTAGGCTTCGACATAGAGTCCTGTACTTTTACAGCACTTCAGGAAAAATCTGAGCTTATAGCACATATTTCCATGGAGCGCATTAGAGACGAGCTTATTAAAGCTTTTACTTCGGAGCATGTGGAGAAAGCCGAATACTTTACTGAGTGCACGATCCTAGCATATGCACTGCCATTCATTGCAGATTATGTAGAGGCAAATTTGAACAGTTTCCTAAAGCGCCTTATAAATCTTCCAAAGCCTATGAGAAGTATTACGAATGTATTATCACTTTTGCTAAAAGATATGGACGGCGCAGATGTGGCTAAGAATTTGCGCTTAATAAAAATAGACAACGCTACAGCTCGGGATATAATACTGATTTCACAAAATATAGCCTGGGAAATAAAAGCTCTCACCTATCATGTAAAAAAAATAATGGCGTGCATAGGTGTAGAGAATTATTTTTCACTTTTAGCATGTAAGTTGGCCTGTGGAGAGGATATAAGTTTACTAAAGGAAATAAGTGATGAAGTAATATCACGGGGAGAGCCGATTTTCATAAAGGATTTGAAAATTAACGGAAATGTGATAAAGGAACACTTTGGCGTGCAGGGCGTGAAAGTAGGGGAGATACTCCATGCATTGCATGACGAAGTGTTAAAAAAACCTGACATAAATAACGAAGACGAACTTTTAAAAATTGCAGAGAGAGTTTTGAAGAGCGTTTAGATGAGGGGCATGAGCGGCTATGCCTAAAAAATATCGAATAATGCTTATAGACTTTTGTATGCTATGGTAAAGCAGCAGGCCAAAAGTATGGAAGAATAATGATAAAATGCCAAAGAAATTGAAAGTGTGAATCATTGAAAGTAGCTACAAAAAATCAGATAGTCTATAATAATTGAAGGAAATCAATACTAAAATGCAAAAAGCTATGCGAAAATTCGCATAGCTTTAGTTTAATCAAAAATCGTAATCTCTACTGCATTTGTTAAAATATCAGTATAGCTAAAAGAGAGAGTTCTGTTTGTATGTGTGCCTTTTTCCGTCTCTACCGTAAATATACTGGGATAAACATTGGCTATGACACCTTCGCTAATAGTCGATTTGTTGTGCCGTTTATTGCTTTCAAGCTTAATCCTGGAGCCTATGCATTTAGAAATATCTTCTCTAAGCTGGAATAGGTCTTTTTTCTCAATCATTCTATCACTCCAGTAATATATATTTTGCTTGCCAGGCGGAATGAAGAAGCACAAGCGCACATGCTTGCATAGTCAACAAACTTAAAAATCAGAGCATTAAACACATTATCTTTCCTGCACTCATAGTCAGTACCTTCAGCCTTTTTGCTTCACGAAAGTTGCCCTTCTGACGTCCGGCCTTCCTATCAGAGCTTCCCGGTATCTCCTAGCATACGCACAATCGTTCGCAATTATACTCAGAGAGATTAGTTCGCATACGCTCCGGGCAAATCTTTAATTTGCACGTATGCATCTCAGGATTTATTCCCCAGCCAAAACCAGTACTGGTACACCGCCCGTATCGTACGCTTCGCCGCCGGATTCGCTGACAGGCCACTATCGGTGCTTGTCGAGCTACTAGGGTGAGCAGGAAGGTTGTTGCCACCCAGCCTCGATGGAAGAAAAAATGACTACTTTACTTCCTCTGCTTTTCAAGTTCGTTGACTATAACAATTAGTATATCACATATGCGAATGTTTAGTCAAATTAATAAATATTAAGACTTCCGCCCATAAACCTAAAAAGAACCCTGCCTTTGATATCACTTCTATGCAGTGGCCCAAAATCCCTACTATCTGTGCTTAAAGAAGTATTGTCGCCCATGAGAAAATAATAATTATCCGGAAGTGCAAGCGATAAATTTGGGGCAATATAAGCCTCGCAATTAGCCAAAGATAGCTCGTCATTAATAAAAATCTTACCATCGTCTATGACAAACACATCGCCCGGCCTTGCAATAATTCGTTTTATAATATATCTGGAGCCTTCGTCATCATAAATTCTTACCATGACTAAATCGCCTCTATCGTAGGTACCTGAAAATGCCATGGCACGACTGACAAAAATCCTATCGCCATGATTTAATGTAGGCTCCATGGAGACGCCGATAATTCTTACAGGCCACAAAAATATATAAAGCGCTATAAAAACAATAATAGCGTAAATAAACGATTTGATATATTCGCGTATAATTCAATCTCCTCCAAAGTTATCATATGTGTTTTTATGAGCGTGAATAAAGTTGTCACGTGCTTTTTCGGCCCATTATTCCGCCACTCTCAAGATTTTTCGTTATCTGGTAAAGCTTCGCTTTACTTTAAACTATATTTTTATGGGTTCATGCTTACCTTTGTCCATCTTGGACTCTGGGGCAAAAGCGGCGCTTTGCACCGCCGCATCTTCCGCCTCGCTGAACAGGTTACTATCAGGAACTCCTAGCATTCGTACAATCGCTTGGGATTAAGCTTAAGGGATTATCTTAAATATGGGCTGTCGCCACTCTCACTCATCGCAGTTCCTGAAGCGAAATGTCATAGCGCAATCTGCCGTCCGTCATAAAGCTTAAGCTCATAAACCCTTCTTTCCTGATTGAGAGCATTCGGTTGCCTTCCTCGACTAAAGCGGCAACAGGAGTTTGCCCTATAAAAACATCATCTAAATAAACCCTAGCTCCCGTTATTGTTTCGTTGGTAGCAGCATTCAAGGTAATGACTGTAATATTTACCCTATTCACATCGCGCTCAAGTCTGATTGTAAGCTCCAAAGACGGTTCATTAAGCTCAAACACAGTTTCATACGTAATAAAGCCATCTTTTGCGACTACAAGCTCATATCTTCCGTAGTCCAGTATCAACGGCTCATCAGTGCGCTTAGGTATTCCATTTATTGTGACAGAAGCACCAGGTTCATTGATGTTGAAGCTCACGACACCCGCTAAAAATTGGACAGACGACAAATCAAGTATAGCCTGCTCGCCTACACTTACATCTATGGCGGTATTAAAATCATGAATATTGGAGCCTCTTACAGATACCTGTCTATTACCGCTTAGAACCCTTATAGGATCATAGGTTGAACCGTCTTCATTTAAATGCATAGATATATTATTATCGACTTCAATTATGCCGTCTCTAATATTTTCGCCGTTCACGATATTTATAAATCCTGTGCTGCGACTAATTTCTATATACCAGATATCAGACCCTATACCTCTTAAGGTTACAACATTTAGCGGATTTATATCTGCGATATCATAATGCTCATTATCGAATAGGGATATAGTTCGCTCGGTGTATCTATAGATATTAGCACCATCACCCACAGTAATTGTGCGTCCTTGCGGATTCACTCTAATATCACTAACATTTCTATGCTCCCAAGCGGCAGGAGCTAAACTAATGCTTGTAAGTGGTTCGCCTATTTCTCTATATCTTGCATCTACAATATCACCGGGCCTAAATTGCGCAAAGCTCATACTGTCACCAGTTCTATTTTGCATGGTTGTGGAATTATCTGCTCTGAAATTAAGCACCTCAAGGCTGTCAATATCTAATATTTCAAGCACTCTGCCGGATTGGTTTATATTTATGATTACGCCTGTAAGACCAATTTCGTCAATGGCTATAACGGGAGGATCTTCATTCTCATCATCGTTGCCTTCATCCGGTGGGGTTTGCTGCGAGCTTCTAAGAGGATCCGCAGGTTCATTACCGGACTGATTGCCAGTAATTTGTGAAAAAACGAATAAAAATGTACCCAAGCACACGATAACTGCCACAACGAGAGTGACTACATAAAATGTAATATATTGACTTTTACCAGCTTTATTTTTGCCGCTTCTAGCTCTAGTTCCAATGCCTGATTCTGAGCGTTTGGAAGTGCTTGCGATTTTTTTAGACGTTTGATTCTGTTGTGTTTTATTTGTTCCATTTCTACTGGAACTTCCGCGAGCTTTTTCGCTCCCCGCATTTTTTCGCCTATCATCATAACCGTTACTCATCTAACACCTCAAAAAACTATAAATCGACTATAGAATCTGTTTACTATCAACCTATATTCTAACTCTTTACAATTAAAAATACAAGCTTCTGGATAAAAAATGCACTGAAATATTATCGCGATACATTTTAAGGCCGAGAAAGTGCAACCAAAGGTTCAATATATTCTAAAAAAGTTTCTCTCGAATTTATTTCTTGTTCTAAATCAGCAGTGAGCACAGATGGTGCCCACGAACGCTTTTTCATATAATACTCCTTTGATGCTCCTAGAAAAACCGTGGGTATTAAGAGCCTTGCAAGCACGATATTTAAATCATCTGCATCTAGTTTATTATTTCCAGCATTTGAATACATATCAATTATATCGAGGATATTTATTTGCCTGTTTGAGGAATACTTCATATATTTGTTTATGATCATAGCTATATCTGCGCTAAAATGATCAACGCTGATACCCGAGAGCATAGCGATAGAAACCTCATTATCCTTAATCATAAGTGTCTCTTTTTTTAGATTATTGTGGCAAATTGAATTCTCAGAATATGCCTCTTCAAGCTTTTTGGGATAATTCGCTTTATCTAAAAGCATGGCAGATGTAGATATTTTTTTCTCATAATATTCATAATTTTTGAGGAACAAAAGATCGAAATTGCTTAGACTTTTGGATGTAGTGATTTTTTTTCTAAATGCGGACAATTCGGAAAGCATTTTTGTAAGGCGCGCATTTAGATCATCCGCATAAAACTGTTTAGGCACTATATCCAAACTTTTAGCACTTTGATGAAACTTTGCAAGCTTGCATAGTATCTTTGAAAGATCGTCTATATCATCAAAATCCGCTTCGCGGCCCATAATATAATCATTTAAAATATATTTTTGCCCATCCTCCGATACGAACAAGTTGTTGTCACGGGTCTTATATATTTTCTCTATGTCCAAAAAGTCGTTCTTCAAAAGGGTTTCTTGTATTTGGTAGCGCAATAGGGCGCGCTCTTCGGAGTCCGAGGTTTTGCGCAGTACATAGGATGCCTGGGCAGTGTTTATGACATAATAGCCTTTGGTCTTTTTAATACTTATAACATCTATCTCATAATTTTCGAGTATTTTTACACATAGCCCGTCCATTGATATTCCTCCCGCTAAAAAACCGGCAATGATTTGTCATGGTAAGAATCTTTGCACTATCTCGCTTTCGTCGGATCTTTGTGCGTTTTTTCGTCTGGCAAGGGAGGGCCGATAGTGACCGGAAGATACCGGTAATGCGTTAGCCCCGTTTTCGCCCCGGGCGAAAATCATGAGACGCATAGTCGAAAAGCCTTGCGCTAGGAGATCCTGACGATGATTGGCTGAAAATAAGCCAAAAAGGCGAGCAATGGAGAAAGTAAATAGATTCTTAGTCAAACCTGTTTGCCATAATCCATACTATGAAAGTTTAACAGGATTTATGAGAAGTTTAGGTTGACTATAGTCAAATCCTCTTATAACATTAACGAAGAGTGCTGAATTTTTCGCAGTGTATAATCAACTCACTTCAAGATCAAAACATAAAATTTGCTTTTTCTCAGCTATATATCACCGAGAGAACCTTGCCTAATGATTTTTGCCGTGGCAAAAGCGGTACTTTGTGCCGCCGGTATTAATACTGCATTTGTTAGTTGGCTTTTAAAGTTTATTGAATAAAGAAGTTGGATTTCTAGCATATATAAAGGTTTGGTGACCTGTCAGCGAAGCCGTTTGCAGAGCGAAAGATATCGGCGCAGCTTATCGTGACGACGAAATTATGCGAAAAAAGACAAAGAGGCGACGATATTTCTTCGGTGTCTTTCTTAGGTCGGGTTAACGTTACTGTTTTAGGGGAATTCGGCTATAACTATAAAAACATCCCCCTCAAGTAAAATGTCAGCTTGAAGGGGATGACCTTGAATTAGAATTAAATTTTATGATCCCATTGAAAGATAGATATGTGCAATAATTGCTGAACCTAGGTACGTTCCTGTAAAAGCGAGCAGAGTGATAACTATGATACCTAATCCCTGCTCTTTAAACGCTTTCAAATCTTTACCGAGAGAGATACCGGCATAAGCTAGTATTGGCGTTGCCAGAGGCAGAAGGCCAAAGCTTGCATCTGCCACGATAAACTGCTGTGCAAGCGGCATCCCGGGGATTCCAAGTATAATACCTATCAAAGATATGTATATAATGGCCGGCAAATTGATCTTCGTTTTAGCGGTAACTAGGTCGTATATAAGGCAACCAAGCACTACAGGAACTGCCATGATTAAAAGAGCAAAGGCACTCTCAAGTGGTCCGACAACTGAAGCAGTTGCATGGCGCGCTGTAAATATCCAATTCCCTATAATTGCAAAAATTCCAGAAAAAACTAAAACTTCAGCACGTTCTATCCATACTTCTTTTAGGCTTGGCTTAGGGAGGTCAGCTGCTTGCTCAGGAGTCTCAGCAGCAAATTCTTGGACCTCTACTGGTTTACCAGATTTAGCAGCTTTCTTAGCCAATTTTCTTTTATATCTTCCTTCACCGTCAAATATTTTGTACAGCCATCTACACACAGGAATGGTAATGAACATAGAGAAGTAAATACCTGTGGCTGCTGTAATCAAGTTAGACATAGAGGCAACTGCTTGGAGCTCTTCCCATCTATCAGGATAGGCAAGCTCAAGAGGTGCTAAGAATGCTATCATCATAGAGGCTGAACCACTGCCTGCACCCATAGCAAGCGCTACTGGGTCAAATATCCCAAGGCCGATAACAATAGAAGCCAAAATCCCGCAGAACAAAGTACCTAAAACAGTGCCGACTATATAAGCCCCCATAACTCCTTGCCCCTGTGGAGAGTTAAGGCCGTACATATTACTTATAAGGGCGATAGAACCCTCACGAGACTTAGAAAAGCTTGCACCTATGGCCTGTTTGCCCATACTAAATACAAATACTGCAACAGGCACTGCCAAAAGTGCCATACCTAAATTACCGAACTCTTGAAGTACAAATGCCCATCCGGCCTCTCTCATATCATCAAGGCGCGGGCCTATTCCTATGGCTAGCTTGGCTATTAACCACATTGTAGCAATACCAATGAAAGGTGTCGCAGAATCCACAGTCTTTCTGTCGATTAGTTTAAGCAAGAATGCAATTACCCCAAACGCCATAGCGAATAGCATTGGGAAGATAGTGAAAGTGATTTGTGCTCCCGCAAGAGGAAATGGACCTACAGGAATATTATGAATAGCCTCTGATAAGATTACGAAAATAAGAGCAAATAAATGTACTTTCCAGTTAAGCAAAACTCTTGACATGTTATAATACCTCCGTTTTGTTGTGGAAAATGTGCTACTATCATTAAATGAAGACTAGGTTATCATACTTCGAACAAGCTGTTTTTAGAGAGTCACAGACTTTAATCCGCAAGGGGAGCAATGTTTTTCTTGAAAAACATTGCCTTGCTCTGAATTTTTCAGCTGTGGTGAAAAGCGGCACTGATTTATGCACCATAAGCATAAATAAATCAAAGCGTGCCGCCGGATACTTCATCCGGTTCCTTTTGCTGACCTGAGGAGAGTCAGTTACACGTGCAATGCAAGCGCACACACGGGAACCCATTGAAGCAACGCTTCAATGGGAAGTGGACCGATTCATCCTTATAGTAAACTTACAAAAATGGTTTTGCCATTTTTGTGAACTATTCAACCTTACCCCAGTCCTTAAGGAACTCTTCCTTAGTCATTCTAGGCTCAAAGTCTTCTTTGATTTTAAGCCCATCTTTTGCCCCGTCATAGAGCAGGTCAATCACTGACATCGCAAGACCTTTAGCTGCAGCCAAATAGGCCGTATCTTTATTAACAATTTCATAGTCAGCAGCATGTGCAGTTCCCGCAACACCACCAAAACCGCAGTGAAGAGTAGGGATTATGTGAGATAAGTCACCTGCGTCTGTAGAGCCTGCCATAGGTGCGCCACGGAAGAGAACCTTATCTTCTCCAAAAAGCTGCTTTTGATTTTCTACCATAATTTCCATCAACGGATCGCACATAACTAACGGAAGATAGCCGGGCAATGTGGTTATATCAGTTTTTGCGCCAACTGCGTCACCTCCGGCTTTTAAAGCGCGGTCGACTTTCATATTAGCGTCAAAAATAGCCTCTACATTCGAGCCTCTTATGTATGTCTCAATAGTAACATCGTCAGGAACAACATTTACCAAGTCTCCGCCCTTAGTAATGATTGGGTGAACACGGATAGTGTCTTTGTCCATAAAAGTTTCACGCTGCGCATTTACGGCCATAAGCCCAATGTTAGCCGCATTTAGAGCATTGACGCCTAAGTGAGGCGAGCCACCAGCATGCGCTGCCTTTCCAACGTAGCGTATGAGCTTGCCCAAAAAGCCGTTGCTGGTATATCCGCCGTTTGCAAAATAGCCGTCAGTCTCAGCACCATTATGCTCCATCAAAGCTATGTCTATATCGTCAAACTCGCCAAGATAGATAAACTCTTGTTTGCCGCCTGTGAATCGAACTTTTCCCTCATCAATCAGGCTCTTTCTAAATTCAATTTCAACATATTCTTCTGCAGGGATTGCCATTAGAGCAACATCCCCGTCTAAATGCTTCATGATTTCAGTGTTCTTTAGAGCGTAAGACACACCAACTAAGGCTGCAATCATGCAATTATGCCCACAAGTATGAGCAGCTCCCGTTTCAGGGTCGGCATGGGGGTGGGCTTTTGTGATTACAGCGTCCAGCTCTCCCATAACAGCTACCTTCATCTTGCTGCTTGCACCTTTAAGGTCAGCTACTACGCCAGTCACGCCTACTTTGTCGCGATAGCTAAGGCCAATTTCGTCAAAGGCCTTCTTTAATTTTTCTGCCGTTTTGAACTCCTTATAGCCCAGCTCAGGCTCATAGAAAATGGAGTCTCCAAGGGCAACAATACGGTCTCGATTTTTGTCGATTTCATTTATTGCCATTTCTTTTAACTGCTCTTTTGATAAGCTCATGGGTCATGCCTCCTTTAGGGTTTTGAGCTTAAATCTATAAGTCTTACAACTTATAAAGCAGTTCCGAGTGAAAGACATCCTAGGCAAGTTTTATATTGCCGGCTTCTGGGCAATATAAAACGTCGTTCAAGGATGGTTTTGTACCGGAATTGCTATAAAGCACATTGTAACAAAAGTTTAAGAATATTGGAAGAGTTTTTTTAGAACATAAAAAATGGCGACCGAAAGTACGATCGCCATTACATAAACTTATAGTCAACATACATCAAAAGTCTAACACCACGCTTGATATTTTTCCCATACGGTCAACGGTTATCCGTCGTCACGGGAACCTAACCTCACGATTTTTGCCTGCGGCAAAAACGGCACTTCGTTGCCGCCGGTATCTTCCTCTTTGCCGATGGGGATAACTATACCTTTTGGGTACGGCAAGAACCTCTCTCCTAACCAGATGTTTGTTGACTATATAGATGCCTGACTTAGCTCTATAGTCCCTTAAGCCTATCTATTTGCACATTTGCTGCACTAAGCATCTCTTTATACTTTTCTATCTTCGTTTTTTCCTCGTCGATAAGCGATTGCGGTGCTTTTTTAACAAATCCTTCATTAGCCAGCTTCTTCTCCGCACGTTCTATTTCGCTTAGCATTTTTCTTGCTTCGTTTTCTAAGCGTTCCAACTCTTTTTCAGTATCGACAAGTTCATCCATTGGCAAATAGACTACACCTTGCGGTATAACTATACTTACTGCACCTTCGCTTATGCCGCTTGAATCCGTTTGAACAACAATCTCAGATGAGGCTGCTAGGGTTTTCATATAGCTCTCAGCGGAGTTAAATATGCGCGAAATTCTTGGATCCGACGTGACAACGAAAGTTTTAACCTTGCGAGAGGCGGGAACGTTCATCTGAGCACGAACATTTCGTATAGCTTTAATTGCATCTTTAACGATCTGAGTCTCTTCGGATTCAGTTGTGAAGTTAAAGCTATCATTATATTCAGGCCATTTAGATAGCACAATAGTCTCTTCTGCACTCTGCACTGTTAGGAATATTTCTTCTGTAACAAATGGCGCATATGGATGCATTAGCTTTAAAATATTTATAAGCACAGTCTTAAGGGTATACAGAGCCGCATCTCTAGTCGGATGCTCTTTATTGTAGAGCCTTGGTTTTACCATCTCGATATACCAATCGCAGAATTCATCCCAGGCAAAATCATAAACCTTTTGCAGGGCAACTCCAAGTTCATAAGACTCAATATTTGTGGTAACTTCTTTAATGGTTTCATTCATTTTATCTAGTATCCATTTGTCCGTGGACTCTAGATTAGTAGGCGTCTCTGTGATTTCTGAATCCATGTTCATCATTATAAAGCGTGTAGCATTCCAAACTTTGTTTATGAAATTGCGGCTGGACTCTACTTTTGTCCAACTAAACCTTATATCATTGCCCGGTGAATTGCCGGTCATGAGGCATAGCCTAAGTGCATCCGCTCCATATTTGTCGATAACGTCTAAGGGGTCTGCGCCGTTTCCTAAAGACTTGCTTAGCTTACGCCCGTCTTCATCACGGATAAGTCCATGAATAAACACATCTTTAAAAGGCAATTCATCCATCTGCCTAAGGCCAGAAAACACCATCCTAACAACCCAAAAAAATATGATGTCATAAGCTGTTACCAAAACATTTGTCGGATAGAAATAGTTAAGGTCCTCATTCTTATCAGGCCAGCCCAAAGTAGAGAACGGCCATAGAGCAGAGGAAAACCATGTATCCAGCGTATCTTCATCTTGTTGCAGGGCAGGGGAGCCGCACTTAGTGCATTTATCAGGCGCAGTTTTAGATACTTGTATTTCTGTGCAAGCCTCACAATAGTACGCAGGTATTCGATGCCCCCACCAAAGTTGGCGGCTTATGCACCAATCTTTAATATTTTCAAGCCAGCCGAGATAAATTTTACCGAACCGCTCGGGGAATATGCGCAGCTCTCCATTATGGATAACATCTATTGCGGGCTTTGCAAGCTCCTCCATTTTCACGAACCATTGGAGTTTAATAAGCGGCTCGATAACGATATTGCAACGTTCATGAGTGCCTACGGAGTGACTTATGGCCTCTTCTTTTATGAATAGGCCGAGCTCTTTAAACTCGGCAATTATTTTCTTTCTAGCCTCATAGCGGTCAAGCCCTTCGAAGGCACCCGCACTTTTGCTTAGAGAACCGTCGTCGTTCATTATGTTTATGAATGGTAAACTATGGCGTACGCCAATCTCGAAGTCATTCGGGTCGTGCGCCGGGGTTATCTTTACAACGCCCGTGCCAAGCTCCATCTCAACATAAGAGTCTGCAATAACCGGGATTTGCCGATTAACTATTGGTACGGTTACGGTCGTGCCGATGAATTTGGCATAACGCTCATCGTCAGGGTTGACTGCAAGTGCTGTGTCGCCAAGCATAGTTTCAGGGCGTGTTGTTGCAAACGCAAGGAACTCATCAGTCCCGTCAACAGGATACTTGAAATGCCAAAAGCTGCCGCTTTTATCAGCATGATCAACCTCAGCATCGGAAATAGTAGTCTTACAATGTGGGCACCAGTTGATAAGCCGCTCACCACGGTAGATAAGCCCTTCTTTGTATAGGCGAATGAATACTTCTAAAACTGCGTCAGAAAGCCCTTCGTCCATAGTGAAACGCTCTCTATCCCAGTCGCAGGATGCGCCGAGCTTCTTCAGTTGAGCGACTATACGTCCACCATACTCTTCTTTCCAGTCCCATGCGCGCTCAAGGAAGCCATCTCGTCCTATATCTGCTTTTGCGAGCCCTTCTTCCGCCATAGTGTTAACTATTCGCACTTCGGTAGAAATGCTGGCATGATCAGTGCCTGGCAGCCAAAGAGCCTCAAAGCCTTGCATACGCTTAAACCTAATCAGGATATCCTGAATTGTGTACATACAATGCCCTAAATGGAGTTGGCCAGTGATATTAGGAGGTGGCATCATAATAGTGTAGGGCACTTTATCTTTGTTTACACTTGCACTGAAATATTTCTTTTGCGTCCACTTTGCGTAAAGTCTGTCCTCTATTGATTTTGGGTCATAGGTTTTATCTAGTTCCTTTTTCATATAATTTCACCTCGTTAGTTAAAAATAAAAAAACTCCCGTCACAAAAGGACGAAAGTTATCGCGGTACCACCTTAATTCCTGTAACTATAGTGTAGTCACTGGCTCTTAGCTTCCTTAACGGGGACAATGCGTTTTGGGCTAGTTGGAGGCATACCTACGTTCCGTTCACCCAAAAGGCTCCAAAGCTACCTTCGCCGCCAATCCCTTAGAACCTTTCAGCCGAGGGCACCTTTTGCCCAATGGGTTCATTCTCTTTAAAAGGTGAATTAAACGGCTACTCCTCTTTTTCATAGCCTTTTTGATATTTATAATTGACTATATATTAATTTTGAAGTTCTGTCAAGGGCGGGTGTTATATTGAGTGTGCCGTCCTACAGTGACGCTATTTTTAATGTTATCACTTTGAAAATGCTCATTAAGTACGTTGATATTTTGACGGTATAGTTAAAACTACGTCATTTAGTGAATCCATTCTTTTCATAATAGCTCGAAATATTTTTTTCCGTTTGAACTAGCCATTCGGAGTTCGGGAAATGTTCAATACATCTTTTTACCAATTCTTTACCGATTCCTTTGTTTTGATATTCTGGTAAAACAACTAAATCATATATCACAGATCGTATGATTTCATCGCTCAATACCCGCACTACTCCAATTAAATTCTCATTTTCCCACGCTGAAATAACAAGTTTTGAGTTAATAAAAGGAGCATTGAAATTTTTCAACATATATGGATCTATGGTCAATTCTGAATCAGTCCAACCAGCTGAAAAAAATAAATGATGCAGCTGTTCAATAGGTAAATCTTTTTTTGTGCCATTATAAATAATATTCATGCCTAACTCCACCTTATATAAGTTCTCTTATCGGGTTGTAGGATGCTCATTTACTCAGCATTATTCACGGGGACCGCTGGCGGCGCCCTATAATATCACATCATGACTCCACTCAAAACCTCACCAATACTCCCATAGATTACTAAGTCTGCCCGACTATCAACTGACGTTTCAGACTTATTTATAAGCACCAGCTTGTTAGCCTTATAATAATCAATAAGTCCAGCTGCTGGATACACTCCGAGTGACGTGCCGCCTATAATGAGCATATCAGCGCTTGCAATATGCCTAACTGCCTGACTAATAACATCCTCATCGAGCGTTTCTCCGAATAGCACCACATCAGGCTTGATTATGCAACCGCATTTACATCTGGGTATATCTGAGCTTTCTATAACACTTGATGTATCATAGCTTGCACTACAATGCACACAAAAATTACGATGTACTGATCCATGCAGCTCCAAAACGTTACGAGAGCCCGCCGCTTGATGAAGCCCATCTATATTTTGGGTAATAACCGCTTTTAACTTACCGCATTTTTCAAGCTCGGCAAGTTTTAAATGCGCTGCATTTGGCTGTGCAGTTAGAAACAGCATTTTATTTCTGTAGAATTCATAAAACTCCGAAGAATTACTATTAAAAAAGTCTCTTGACAGTATAGTTTCGGGAGGATATTTATATTTTTGACTATACAGTCCATCTTTTGAACGAAAGTCAGGTATGCCGCTTTCGGTAGAAACGCCCGCGCCTCCGAAAAACACTATATATTCGCTCTCCGTGATATATTGATTTAACATCTTTAATTCTGTTTGCATAATCATTCCCCCATTGACTGAAAGTTGTATAATAGTGTATCATAAATATAGATAAAAGTAAATTCTGAGGTGAAGTATGGGAAAATTAAAAGCTCTAATTTTGGCCGCAGGTGAAGGCACTAGGATGAAGTCTAAAATCTCTAAAGTAATACACCCGATTCTGGGTAAGCCAATGATAAATTATGTTGCAAATGCGTGCAGGAACGCAGGATGCGAGGATATTATAATAGTGGCTGGCGACAATATGCAGGCACTTCAGACGGTGGAGCCTAATGCTTTGTTTGCCCATCAAAAAGAGCGGCTGGGAACGGGGCATGCGGTAATGTGTGCCGGGGATTTCATAAAGGATGACGATATTATATTCATAGCTTATGGCGATGGGCCTTTGATAAGAGCTGAGACGATTAAGGGAATAATTGCAGCCCATGAAAAGAGTGAAGCCACGGCAACTATTGTATCATGCGTTTTTGAAAACCCCGTTGGGTATGGCAGAGTGATACGGGTGAATGGTTCGTTTTCAAGGATTGTGGAGCAAAGGGATGCGGATGAGTCTGAGCAGTTAGTGAATGAGATTAACACTGGCATGGCGTGTTATAACGGCAAGGCGCTGAAAGAGGCGCTTAAAGAACTAAAATGCGATAACTCGCAGAACGAATATTACTTGACGGATGTTGCGCCAATACTTAAGGGCAAGGGATTAGCTGTGGATATCTGTGTTGGTGAGCACCCTCTTGATTTTTATGGCGTGAATGACCGTGCGCAATTAGCAGAAGCGGCTGATATAATCAAGAAGAGAATAAATACTGAGCTCATGTTATCGGGCGTTAGCATTTGGGACCCTGCGAATACTTATATCGGCCCTGATGTGTCTATAGAAGCGGGAACTTGTATACTTCCAAATACCATAATAGAAGGCTTGTGCAAGATAGGCGAAGACTGCGAAATAGGTCCTTCTACCACGATAAAGAACTCTTCTATCGGAGACAATTGCACAGTGACAAGCTCAGTTCTTGACAGAGCTGAAATTCATAATAATGTTAGCGTAGGCCCATATGCTTACCTGAGGCCCGGGGCTGTGCTTATGGATAATGCGAAGATTGGCGATTTTGTTGAAGTTAAGAATGCTGTGATTGGCAAGAACTCTAAGGCAAGTCATTTGGCGTATATTGGAGATGCAAAAATTGGTGATAATGTCAATTTCGGCTGTGGTGCTATCACCGTAAATTATAATGGCAGCACAAAAAGCCAGACAATTATTAAGGATAATGCTTTTATTGGCTCAAATAGCAATTTGGTAGCGCCGGTGACAATTGAACGTGGCGGGTATATAGCCGCAGGGTCGACTGTTACTAAAACTGTTCCGGAAAATTGTTTGACTGTTGCAAGAGCAAGACAGGAGAATAAGGAAGGGCGCGCGCCGAAATTTTAGTAGGATATGTTATGATATTAGAGGGATTTAACCTATGTCAAGGGGTTTGAGAAATTAAGTATATTTGAAAGTACCCCATTTCATATCCATATTGGAAAGCCGCTAAAGTTTATACCTTTCTTTGCGGCGTTTTTATTTACATTGAGCAGTATAGCACTTCACTTCTTGACACAGAACACAAATTCGATTTATACAAGGGCATAGGGGTATATCTTAGCAATGAAAGAAGTTTGCTATGAATAAATGTATGGATGTTGATGCAATCAAAGGTCGCCTCAAAAAAACAGAAGGTCAAATTCGTGGACTTAAAAAAATGGTTGAAGATGACAAGAGTTGTGAAGATGTAATCATACAAATCAGCTCTGCAAAGTCTGAGCTGCATAAAACAGGGCAGCTCATCTGAGGGACATATTCAAAAATGCGTTTTAGATGGAATCCGTGACGGCAATGAAGAAGAAATTATGGAAAGGCTATCTTCAGCTATTAAACAATTTTCGCGAATTATTTGAGCGGCAAAAAAAATAAATAACAGGAGGTAAAATAAATGATAGCAGCAAGAAATCTCGTAAAAGTCTATGGCAAAGGGCGTACGGAAGTAAGTGCATTAAATGGCGTTGACACCTGAACATAGACAAAGGCGAGTTTTAGGTATTGTGGTGACTGTTGTTACTGGAATTATTGGCGGACTTTATCCTACGAAGAGAGCGGCTAAGATGAGGCCAGTTGAAGCCTTATAACTAACATCATCATCGGGAAGCCAACTTTCTTCTATCAATTCGTCCCATATCACTTCCATCATCAGACCGGTAGATCCTTGAATATTGAAAATGCTTTATTGGAGAAAATGCTCCGAAATGAAGCTAATACAATCAATAACAATGAAATTAATACGGGAGGAGTTGAAATGAGCATAAAGGACAAGTGCAGTCCTCATCCGCCACGGCGAGTTGAATCATTTCCTGCACTACAGGGTTAAAATCACACATATTCGCATACACGGTATTAGCCCCTCGACTGCTTGCGAACATGAGCATTGCACCCAAAACCAAAGCCATGCCTGTGCCAACTACGATTCCCCAGCCGCTTGTTCTTTTGGGGTGATATCCGCCGGTTGATTGGGTTTGTAGTTTTTTCTTAAACATTTTGACTCCTCCTTTTAGACCTTTATCTATACTCGCTTATAGATGAGCACCAAATTTATCAATTAAAAATGTATAAGGAACAATTGTAGCTTATTTCTCCGAGCACTCATTTGTATGTTACAGCAGTTTAGCATACGGAGTAAAAGTTGTATTGTAAAAATGCGTCATTCGCTTAATTTTCTCAAACATTCAACGGGAGTCATGCCTATGTTATTCTTGAAATCTTTAATAAAATGCGATTGGTCATAAAAATCCGCATACCCCAAGATACCATTCGGCTTCGACTTTTTGGAGATAAGTTTGTCTGCGCAGTATTGAAAGCGGAGAATCGAAAGTACCTTTTGAAGCGTTATGCCAAAATGTTTTAGAAAAGAACGTTGACATTGCCTAGAGCCCGAATTAAATTTTTCATAAAGCTCCATTACGGCAGGCAGCGGGCTCTCGCTTAACTCATCAAATAAAGATACAAAATTATTTGGAGTTTTACCATTTATGAGCAGTCTCAAGTAATCTATAAGGTATTTCTTGGATTTTTCATACTCAAGTAAAAAGAAATAGTTGCGCTCGAAGCTTGTGTCTATTGTTTCAAGCGGCAGAAATACATCCATTGCACTCTTTGCGGATATTTCTTTATGCTGTTCAAGTGCTCCCGGCTTTAACCTCGCTCCCCAAAATTAAGCCTAGAATTAATCGTATTGTTGAAATCGGTTTTACTCTTGCCTGAATATCCGACTATCTTATTATCGTAAGAAGCAACAAGGTCAATACATCCATCAGCTAAGACAATGTTTGTAGTGGATATTTCATGGGAGGAGAGTGGTTTTACTTGCCAAAGGCATATTATAAAACTTAGAAGAGATTCAATAATTTCTTCTGAATATGCCATATGCTGTGAATATTCTTTGCTCAATTTATATGGAATTTGCAAAGGGAATACATCTTTGGCTTCTCAAAGGCAGTTAATGCGCATGAAAATAAATGTATCTATATAATATAGCCCAAATCTTTCGAAAAGTCAACTAAAATCACTTTTTAACATCCATATAGTCAATGTCTTTCTCATTAATTAACTGTTACCGCAATAGCAGCTCCAAACAAATTTTGCAAAGCGTCTGCCATAATACAATATACAGTATCGCCGTTGGTATGTGGGGCGTGCGAATGGTTGGAGTTATCGTATTTGGTTTTTTGCTTAACTTGGATATTGCTGGTGTCTGGCTTTCGATAGGAATTGATTTGTGTGTCTTTTTGATATATGATTTAGGCGTAATGTTTTTAAATTAAGAACCGGTAATCTTACAGCCATACCCGGAAAACACAATGAATTTTTAGAACATAGTCACTTCCATAGCCATTCGGGAGGACATCAAGACCACGAGCATATATTTCCTGTAAAGTGTCACAGCCATCCACATATCCATGAGGAACATACACACGAACACTCGTAAGTTAAGAAGTCAATTGGCTTATCAAGTCCCTTTATAGCATAGCAAGGGGCTGTCATGTTGAGTCTTTCAAAAGAATAGTAATGATTGCCAACCAGGCCCTGTTCCATTGTCTCATAAAGTTGGAGACTACGGAGCAGGGCTTTTGGAATTCAGTTAAAGATATTCTTAATAGTACTCTGAGTATTTATAGTCAGCGAGCTAAATAATGGTCCGCTAAAGCTTGCTTTTTTCTTGCAACTTCGCAAAAAGACGCTCTTTTTACCGCTGGAGCATATAGCAATTTTTATTAGCGGTTGTCGGCTTTTGCTCCATACCTTAATTATGATAGAGAGAATTTCTATAGCGTAATCAATCTCTATGAATGCGTCTCAAGATTTTTACCTTCGGTGAAAACGGTGCTGGCGCACTGCCGGTATCTTCCAGTAATTATCGGTTCTTCTTACTTTTGATGCCGTTCGCAGTGAAAGACTCCGCTTTCCGAAACTTTGCGTGTGATATTGGCTGTGAGTTAGTTGAGTTTGTATTATCTTTATTAATTCATGGTTCATTATTCTACCCTTATTGACGAAATTATAATAGTTCTTAGAAAAGACTTAACGAACCAAAGTTTTTACATACTATACATACGCATAAAACAAAAAAACTAACAAACACTATATATCAAATAAAACCCGAAAGAAGGTGTCTGATTGTCTGAAAATGATAGAAAGATAAACGAGCAGCTTGACAAAGCTCTTTTGGAGAACAAGCCTGCCTCCACAACTGATTGTACAGGCTTAATGCAGGGATTACCCATTGATGATGAGGCCTCGGATACATCTGCTAATATGTACAATATTCCGCCTACTTCAAACGTAGGTATCGTATCTGTCGGTCCTGATAGTGGCGGAGAGCCGCAGAAAAATAGCAAGGGCACAGATGTTATAGAACCGTAAATTATACCTAAAATAAGATTTTCAGAAATTACTGCAAGTACTATAAACACTTCCTTATTTAATCTTAGATGCGGCTAGTGCAATGCAGCAGGAAGGATTCGGAGAACTATTCGGGAGAACAAAAAATTAAAGTATTCGAAGATATGCCCGGTCAAGTAGTTGCACCTGCCGTGCATAAGACAAGTAAAAACAGTTAGCTTAAAATTGAAACTATCGCCATGCCTTGACGAAGCATGGCGTGTTTCAATAAAAAAATATTTTTTGTTTACTCTGGTGGGTTACATATACTGCAAGGACCGTCCACATCAAGGCTAGCCCTCGCATACTTTAATGTCACAAGGCGAGCCCTGTCCGAATCCATATTTCCGCAGTCACTTATGGCGTGCCATCTAACTCCTGTTGCAGACAGCCATACCATTTCGTTAATAACTACTGTGCCATCGATGAAATCAACATCCACGCCTAAATTTTCTGCAACGAAGCGCAGGGGGACCTTTGTGCGGTCATCAACAAGCTGAGCTGGGACGTCAAGATCAATTGGTGAGTCATTTACAATGGCCACTGCGCTGTCGATGGTTAGTAACATATGTACATCATTTTGCAAAACTATAACTTGGCGAAGTTCAGGATCCCAATAGATCGATCCTCCAAGTAAATCAACAATTTCGCGGGCAGGTAAAAGCGTTCTATCGTCCACGATAACCGCAGCAACATTCACCTGCTGTCCATTAAATGTGACGTGGGGAGTAGCAGCGCATACAGTAAATGCACCAAATGTCATAATTACAATCAGAAGTAGAGTAACAATACTTTTCCTTTGCATTTGTGATGCTCCTCTCTCTAGTAAAAGTAATTAAGCAAGATACTATATATCAAGATATTGGCGCTGTATCATAAAGTTATATCATGTTCGGGAGATACTTAAGCATTTCCTTTTATGTGTGCATTATATCACACCCCCTAAGCCAAGAAAAGCAAAATTTAAATGTTGACCTCTCCAAGTGAAGCTAAAATTTCAGCTGTCCTATCAATAGGGATTAGTTCAAGCTCGTAGGGTTCTTCCGCCTCGATAGCTTCTTCTTTCGGTAGTTTTTCTTCCAAAATAGGAGGCTCATCTTCTGGCACGGTCAAGATGTCGGCATACTCTTCTATATTAATAGTGGCTTCTTCAGCGACTTGGATATAGTTCGGGGTTTCTAAAGCCTCGTATATGGTATTGTTCTCATATAGCTCGCACTCGGGCTCGTCCAAGATATCCATGGGCTCATCTTCAAGGAGTTCTTCCTGTTCTTCTTTAGCAGGCGGATCCGTTTCAATTACCGGAAAGCTTATAGCAACAGATGGCTCTTTAATCCCGTATGCGTCCGTATTTGGCAGCAGAGCAAAATACGCAGTTACCGAAATAGCTCCAATAGCCACAATCTTGCTGCAATAGTAGCGATATTTGTAGTAACCGTAGTAGTTGTACCTGCTGCTTTGCCAGCAACATCCAAAACACTCACTATTCCTGCACTTGCATACTCGGCAGCAAAAACTTCTTCTTCCATAAGGAGTACTGCTGTAAGAGACACAACAGCCATGCGCTGGATGGACTTTTTATCAGCTTTACCCTCTATTTTGCTTTTTATTGTATTTCTGGCGGTGAACAATATCTTTCGGACATTAACACTGGAGCAATTGTTTAGTTTAGCTATTTCTTCGGTATTAATGTCTGCGTAGTAGTACAGGTAAATCATTTCTCGTTGCTTTGGAGGGAGCGAGTTTATTATCCGAAAAAGTTCGAGCTGGCTTTCTTTATTTTGAAGATATTCCTCCGGCAAAAAGTCCTTATCAAGTTCAATTATTTCTACCTGCTCGTCCGAAAATACGATGTGTTCATTTTTACTTCTTTTTCGTTTGTCGTAACATCCATGCGCGGCAATTTTACGCAGCAATCCTAAAAGTGTATCTCCTCTTAGCTTATCAGCTTTTTTAAAGGCGCTCATAAAAGTGTCTTGCACAATTTCTTCTACATCTTCCTTATTATCACAAAGTTTTGAACATACAAATGCAATGTGCCCATAGCAACGACTATAAATTTCATCAAAGGCGAGCTGGTCACCATTTTTAAACCTTTCTAGCAGGATGTTTAAATCGTTATGCCTCTTGCCGTTAGACATTTTGCTTCACCGCCAATCTATAGCAATTTACTATACTCATAGTCAATCAACCTAAGCCTGATAAAGCCCGACCTACGGAAACACCGTAGAATCACCGTTGTTTCCTCCGTCCGGGTGATACTTGCCATCTTACAACAATTCATCTCAAGATTTTTGCCTTCGGCAAAAACGGTGCTAGCGCATCGCTGGTATCTTCCGCCTTGCCAATGGATCACTATCGGCGCTTCCTTGACTTGCAATAAAATATCTGTGCTTTCTCAGTGCTTTTTAAAGTTGTTCTCTAACTTGTCAAGTCAATTGCGACACTTCAGCGCCAAAAGCTTGAATAGGAGATATCCAGCCGAGACATTTTCTTGGTCTGTTATTGATGAGCAAGAGAGATTGAAACAGTTTTTGCTGATCAACAGATTCCAGATTAGACCCTTTTGGATAAAAT
>Ga0131853_10001296_pt1 | contig 44889 bp, 43 predicted proteins | sample TergutLab28metaG_FD_92764 | JGI IMG/M metagenome (GOLD analysis project Ga0131853, IMG submission 92764) | Labiotermes labralis P1 segment gut microbial communities from Petit-Saut dam, French Guiana - Lab288 P1 (version 2) (version 2) | ecosystem: Host-associated > Arthropoda: Insects >... | reverse complement strand
GAGGTGACAAGGGAAGAAGGGGAGGCCCAGGGGGGGGGCACGGACAGGGGAAGGGGGGTGTGGTGATGAGGGTAAAAGGGGAGGGAGAGAAGGGGGGGGGGGGGGGGGGGGTGAGAGGAAAAGAAATTCTTAACTGAATACATAAGCATCAACCTACTGACGAAAGCCCTTCAACATGACAGTGGTTTACCTTGACATTCTCTGGAGCAGTAGAAACGGGGACAGTGCCATTTCTCCTTCTTGCAAAGTGAACACTTCTTGTATGTGCGTCGTTCTGATTCCACACTCTTGCAATATGCACACACTAACAAAATAAAGCAACATAGCAGCATAATAATCCATTCTCTGTTTAGTCTAAAACTGTAAGCAAGATCCTGAATTTTTACTGTACATTCTGGATTATTCAATATACTGATATCATATACTGGAAAGTAGAAATGGGGTTGGGGTTGGGGGAGGGGGAAGTGGGAATAAACCAACTGGCTGATCCACCAACTGACCAAACAAACAAACAAGCAAACACTTCCTGGACTTTTGGATTATTAGGTATCATCTTACATGACAAATTGTGGTGCTTCATACTGCGTCAAATATACTTTTAGTTCATTAGTAACTGTCCATTTTGAAACATGATCTCTCTCCCCTCTAATGAACAGTAGGATTCCCTCCAATTAACTAACAGGACAGCCCTGCACTGAACTCTTATTACTGAAGTATGGAAAATATTTTGTACCTGAAGCATACACTGTACATACAGACTTTGACCAGGTCACTTTAAAACCAAAAGCTTCTGTTTCATACAGCTGGTCTTTGGCAACATATTCCAATTATTTCTTTGAATCATTCAAGTCACACATGACCACTAACCACCCAAATTTGAAGCCTAAAGTTCACGTAAATAAAGTATATGACTCCAATTCCTATTCACAGACAACACTGCATCCCAGTCACAAAGACCAATCTATTAGTGCTGTTTATGGCAATAATCACTGTTTATTGCTAAAATTTGGGCACTGGTAAAATGCACAACTTTCAAAATGTTAACAGACATGGTTCACGTTAAACAACCAGAACACAAATTTTTAATGTGAAATATTTAGGAAACACTGCGCCAGACTGTAACACAGGTAGCCATGGGACAAATATTAACCTATATACGTATGTCTTGGACAGCATGCACTAAATCAAACTTACATTACACGTGGTACATTAAGTGAAGTCACGTAATATTTCAAAACAGTGTTGAGGTAAGCATGAATGCACAGCTCATACTGTGACCATCTGAGTTATACATAGTAGTGCTGCCTGGTATGTGTGTTGAACCCTGAAGATGGAAGTGGTGTGTTCCTCTAAATGCTGCTATCTACCAGACTAAACAATGTCATAATCTGGATGACCACAATATACTTCACTGTTCTGACAAGAGAACATAACGTCAAACTATTATAAATCATGCTATGCACACATTTAACTACGTAGTAACAAAACTTACTCTTGTGGTTGCTTGAGGTTTCATATCCGGTCTGAGGGCTCTGCTTTGAAGACTCATCGCTTGGACGTTGTTTGCTTTGGTTCCGGTTTTCTTTGGCTTGCACGTTTTTCTGAGCCTTGTTCTCCGTTACATTACAGCTGCTGACAATTTTCTCTACCGCATTACTCTTGCTAGCCATGTTCTGGTTGTTGTGGACATCTTGTGCCCTGAGGATGGGTGCGGGAGGCTCCTCTGTAACATCAGTAACCGTTCACAAATCAACGAGGCATCATAACTCTGATGATTTTAACCTTAAGACGTACGATAATTGTACAGAAGTCTTGTGATAGTTTTGTGGTCTATATATGACATTTCCAATTTATTTTAGATAATTATTTCAAGCTGTGTGGCAAAGGGTTAACCCTGTCCCAGACATACACACTACACTGTCACATTTCTCAGTGTAATTTCCATTTCCTGAATTCTGAGGAAATAGTTTTTGCTATGTAGCCTTATTTCAACATTATGATAGGCAGATACATACAGACTGCTGAAATGTACACTCAACAGTTTCTCCGGAGCCATGGAAATAGACTGGAAGGTTCAATGAAATGTTCTTGGGCAGACAGCCATGTCAAAACTTGAAGGGTTTCTGAAATTTCAAGGACTGACTCCATCCCTGAAATATCGGAAAGCCTTCACACCTTGATGCAGCTCTCTGCCCGAGAACACTCCACTGAACTGTCACTGCGAAAGCTTTAAGACTTATAATTGATGGTTGCCACGTAATTCCCAGTTCTGATCATACAATGCAACACCAATGCACTTACCACACAATTACGATCAGTAATGCATAGTGGCATACTGCAATACTTCAATACATAGGCCAACTTCAGTAAAGAAAGATAACGGTATTATAGGATATGGTGTCATGCAGACTGGCAGACAAGTACCAACAACCAAGTGCCACTCTCATACCACAAGAGATGAAGGCAGAAGGTCCCTCCAACTTGTTTCAATCTACCAGTTCAGATGGTATCACATCACAAAAGAAAACAATACTGAAATTCATTGTCATAAAAACTTCAAATATCACACATGCTGTCAATCATAACTCTTCCATCATCATTTGCAGAAAAAATGAAATAAACAGTCGCATACCGCCTAACACAACTGTGTATTTTCATGTAAGCTACAAGTTTCAGTCCTTTGGGACCACTGTAATGTTTTATATATAAAAAATTAAAATGAAGGTAAAAGCATTTTAAAAACACACACACAATCTTGTGTGATCTCATGCTTACATTGTATTTATTACAATTTTGTTACAATTTTTAATGTTTTGTAAGATATCTTCACTGTAGTTACTCTTATATTTTCGAAGCCATAAAAATTTCCAATATATAGGGGTCTGTTGATTATGTTTATCTAAAAGTTGTTAAAATTAGCAGTTCCAAGATGAAACATGTGACAGGTGTGTGTTTTAAACGTATGCTCTTCCTAGACACTGGCAACTATTTATTGGTTGACACAACGTAACATCCACAGAAAACTGAATCTTCATCAGCATCTCATAGTACCACATCAAAACATGTAACTAAGGGCTGTTCATACCTGGACGATTAACTGGAGACTCATACTCGTTTCCTGCCTTGTTTTTCGTTTCATTTACAGGTTCATTCTGTACTTTTATACTGGAAGCATCATCGGGTTCAGGATCTTTTGTATTAATAAATTCTGCAATACATAACAGCAACAGGCTACCAATTCTGCCAAAGCATATCAAACTTCCACATCATTATAACACTGCATATGTAAATGTTAATGCTTCTTAACGGAAGTTAAATCACTGTCATTTTCAAAATGAAGAATTAACCCACAAGTTATTCTTACATTAATAAGTCATGTCCAAAAAACACTAGTTTCAGTTTAAGGGATGACAGTACCATGTCAGATTCACAGTCACAAACTAGATTAAATATGGGAAGTGCTTATTAGTCTTGCACTCAGAATATCTTATTTTCCTGCGTGATTTCAGGCTTCTGCCATGAAGTAGACAAGATCTACACTCTTCTGGGATATTACACACCGTATAGTGGTTAATTCCTTATCGGCATGTCGGGACAACCTATCAGTCCCTTCTTCAAGAGTCTTTACCAAAGTGTCGGAACAACCTATTTTTGTCCCTTCATCAAGGGTCCTTGAAGAAGGGACCGACAGATTGTCCGTACATGTCGGTAAGGAATTTCCACTATATGCTGCGTAATATCCGAGAAGAGGTCAGATCTTATCTTATTTTCCTGCCCACATTAAGGATCAAAAGAGCAAAATGTCTTAAACAAGAGCAGAACATTCTTCAATTGCCTACTAGGGTACAAACTGGCCTGGCATTACTCTACATACTAATGGTAACAGTGTTCTTCAAAGTTTAAGATCATCATCACATGTGGGGAGATATTTTTCAACAAGGCAGCCAGAATGCTGATAATGGCATGCCCTTAGTAACATGCAGTACTATCAGTATGATATAATGTTTCAGGATGGCATTCAGCAAGACACAACAGCTTCAAAGTCTACTACAACTCTATTAAACACTGATTATATGATGTAATTAACCATAACAAACCTGAGAAAGCAATTTTTTGCAGGATATTTCTGTATTTTGTACTAACAAACAGTATGAAGAAGTGTCTCCAAACGTTGGAATCATTCCCAATCCAAGTAGGGAAATGCACATCATGGGCAGGCATGTGTACATACTTTCTCACTTCCAGTAAAGAAGACCAGACATTACGCAAATCTTTCTTGAGCACTTGTCTTGCCTTTGGCCATGACTGGTGAACATAATTTTTATCAACTTCCATTCGTCTCAAAATCGTCGTCACAAGCACCTGCCCCCAAAAATACGGGATTATTGCAAATTAAATACCTAGACAACTGTAACATTTATTCTTAACAAAGTAACAACACTTTAGCAATTTCAAAAACTGTTGTCAGCAAACATCACTGCTCAGTCCGTCATTCATTCTGACTGCGTATGTCAGACACCTTTTCTAAGTCCGCTCTTAGACTGTCCTAGTATTTTGCCTTGTCATCACAGATGGCAACCCTTCCATGTGCTTCCATGTTCAAAAACTGTATTCTATTTGCTGGTATATATCAAAGGTCTACAAATATGATGGAAGTGCAAGCACACAGCCTATAACAGCCTAGTGCACCTAGGCTGTTATAGGCTACAGAATGGATCACTGAGAAGTGTGCCTACATTACCAGTGGTGGCAAGAAATTCATCTCTTCTCCAAATCATCAGGATGAAACCTGCCTTCTACTGCTAGAGCACTGGGGCACTTCCCTGGGAGGTAAGTAACCAGCATGTGAAACTGATGTTAAGAATGGGTGCTGCTGTACCTCCACGCTCTCTATGTGCCTTCATGGTGTGTACAAATGCACGGCTAGATTTTTAGGGGCTCAGAGCAAGTAATCACAACACCTGCCCCTTAACAGAAATTATGAACTTTAAACAAGTTACAACCACTTTCTGAATTTCCTTTTATTTGGCTCAATAACTGAAAATTTGTTCAGTGAAAAACATGAACATTTTTCATTTAAAATATTCTGTTTGCCACCCCTCACATTCTGCTGTGCTGGGCGGCCGCACTACTTGTCCCTTCCTAAATATGACCCTGTATATAGGCACAACTTTACGTTCCTGCTGCACCCTGCTCCACTATTCCTGTACTTCATCTCCCTCCAGCTGTTGTGGAGCAAGGTACGCACACACAATAAGCAAAATCAAATAGCCTGCAGGTAGTGAATTGGTGTTCCACAATAAGTGACTTATTATACAGACAGAAAGCCAAATACTCACTTGCCAAGAAGCCATACACAACGTGAATAAATATAACATATATATAAAGGAGGAAGCCCCACTCTCATAACACCCGTAAAGTCACGGCTTGTGTTCCTCAAAACGCACCCAATAAACACACCCACACCAGAATCCACTGAGGCCAGAGGTGGCTACCCAACACTGGGCGCACCTTATACAGAATCAAAACAATTTAGGAATTTTGAGGACCAAACGGTCACATACCGAGCGTCCTCCCTAAGGTGAAGGCAGGAAAGGGAAAAAAACGTTAGTTGAGGATAGTGCCACCAGGAGGCATGGAGAGTGATGGTAAGAAGGAAAAACATGGCACACTGCAACAGAAAGAACATATTTTTTTTAAAAAAAGGAGCTGATATACTGCATTCTGAAAAAGATGGATATTCAATCAAGTAAGTGGACTGGAGGTGAACTATATACATAGAGACATTTAAAAATTCACTTACAAGCTTGTCTTCCAGTTTACATGTTTTCTCCCAGATAATTCCTGGTTTCTGTATAAGCAGAGCAAAAGCACACATGAGGAAAAGCTGTGTGAATGTTGACACAATTAGCTGACCATGTTCCATACTTCCAAGCACCACACAAGCTTCTGGATCTGCACAGAATGGGCCCACAACCCAAACTGGAAAAACAACATGTTTATTAAAGCATATCACAACATTGGAATGAAAAATTAATAGTGGTAGTAATGTATTCCAATTCAAACATCGCTCTTGTCCAAACACTGTACACATATGAAATACTCTGCTATGTTTTGGAAAAAGTGTGAACGAAGATATTGTATACAAGTAATTTGGCAATTATATTACATAAACATGCAACTGTGACCCTTATATGTCTTCCTCAACATGTCACTTCAATCACAGTATACATAACACAGAAGTCATTTCTTCTACATGACCTTACTTTTATTCATTTAATTAGCACACCAACTAATGCACATACATAAAATTTCTTGCATTAAAAAAAATTATGTATGTGTATTAGACGGTGTGCTAATTAAAATGACTACAAAATGCACGGTGCAATGATAAAGACACTTAATGTTATAGTTTATATGACACTTATTATTGCAAAAACAGATTTCGATACCAGTTTGAATAACAATTAACAGCAACGTGAGTAGGAATTTACCAAAAGCTTACTAATATACCAGTCAAAAGCTTAATGTTCTATGATTACCAATAAAAATTTCAAGAACTTAATCATATCACAGTGCACAGTGCTTAGTACAACAGCCACTCTCAGTGGCAGTCCATGGATCGTTATGAGCGTGTGTGAAAAGCTCATCAAATCACAATGCAGAGTACAACCACCAACACAGCCAACAGTGAACCAAGTTTCATGACAGACATGAGCGGCAGCACAAAAAACTACTATTTTTGGGACATGGTGAGGAAATATGTATGATGATGATGATGATGATGATAATAATAATAATAATCAGCATACTGTAAGAAAAGCAAACAGGATTTTGTCTTCAATTGTCAAAAAATGATGAAGTATTACACAGAGTCAAGGAGGACATAAACATTCTTATTACAGTGAAACAAAGAAAGGCTAACTGGATTGGTCACATAGTGCACAGGAACTTCATGGACGGCAAGACAGAAGGGACATGAAGACAAGAAAGGAGACTTAAGCAGCTACTGGATGACCTTGAGGAAAAGAGAAGATAGTGGAACTTTGAAGAGGAAGCACTACATTGCACTCTGTGGTGAACTTGATTTGGAAGAGACTCTAGACCTGCTGCAAGCCAGATGAAGTAATGACTGAATGAATTTAGTCTCAAATGTTGTCTCCATTTCCTCCCTGAATGACTGAATGAATTTAGCCTCAAATGTTGTCTCCATTTCCTCCCTGAATGACTGAATGAATTTAGCCTCAAATGTTGTCTCCATTTCCTCCCTGAATGACTGAATGAATTTAGCCTCAAATGTTGGCTCCATTTCCTCCCTGAATGACTGAATGAATTTAGACTCAAATGTTGTCTCCATTTCCTCCCTGAAGACAAAGCACTATGTTCCTCTGAAACACAACCTTCTACAAAACTTGAACAGCATCACATCACAGCAAATCACAGTCTTCATATTCACCAACACAGTAACCTCCAATAACATACAGAAATGCAGATATCTGCCAAGACTCTACTCAACATCTCTCTTATGTGTGGAATATTAGGTTAATGCAACTGTGTGTGTGTGTGTGAGTATTATAGTCTTCTTGGAAGCGATTTCCTGCAGTTTGGGTGGCACCATTTTGGGGGTACTAGATGTCTCCATCTTCTGGGTAGGAGACGGATATAGAAGGTTCCAATGAAACATAAGTATCTACCAAAATGCACGGTACCTCTATCTACTACAGTACCACCAAGGTTTATTTCTTTGATTTTACATCCAAAACCAGACAGCCCTTATTTCTGTATCGAATGTAAAACATCAGACGTCCTTATTTCTGAATACTCACCTTCAGTACAGTGAGCCAACATTTTCTCAATATATTTGAAACCCATTTCTTTCAAGACTTGAATATATTCTCTGAGGGAGTTGCCCAAATTGTTGCACTCGTCCTGCACACACCACACACGTGCTGTATCTGTCCACTCATAAAACATTGCCGCTGTTATCTGAAACCACACACTCATTTCAAACAGTCATAAGACAGTAGAAACAAACAAGTGGCATATTCCAAAGTGACACTGGTTAAAAGAGAATTTCATATATGGCATGTCCCATATCTATTAACGAGCACTGACACGTGACAGTTATTCCACTGCAGAAGCGCTCAGACACACCTGTAAGAACCTCTGACAGGCTCAAGCACTCTCAAGCAGTTCACTAAAGATGGTACAGCTGCAAGTGGCATGCAAGCAACTACTGATGCAAACTGGTACAGTTAACCTGAAAGATTTTTACACAGGAAGCAGTTAACAAGTTCACATGTGACAAGATCAGCAGTTTGTGACAACAGGTATATAGCATACAAACATTATGAGAAAAGAAACAGAAGTTGGCTCACAAGGGAGAAACAACTTCAGCAGGAGTGTGATAAAAGTTCTCCCTGTCCACAGCATCAAGGCATACAGGGGAGTATATATAGCTCCACTCAATCGTAAGCTCAGCACTAGATAGCAATGAGTGGTGAACGTCACACCCCAGCCACTGTACCCCCCCACCCCCCACCTGCAGTACCTGTTAAATAGGTGGGGTGGGCTGTAACAGCCACTCTGAATGATTGTCGGAAACAAAGAATCTTCTGCTCCTAACAGGGTTCAAACCCTATGCTGTCCATCCTGCAGTCTAACTATATCTACTATGCTACCCTAATCTAATAAAAACATATTATTCACATAAACTGAACTTATTTTTATGGAGTGGACTAGTAATTTGTAATTGCAAAAATTAATTCTTTGAGTTTTTAATTGGTATATCCCACTGTACAGAGTTATGGGACAGTAAATAGTCTTGGTTAGAACATCTTTTCACTGAATGACAAGTAGAGCCACATACATGCATGAATTTTGCTTCATGTAAGTGTGCCATGTGTGGGCAATGACAAGAGGACTAGACTCATACTAATTCAGTCATGCATGTTCACATACTGCTCATTTGGCTACCACCATGTTTACCTCCAGAAAAAAATATTTTGAAAGGTGAACTGCCAGTGTCTAAAAAAAAATTTCAGCTGATGCAGATTTACCTTCAGAGGCATAATCCCACTGGTTATCAGTGTGAAACTGAGGTGTCAATGGAAGTTAAAATGAGGGATCAGTTTACCAGTCAGACAACTGCTTTACTCGCCAGACAGAGTATTCTAATTGCTCTGCATCAGCCTACTTATCAACAGTGAACATATACAATGAAAATTTATGCCATGCATATCCAAAACATGCAGGGGGGGGGGGACACCCAGGGGGAGTAAGTGATTTTTCACTTGCCAAAAAGGAGCAAGTGACTTTTCTGAGGTCTAGATATAATCAGTCATACCTCACTTATGGGATGAGTTGTCTGATACTCAGAGATGTATGTGAGGAAAAGCGCTTGAAGGGGTATAAGAGCAGCCACCATACGGATACGAATGTGTACAGCTGTAAAATGCAGGTCCTTCGTGTCAAGTGGTAGCGATGGAGCCTCCAATGAATGTTTCCCTTTCTTCCACTTTAAGAAGCTCTGCTGTATCCATGTGAACCGATGAGCTAAAAGTCTACATAGACCATACGCTGGTCCATAATACAGACCACCCAGTTCCAGACATTTCTGCATGGCTGCCATTTCTTCCACCAGTCTACATACACAAATACACACATCAGATTTCAATGCTGAATGCAGTAATGCTTTCACTTATGTGTGTATAAGGTAGAGAATGTACACTATTCACTGTTTTATAAAACCAGGTAACTTCTACTGCACTTCAGTCAACACAAGAGTTCTTGACACACACACTTTAACCTACATACAGTCATCACCAGTGTGTCTGTCAGTGTTTTAGTACCTTCTTATCAATGCCATTATGCAACATCAAAACATTTTAAACTACTTTAATTACAATGAATTAAAATTATTAACTGTCGAGGTGAAACTTTAAAGTAAAAGGCATAACCTACACGAGTACAAACAAAGAAACCCTGAAAAACAGAGTTTCAAAACTGCAAAAAATTTGAAACACTAAAACTTTCTGCCCTATTCTGGCAACTTCTAAACCCTAACTATCTTAGCCTGCAGTACCTGTGTTCCAAGATATCATGCAGAGGAAACAGTTCAACTGGGTGCACAAAATTGCTCTTTATGTATGACTGTGTAACTTTGAATTGTTCAGCAGAAACCAACTGAAGTAAGTGCATTCGCTTATTCTCCAAATATTTGAGCCAAGTGATGCCAACAGACGGTGCCCGCATTTCTTCCACCAACAAGGGAACTTTTACGGCTGAAACAAACCAAATAAAATCATATTTCTATTCAGTCTTTTTTAGCCCTTTCCATGGCAAGTTACTTTTGGATAAATGAGAATGCAGCAGTGACTGACGTTGGAGGGAGGTAGCTGCACAAAAAATATGACCAGTACCAGAGGCTGTAGTTACAGTTTTGTGTACTCATGATGGGTGTGGTTGACACCCAAAACATGTAGACTGAACTTGCAGAATAATAAATAGACTGCTTTGTGTTGCATCTAGTTGGACAATTATTAATATGTCAAAGGAATTTTACATACATCTGTAACATGGAAGTGGCTTAATTAAATACAATGAATAATTATGAACTCAAGGTACAGTCTTCCTCAATGTGGTTCTGTATTGTTGGGAAAGTTTGAACTACTCGCCCAATGAAAATGCTTTATACTGTACACAACTTTCATATGTTCAACAACACCACTTCAAGAGCCACAAATCTTGGAATGAACAGCATTATTTATCGTCTCACAGTTATTTCATGACAGTGTCAATGACTGAATGGATCATCAAACTCTTACAGAAGCCTAATTACTAAAGAATACACATTGAGCATTGCAGTTTAGTGGGTGTAACTACTGCTTCATATTTTGGAGTTCCCATGTTCAAATTTCAGTCCCAAGACTGGCTATCCTTACTGAGGCCTGTTATGGTTCTCAGCCCTTCCATGAAAATATCAGGGCTTCACCCCACATTATGTAACCACTCCTCCATTTCCCATTTTTTCCAATTAAATATTCATCATCTTACCAACTGACACCACAGTCTGAGCTACAGAAGGGCATACTTAAGTAAACTGTGAACAAGTACACGCATCTAAACCTGCACCCAATTCCAGAACACATAGCTGCCACTTAGTTCTCTGCTATTTTGTATGACTGACTAGCCTCACCATTCATTCAATGCAGTTGCAATTTATTTCTGCAAAGCTATCACTGTGCAGAGTCTGGAATATTCATTCATGTGTATTAAACATTTCTTTGGTGGATGTCTCATTATTACAAAGGTGGGCACCTGCATTCCAGCTTCCTTTTGAGTACAATTGCATAAATAGCATGAAGCACCTATTAGAGAAAACAACGTTTACACAAACATAACACTATGTTATGTTATATACACACTGCCTATCTCATTTAGTACCAATCCAGTTGCCTTCATGCTAAAATATGGTAACATGCCCAGCAGAATGAGAAGATTTACAGTCTCTGTTCCTAGATGACAATAATTAACCTTTGGACACCTAATGTCAACTATAGTGGTCGTACCGCATGGCTAACCTCTAAAGTTGCATTTTATATATTTATTCAACAAATACAGGTACTGACTATTTTAAACATGGTATATACTCTCCGTTTTTTTCTCTTCAAAATGCAGTTTGTTTCATAATTCTAACTTATTTAGTTCCTGTATTATTCACATTTTATATACAGGGTGTGCTAAAATTAAAAAATTAATTCCGGCACCAAAAGGTTAATGCATCCCAATAACAAAATAAAAGTTGTATGTGTTAATAAGTAATGTTTCATGTGGTGAACCAAATTCTTGTACAATGATAGCTAAAAACACAATTCCAGGGTCATGTGTTTTTGGCACAAGTGGACCTTCCTTCATCTTCATTACCGGGGAACCACTTCAAGGGCTCTCGTTACATAGGTCATTAAGTCACAGCACATGATTGTAGGGCAAATGGAATTCTGCCATATGCCCAAGCATTTACCGCTTATGCTGCTGCAGTCGCCACAACTGCCACCACCGATGCCACTACCACTACAACCACCACCACCGTCACCACAGTTGCCGCCACCACCACCATTACTACTGCCATTGCACATTATACACTGCAAAAAAAAATCTTCAAAACTATGCCTACAAGTTAAAATCTTGCAAAATCTCTTAACATTTCAATGAGTAATAAACAAATGACAACGGTGGAACCAGATACAAACAACTGACAGAACAAGTGAGTGATGAAAATTGGTCCACAATCAATTATCAAATAAAAAACAGTATGATCATTGTAAATAATGCCTTTACAAGCATTAAATGCAAAATTATGGAATAAAAATCTTAAGAAAATGGACTGCAAAAGCTTGAAAGCTTTTTACATGAAAAGAGTATTCCTGCAGACTTTCGGCAGGACATCAGAAAGGGAGTTCTTACACAGGAAAACTGTGTATCTCAAAATTTCTCATCCAAGAAACACTGTAATGAACTGGAAAGAATTGGGGAAATGGTTATGGACTAGTCTGAGAAAACCATACGAAACTGGTAGAATGAGGAAAATCAGACAAACCACAGTCAGAATGGCTACCCACGTTTCCAAGATGTAAAGAATGTGGCACTGAAATGTCACAGAGGGGCCTACACTATGGCAAAAAAAAAAAAATTTAATAACCTACCTGTCAGAGCCTCATCAGTGGTAATATCTGGTTTCTTTTTGGTCTCTCTTTCAGAAGACTCCAGCAATAGCATTGCTTCTTCAATACTCAAATGAGTATCTTTTACAAAGTTCCGTATCTCTGCTGTTGCACCCTGAAAATATCGTGCCGGAGGGCATTGGGCAATTCCTGTGGCACACTGTGCTAATGCACACAGTCTTGCTCCAGTATCAGCCATGATAGCATAAGTTTCACTACGCTGCAACTCAGCAAAGGCATTCTGGAACATAAAAACAAAGGAAACTGTACCAATTGCCCTAAATTAAATTATTCTTATTCATTACTCCACCCTCCAACTCTACTGCACTGCCACTGGATGAACAAAGTGCATTAAAAAAGTACAAAAGAGACAGGAGATAAATTCAAAGCAGTCTTAATGTTCGTACTACAAAGAGGGCAGTGACCACTCAAAGTGCCATACAAGTCTCTATCTGTGCCATTATTATTACTAACACCTCCACACTTCAATGTACTTCAGGCACACAACTTTACTCATTTGCAGTAGCTCTGTTACATTAAAATTCTTAATGAGTGCCTTTCCCAGTATACTGTGTCAGTTCAATGATACTCATTAGTGGCATTTCTTAAGTGTGTTATTTAATGATGTTGTCAAATGCACAAATTGCAAAGGAGTTAAAAAATAACACCAATTTTGGACAAATTACTGGAATACAAGAGAAGCTGGATACAACACGTAAATAGATTGCCCAGGGTAATGAAATACTACTTGCCAACTGGCAGCAGGAATCATGGTAGACCTTTGAAGAGACTTCTGGATATATGAGACCGGAAAAGGTCAACAAGTGGCCCAACTCAATGAAAGATAGATGATGATGATGATGTCAAATGCTTAGATTACATAGCATTGGTAATAGATGGATGACTGGGTATAAAGCAGTGGTGGAATGATAATGATATGGGGAAACCGAAGTTTTCGGATAGAAACTCATCCCTGTTCCACCATGCTGACCAAAATTCCCACAGAGATTGCCTGGGAATGAAAGTGAGCCTCAGCTTTCAAAGTCTGGCAGTTAACTGCCTCTGCCATGGCACACCCAAGTCTTTATGTACCTTTTAAACTATAACAGATTATAAAGTTATAATAGAGAAGATAAAAATCCTTTATCCCATTTGGTAAAAAGGACTCAGAACTTTACATGTACCATATATTTATACTGTGCTTTCAGTACACGGCATACACAGATTCTATCCTGAAGCAGGAAACAGCTTGTTGTTCTGAAATGCTGTCACCTGTCTACCAGAGTATACAGTGTCATCATATTAACCTGTCTTGGGCTGTGTAAGATTTGAGGTTCTCATAACAGTGCTGGCAAAGACCCAAGTCTTCTTGGATGTTACAGTGTCAACTAGTAACAGTCACTGACAAAATATTATAGAGTTGTTCATTTGATTCATAAGGTATATGGTCAATATTTCCGAGTATGCCGCCTGCATTATTGTGGTCTAACGATCTTCGACTGCTATATCCTGACAACAGAAGTGGCATGCACCGCTAAAATATAAGTAACTACTTACCAGTTGACTTTGTGTAACATCACAGCAGACTGGAATCTCTTATTCACCTGTCACCAATTTGTTCCTACAATATCAGAGCTTAAAAGCAAGGCAGCAGAAGGTGACATTTTTGCCTTTCATAAATCAGACACCCAAGTGTTTCATCACAAAATTTTGAGAAAATGTGGATCAATTAGGTGATAAAATACAGCTGTTAGAAATAAATGGGATTCATACAACAGGACATGTATATAAGGATATAAATTAAGAACATAAATAAGCCCTAAGATGTTACAGATACATATATGTCAACATTTTATATCCGTACCTGTCCGGCTATCTTGTATTTCCATGTGTCTCCCAGAAGACTTGCCGCTACGTAATATACCGCACCTAATTTTACAAACTGTTCAAAATGTTTCTTTCGCTCACCTACAAGAAATAATTGAACATTATATAAATACAGAAAATTAAAGAATTAAGCATAGTCTAAAAATGTAATTACATATTCTATAGATACAGAAGCTGATAAAGTCCCTGCAAAAAATACTCTGAAGGAACTGTGATGCCATGAAAGCTGACACAATGACTTTGAAAGACGGATGAAAGCGGAGGGGCAGAAGAACATCAGGATGAAGGGCAGTGCCGCTGTGAACCTACGAACTGTATCTGCCCAATGTCGCCCACTGTCACTTAAAGACGGCAAAAGCATGGAACCAGATCAACTGTCATCATACGCAGGCACATTTCATACAGTGCATGCAACATACAGTTTTGCGAGGTTTTCTTTAGGTATGCACTGAAACAGTTAAGCATGTGACTGAAAGTGAATACTGATGACATCACTGGTACCATCGTGGCTGCAGTTCTTTACATGTGCCCCTCAGAACAGTCTAGCAGAATGATGCACGCATTCAAAGCAACAGAGGGCAATTCGTGCATACTGTGCAAAAATGTGTTAATGTTTCATGTTCCATGAGACACAATTTTCTGTATGGGGTGCAGCAAAACTAGCACAACAATTAAAAGAACACCTCCAATTTAATACGTATATACGCATTTCATAAAAACTGTGCAAACTGTCTACCACCAAGGGGCAAATACAGTTCACATGCCTCACAAACACCTCACATGCTTACTTATGTGATGGCCTTACAAACATGGGGGGGGGGGAATTTACCACGGTAACTTGCAACCTGACTTAAAACTGCAGTGCCACTTAGTATCTGAGTATGACATAAAATGCATCACTCTATACTTCTGTTGCTTAAGTCATCCACAGGACCACATAAGGTACATCACCAAAAATAACTAAGTACAGATGTTCTGTGTATGTGTACAATGTTTTACTTGCCAGTCAGTATACCCCTGTTAGGCGTGTCACACGGTGGACCAACAGGAGCAAGAAATTCATTTGCAGCGAATGAAGAAACCCAGCCATCATCTTCTAAAAGGCCAAGTGTCAAGGCAGCAGACAGAATCAGAATCTGCTCCGGGTCATCACAGTCTACGATAAATTCTAGACGCCTTGCTGGAAAGAAAACACGTAAACAAAATTCAAAAATGTAAAAAATTATTTAAGCCAGTGTGATAGAACCTTGGGTCAACCTTGCAAGGAATAAAGTGGTCTATACTTAATGTACCTTGCCAATAAGTGTCCTGTTATTTATGGAATTTCACTTTGCTTATGATTCACAGATATCAGGGAGGTAACATTTATTATTCAGCTAGCATGAGGCAATTGCTGACACACCAATTTTTTTTGTTATTATCCTTGGATATCCAAAAAAATGCTAGTCATAGATCTCACAAAACCAACTTAAATGACCACATCATTTACAGCAGCAGGCCACAGAAAGCTTTCATCTCTAAAGTTTGTGGGAGGGGACAGGGAAGAAATAAAAAAAGAAACAGACAAATAAACAAAGAAAGAAAGAAAAGAAGAGGGAAGGAGACATGCACAGAGGGGAGGAGGAAGGAACATTAAAAAATGGAATTGAGGAACAATGCTGTCTAAGAAAATACAACATGCAGTCATATAAGGTATCTACTGCTCCAGTCTCAGTCATGCACCCACAAACACAAGGGAACAGTGGTGGAAAGGCAGGACTCATTCACCTTACGGAAGTTCAAAACTGAGTCCAAAATGGTACACCTATGTTCGATCTTTATTGGTTGGATGGGATGCCCATGTCCCAGACAATGTAATTCTTCACAGCTGAAAGGGAATATGCCATCCTGTGCACGTGTAGGTAGGGACATTTAAAACACAAATAACTCCAGCCATCAGCAGTTACAATGGGATTTAAAGGCCAGAAAATAAAGGCTAATGACCTACACAACATCACATTCCACAAAAGTGATTTTAATATTCACCACTGCAAGAACCTCAGGTCTCCTGCAGTTCACTGGTTATTTTGGTACTTACATAAAAAAGAAGTAAAACCTACACTGACTGCAACAACAGAATCTTATGAATCTTAGAGAATTGACATGAAACAACTGTAATGTGCTTTAATGTACATCAATCAACAAAAACATTTTGCCAAATTGTATCTGTGCTGAACATCACGGACTATGAGACAAGACGTATTTTTTCAAGTAAACAAAGCATAAAATTATTCTGCTGTGTCAGTGTGTGCTTGTACAATGGTCAATCATATGCAAGACTTAAATTGTGGTAAGAATTCAGACCCTGCTGTGTGCAGCTGTAAGCAGAGCACAGGTCTGAAGCATGTACCATGTGTGGTTGACTGGAGACAATTTTTAAAAAATTACAAAGCCATACCAAACTTATCTACACTACACCAGACACTGCAGTTTTTTTTATCAGTTTAACTCACCAATGTACATACTGTGAATTTTATTAGTTGCCAGCAAGAAGACTGGTTACAGAAGTAAATGCTGTGAGAACTAAATGCACACAGGAAATAAATCCTTTTAAAGTGTGGGAAGTTCAAATTTCTGGGAGCAACCCTAAAAATTAAAAATTCCATTCACGAAGAAATTACAAGCAGACTGAACTCAGGGAATGCCTGCCACCATTCAGTCCAGATTCTTAAGTGTCCCACTATGAAAACATATGCACGTGTAACTTTTCGTGTTCTTTTATGTGGGTGTGAAACTTTGTCTCTCACAATTAAGAAGGACAAAAGGCTGAGGGTGTCTGAGAATAGGAGGGTGCCAAGGAATATATATGGGACTAGGTGGGATAAGATACTAGGGGATTGGACGAAACTGCATAACGAGATGCTTCATGATCTGCAGTACTCACCATTTATTAGTCTTGTGATAATATCAAAAAGGAATGAGATATGCAGGGTTTGTGGTACATATGGGGGAGAGGAGAGGTGCAGACATGGTTTTGTTGGGGAAATCTGAAGGCAAAAGACCACTTGGAACACCTAGGTGTAGATGGGAGGGTAATATTAAAATGGATCTTCAAGAAATAGAATAAATGGGCATGGACAGGATTAACCTGGCTCAGGGTTCTGATGGTGGGCTTCTGTGAACACAATAATAAATCAGTGGGTCCACTGAATTTAGGGAACTTCTTGACTGGCTGAGGAACTAATGGCTTCTCAAGACCTCTGCTCCATGTAGTTAGTTATGTATACACTGGACATCAAGCATTAAACATTAATCCAACAACTCATGCCTACTGAATATCACATGTAATACAAGGGCTCAAGCATTAGCAACCGATATTAACCTCTTATCCTTAGGTTTTTGCAGTGTGTGTTGAATGCGTACCAAATTAACACTAAACGAAATGGACTTTTACTTACACCTTGAACATGCCAAGTACACAGAGAAGTTATAAGGTTCCTTCATTTCCATACTTGTCGTGCATCCCAGTTTATAGTTCTTGAGCATCTAAAACAGGTAAACCAGTTGGTCTGCCTCAATTTCAAGCTATATCAAACACCATACCTTACAGTGCTGTTTCTACAATTAAATTGCTTTCTTATATTTATTGGACCGTGCTTCATCTTGATAGTTGAATAAACTGCAAATATTGGCTGTTGCAATACAGCAGCCAATATTTGCAGAAACACGCTTTCTAAAACCACACACACCAAGACTAAACACTCGCCACTAAATAAGTACGCTAATGCAAAAACCTCTATCCTTACAGAGCAATAAAACCCATGAAATAACTCAACAAATAAGTTGCAAGCTCCTGAGGATGGATGTATTAACATCTGAAACATGTTGAGCATTAAATAATGAAATAATAAAGCAAGTGACATCAAGTTGGTTTCTCTTTATTCAACTAAATTTCTTTCCTTCGGCTTCTGTGACCTGTGTATAATCTGCAAATCCGGCTTTTGGAATATGGTCAGTGGACATGACAGAGCAGTTCCTTTTCACTTTACAGTAGTTACCAACTTCAGAAGAAATGAAACTCAACAATTAAGATAGAAACAACAACTACTGAAATTCTAAGCAGTCTTAGCACACAATGTAGTCAAATCCCCCCAAACTTAAGTAACACCTCACATAATCACTGTAGATCTTTTAATTGTGAATGATATAAACAACCAAATGGACTCAGGTTGAGTCCAACATGATCATAGTATTACCTGTTTCTAATACTGTTTGAATATTTTTGAATTATGTCTATTTCATAGGACTGTTAAACTATTTCACATAGTGAATCTTATGCGTATTGGACCGTGCATCATCTTGATATTTGAATAAAGGTATACCAATTTGATGACACTTGCTTTATTATGTTAATTTACTGCTCAACATGTTTCAGATGTTAATACATCCATCTTCAGGAGCTTGCGACTACTTGTTGCGTTGTTGTGTAGGCATTTTTGCTGAGAATTTCGATTTTTATAAAAAAAATTAGAAAATGTGTTTAGGGCCTTCCCACGAAGCTCTCAACGATGCTTCTCGAAACAGTTTCTGTCTGTCTGTTTTGAGAAGCGTCGTTGAGAGCTTTGTGGGAAGGCACTAAACACATTTTCTAATTTTTTTTCATAAAAATCAAAATTCTCAGCAAAAATGCCTACACAACAATGCAACAAGTAGTCGCAAGCTCCTGAAGATGGATGTATTAACATCTGAAACATGTTGAGCAGTAAACTGACATAATAAAGCAAGTGTCATCAAGTTGGTATACCTTTATTCAAATATTTCACATAGTGGTTAATCCTCTAAAGCTGGAGTAAGCAGAGCAGGCGAATACATATTGTTCCACTTAAAACCAGCCTGCTTGCATGGCAAGAGTGCTGACAGCAGGCCAGTTTTAAGCGAACACCCCATACTTTCTGCAGCAATACAGATAGGTGTACAACTTACAGAGAACCAGATAAATTGAAAACCTTTTAATTCTTCACACTGTGCCTCTTTCACCCAAGGATGGACAATAGCTCATGGCACATTAGGCACACAGAAGATACAAGTCTTTTGGGATGTCACTGGGAAAGTACATGTAGTTTCCACCAATCTGAAGGATATTAGTGCCTTCACCTTCATAGCTGAGCAGTCCAGACGAATGGCTACATGAGAAGAATGGTATGTGGGTAACAGCTGGTTCCTCCTACTACCACATCTATTGGCTCACCACCTTCTTTGGCCATGTAATAACATCATCAACCATGCCTCTACACTACATACTACTTGTCCCATATGGCTACTCTCCTTGGACTGCGTGACAAAAAGATGAAGGCCCTATAATCCTTCAAAAAACTGGGGAACTATTGGCCCAATGACACAGTATCACATCCCTGAAGACTTTCATCTTTACCAACATCACCAGTCACCTCAAATCCTATATGCCAGGCAAGGTTAATTAATCTGGTCTTTAATTTCTGGTTTGTTGTACTATGATGGTCAGGAAAATATACAGTAATATTTATTTCTATGCATGACTTTTGCAAGTACAGTTCCAGATTCTATTTATCATCTCTGTGTGATGGATATAATTACATGCCCTCTTGACATTTTTAGGTTAGTTTACAGACATGTATGTCCTCCAGCACTTGTTTCTACTGTATTACCCACAAGAAACTCACCAACAATACAGTTAAATATCATGACAAATGCAGAGCTTTGCAATGTCACCAAATTTATTACTGCTAGCATACACAGACATTTCACAGAAAGTTTTTATATGTTTGATCTACAATATTTTATATACCTGCCTACAATCATTCATTAGTTACAGCCAACACACACAAAGCAAAACAGATATTACAGGCAATCACGTTGTTTCAGGTTCCGTGCAACAGTTATCTTACACAACCTGCATGAAGTCCTATTACCACACCAAATTTCAAAACACCATCTGAACCTTTAAATTCTGGCATGTTATATCGTGGCACAGTTCTAAGTACCCACGATTCAAGTCTTCTGGGATGTTACGCCGATGTTGCTGGGTAAAGAATTCTACTCACCCAAACCACACAGTGATCCCAGAAAACCTGAGAAGTTTTCAAAGAGGTCTGACAGTACGAAAAACATGCAACAAATCAAATTTCAAGAACTGACACTTTTTTCTATATAGCAGAAGCTTAGATATTTGAATAGGGGTATTTAAAATGTGAAATAATAAAAAAGGGTATACATTTATTTTTGTGAAATTGCTGTTTCACTCGTTTAATTATTTGTTCCACGTTTGGGGGCCATTACTCTATCACTTTAATAAAACTTTGCAGAAAACATTCTCAACATGTCCAAAAATGCTGTTCAATTACGAATCAAATAAACGCAAATTATCTACAAAGGTACAGAATAAAGTATCAAAAAACGGAATCACTTTTCAGTATTCATCATTTTGTAGAGGAGATTCTTCATTCTGCACATCACATTTTTTTTCCCCACATCCAACTTACCTTGGTCACGAAACGATCACCATGAAGCATGTTTCACATTCAGAAACACTTCCATACACTAAGGGTACAGAGAAAAAAAAAACACCCATTTTCACAAACCCAGCTGTGCCATATTCTTGGTCTTCACGCAGCTGATTTAATGGCAATCACGAGGATTTGTTGGTTTCTTTTACCACAAGATTCATAAAAGATAATTTAAAAAAATGCAAATAAAACAGGAGTTTGGACTGGCATTAGGTAAATGAAGCACTCTCAGACCGAGACAATTCACAGAAAAGAGGGGTAATTATCTGGTTTACAAGGACAAATTTATGTGAAAAATTCATATTTGTTTCCTTGTCACAATCAGGAACAAAATCATCCCACACCCCACCAACCAAAAATGAATGGGAGAGGCACTCTACCTCATAGCCATTACCAACTGTACAATAATTTCAAGTTTCAATGACACATATCCTTTTTCAATTCATCCTGAAATACAGGATCTAGATAATTTCAATATCACACTTACTTACTCCATGGTGCAGAGTCCTTCTTGAGAAGCTAACTGGTTTGCAGCTAGTCAAGAAATTCCCTGCATTTCACGGAACCCGAAGGTTCATTACCGCCCTCACAAGTGTCCGCCACAATATCACACTGCAAATGATATCTCCTATCAGTCACCTCAGCCTATGCTGCCCACTCATAACACCATATCACCACTATCGTAGTGATCATCAGTCAGTGTCAGTTCCCAATTCATCAGCTTCTCTATCATCTTCCTCAAACATCACCACTGATCCTTGTCAGTTTTTACCAAAAATTACAATGTTTCTACCTGAACACATCAAACTATCCTTTACAAACCTACTTACAAAGACATAAAACTGCAAAACACTACAATTTCTATACTGCCTCTAGCAAACATAACACACACATGGCAAGTAGATGTATTGGGCAGTCTGCAGTGGGAGGTTTAAATCATCATTCCCTGGTGATAATGGTTAACATCAATGTTATGAATACCTGCTTGCAAGCCTGTAAACTCCAATCACCTCAAATAAAAACATTTTTCAAACTCTTCTCTGTAAATCTCCTATAGGAAAACAATCACAGGCAGCATGCACGAGTCGTGCGCACACTCTCTCTCTCTCTCTCTCTCTCTCTCTCACACACATACACACTCTTGCACGCATGCCCACACATGCACCTCTACAGGATACATGAAACTTCTGTCTCACTTAAACCAAGGAATGACATGCGAAGCACTATTTAGGTTCCACAACACACACTACTAATACCCTCAACATGCTACAAATACCTTTCCTGTGAGGCTAACCAGAGTAAAGATGTCAGAGATATGGTACAAAACAATTCTAATCACCTCACACGCCTCTGTAAAAAACTCTTCTCCCCCTCCAATATCTGGCCATTCTGCATCTGTAATCCAGTAGTTAATGCTCCTGCAAACACAGATATCTTTCATGTGGATATGAAAGACATGTATTTCACTCCTAAATTACACATGAGCCTCCCATCAACAAATAATGTAAAATAAAAATTTCATATTTTCTTGCATAATCATCCACATATTTGTACTTCATGACAATTCAATCTTCCAAGTCAGTATACTGACAAGGCCTCAGGATAGGACAGGATTTGGGGTTTGATGTTGTCACCAAAATGTCCAGAATGGCTCTCAGGTCCATCTAACCTCATATCAGATGGCTACTGTGAGCTTCAACCACTGGGGTACAGTGGCTACAGCATGAAACTGTATCTTCATTTACTGCTGATCTTAAGTTTGTGTGGAGCTATACCTCTGCTCCCCTGCATGTCTTTACAATGAGGTACTGAATGAACAAAGTGGACACCCAACTTTTCATATGCCCACTTATGTTTAACTCTTTGATGAATAAAGATTAGTAAAGTACACTACGTTGGGCACCAAAGTGACCCCTTGCACCTCAAAGTCCAATCTTTTGTTCAAACCTTTACCAGAATCAGATTATCTTGAATTATAAATAAAGCTTCAGCTCATACTACACAGTAAACAAAGCCTGTCTCAGTTGTAAAAAACCATTATTTAAAGCAGTACTGGGAAATAACTGTTGTTTGATCTGGGATCCCAACAAAACACTTGTAAATGCAATGTGTCCACATTATTTTGGAAATGGTGTCTAGTTACATCTTCAAGTGGAACCCTTATCTGTTGGGCCACTTCACAGTGCTACTCTCATAGGATGGACCTATTTTATTTCTTCACCCATCCAACTAGATTAGATACTGTGTACAAAGTACCAAAGGTTATTAGGCGTATTCAAAAAATTGCAAAAAGTGACTATGTGCTTTGTCATGTCTGTCTGTCTGTCCAACTGCCCCCATGAACTACTTGGCTTCCAATAGATGGATTTTCATTAAATTTGATAATTGCGTGTTTTTTTAAAATGTCAAGAAATTTCAAGTTTCATTAAAATTGGACATGAACAACAGGTACTTTACATGAAGACAAATATACATTTATGACCAAATCTCACTCAATTCTTATTAGAATGAGAAATGTTTCAGACAAAAGTTGTAGAGAAAATCAAAACACACATTTTATATTCAATAACTTTATTCCAAAAACTGTGCTGCTTATAAGATAATGTGGAAAATTACTGTCGAGCCTGACAGGCCACAGATGAAAATATAATATGGTGCATGCACATTGCACGTTGGAGACCCAAGGCTACAAGCACACACTCAGAATATGTAATACTTATTGCTTTTCTGATGCAACAGCTGTTTCACAGATGCACCTCAACGTTATGTTATATATAGACTACCACCTTATGTTTGAGGAACAAGCCAGTGTCAGAAACTCACCACAGACCTGCCTTTAATGTGAAGGATAAGATAAAACACAGCTTTTCACATCACTGACCCCTACTTGCACTTAGTGATGGGAAGAGATTTGCTTTCTACTTTGTAACAAAAATTGTGGTCCTTGATTCAAATATATGAGAAAAAAGGATTTCTTGAAATGGGTAAAGTCTTCTGTGATATGACAGTGTCATTGGACAAGCAGTTCCAAAGATTTTGAAGGCATTACGATCCTTTAAAAGAAGGAACTACTCAACGGGCAGCACTGCATCACATCCCTGAAGACTTAAGACCTAAGCAATAATCCAGTAAAAAACTCAAATTTCACACAGGATCGTTTTCTTATTGAGAATGTCACCAGCCCAAGGTATGTAACACTGGATCCATAATGAACGACAAACCAGAAAGGGTGTGGAAAGAAACACTTACAGCCAGCGTGAGGCACTATCCTGACATCTGACTGCAAGAACTGAGGAATATAATGGACAAAGTTGTTCAGATAGTCTCCAGCTCAAGATTTCCACAGTGATTGGTAAAATGGAATTTATATTTCTAGAAGTCAAACTATGCAAAATCATTTACGTACCGGTAGTTTTCATCATAAAACTCGTTAATGTCTGGAACAGAATTCCAACTGGCCAGATCAAATTTAATCCTGTCCTTCACTAGTGGACAGCTCTCTCCATCCTCCCTCTCTTCCACGTCCCAGCCAGAATTCAGTATAACTGAAATCACAAGAAACTACTGCATTTACCCTGCACGTTGACTCTAGGATGACTCCTCCCCCCAAAGAAAAAACATGTCTGCCAAGGAAAAAATATTTATCCAAATCTAAGATGAACACCTAAAAATAAAATGTCTGCCAAGAAAAAATATTTTACTAATAATTTCATACACTTAAGACCCACAGTATCTCAGATTCTGTCTACCTTTAACAATCAGTAGTACTGTCTCCATCTTCACACTCACTCCTAACATTCTCATCCTCTTTATACATCATTCCACAACTCATCATCATCAGTCTCATCCAATACACTGGATATACAGCACTTCTGAAAACCCTTCACAGTCACTTTCGGCTAGCTGCACTGCCATGCTGTTACGATCCACACTGACTAAATGATACATTTATATTTCTTGGTTTATGAGCTTACTTGAACCCATGAAGATTTACACTTTTCTCCCCAGATGGTGTTAATGGTATTCAGAATTTAAATACACGTGTTCTGGATTTTTGTTCTTTTGCATGTAGTCTGATCAGTCTGAGTTCATGGCCCTTTTTATGGTTTTTAATTGGTGGATTCATCCAGGTTTTATTTTTGAGCCTTGTAGTTAATTTTTAATTTTTCTATAGCCATATTCCTGTTACTACCCTTGGACTAGATTTATTCTCTGGTACGTATCTTAACAAGTTAGTGTTGCTACAGTGCTCAGTGACTGACAGTAGCTCAGTCCAAGTGGTCCACCAAGTTAGGTGATTCTGTGGCCCCCCCCCCCCCAAAAAAAAAAAACACAGTTGGCTTCCAAAACACTGTGCTTCTTTAAAAATTTAGAAAATGGACAAAGTCCCAAAAAAGAAGAAGATTTAAGCCATAATTCTCTAAAAGCTTAGATGATGGACAAAGTCCCAAAAAAGAAGACTGTGTCAGTTAACTTCAGTTGTGTTGTGTTCTCTCTTTGGATTTCTTGACCCTTGAAGATGGGACTCGATAGGTTATCCAAAAACATCTGTAAGGAATTAAGACTCTATGTTGTGTAGTATCCTAGAAGAGCGCAGATTTCACAAAACGATTTGGTGATGCAGGCTTTGGTTTGGCTCTGCATGGTCTGGTTCAGAGCAATCTGGTTTGGCACTTCATATGCAAATTTAAGACTGTTAAGCTCAAAGATCAAAAACACTCAGTGGGCTGAAAAAATGGCCACGATGCATTGTGGTATTACAGAAACAGCTACAATGTGAAATTTCGTGTCGTGGGTGTTTTTAAACAACCACAATGCGTTGTGGCAATGTGTTGTGGCATGTGAAGACATGCCATGATGCGAAAGTTAAGTCGTGGCTGTCAAAGGAAATGACCACAACGAGTTCAGATTTCATGAAAATACCACAAGGTATCGTGGTCGTTACAATAACATTTTACGGGAAGTTAAGGAAGCTCGGATACTGCGAAAGAAAAACCAGCCACTGACTTCAAAACATTACTGGCATCTTAAAAGATACGATGTCATGAAGATCAGTGATACGCAGAAACTTACTGAAAGTGGTTCAGGCGAAAATGATGATTCAAGCATCTGTTATTACTGCAAGACCGAGGAGCTGTTTAATGTCTTGGAAACAGCACTTGTCAACATAGGACACAAAAGGACAAGAGATAAAAGACACTGTTTTGTTTGTGATTCGCAAAATCATTCTCTTTATCTCTTCCTCTCTAAATTTTTGTTTCTTTCTTTCAGTCATGGAAGCTGAACGGAAAAATAAGTTTTGCAACATTACTCAACAAGTGATAGACCTTTATTTGGCACTTTGTGAGCATTGTCAATTGAAGAAAAAAACACTGAAATGGGGATTAGTTGTACGTCCAATCCTTTCACATTACATGAATTCTCGGTGCCAGGTAGGCTTGACTGATATGCAGTCTGGACCAGATGGATATTACCGATTCATTATGAACTATCAAGACCATTTGACGAAGTTCACAATTCTTCATCTCCTGAAGAGCAAAACTGCTGAGGAAGTGGCCTATCAGCTTTTGTATGTTTGGTGCCCCATTCATACTGCAGAGTGACAATGGACGCGAATTTGCGAACAAAATAATACAAAACTTGGCTGATACGTGGCCAGGAACGAAGCTCGTGCATGGAAAGCTGAGGCATTCTCAAAGTCAAGGATCAATTAAAAGATCCAACCCAGATGTTCGAGACATGCTGGTTGCTTGGATATCCAACAACAACAACAACAACAACAACACAAAAACCTGGTCTGAAGGACTACGGTTTATCCAAAGCAAAAGAAACCGAGCTCTTCATTCAGGCATCAAGACAAGCCCTTATGCGGCTATGCTTGGAACAGCACAGAGGATCGGACTCGGGGATTCTCCACTCACTGAAGACGTACTCTTCAATAGAAACAGAAGAAGAGCTGGAACAGCTCTTTAACACGGGAATGAATAACGGTCCAGACAAGAAAGACAAGAACAGGCCAACCAACAGGATAGAAAAGATGAAGATGAAAATCACACCAATGACACTTCAGATAAAACAGTAGAGTAGAAAAGACAAAAACAAGTTTACTGTGTGATTTGTGAGAAGGAGTCATCAGGCGCTCACAAGTGTTCAGTGTGTGACCAGTTTGTTCACGCTATTTGTGGAAGTTACAGTGAAGACAGTGAGGGTTTCGGACTAAAGTCACTTGCAAACTCTGTGTAAGGAAGAATCGAAACAACATTGAGCGAGAAGGTGCAAAATCTGGTCAGGAACAACAAGCTCAAAAAATGGTTTCTCTCTCCAACTTAAGACTTCCAGCAGCTGATATTGGGACAAATGTTGTGGTCAGGGTGCCTGACCTTGATCGAGGTCTAGCTCCCAGAAATGTCCTAGCAGTCATCATTGATGTCAACTCTTCTGGGCTTTATCTGCTGGGCACGAAGGCCTACTTGAGCAGCTGTATGTTCGCAATGAATTCACAACTGCTGACGACAACTTCGTCGAGGCACATAATGTGCCCTCAAGTTCACTATCTCTTCAGTCAGCCCCAATGATAACGTCTGGAAGTAAGCAGGGATTTGTAAGCTGCCACTGTAAGAGGTACTGCATCGATAACAAGCGCAAATGTTGTTAAAAAATATGAAGTGTAATTCTAAGTGTCATTCTAACAGCCCTGCAAAAATAAATGAGCCTCGCCATTCCTACGTTACATGTATTCTTTTATCAATAAATTACTATGCTTATAAACAGTTCATTTAAAAGACAATTTGCGTTGTGGCTGTTTCTGTCACACCACAACATGTTGTGGTTCTTTAAAAGCAGCCACAACATGCAATTTCGCGTTGTAGCTGTTTCTCTAAAGCCACAATGTGTTGTGGTCGTTTTTTCTGCTCAATCAGCATTTTCAAACTTTGAGTGTAACGCATATACTACATTCATGGCAGCTGCATACGAATAAGGAGTGCTACAAACAGTAACCGACATGGAAAAATAAACCTACTCAGACTAAACCTGTGCCACTGACAATGAAGTTCTTTCATCATTTTCCCATTTTATATGGTCCACACAGAAAAAGATTCCAGTGCTTACATTTTCCCAATTAAGTATCAATTTCTATTTCTTGTCAGTACTTTCCGTTCTTCATGGTGTCTTCTAGTACCCAGCTGAACCATACTGAGTCAACAGCTCTCTTTTCTTTGAATTTTAATTACAATGTCTTTCTCAGCACTTTTTCCATTCTTTCTGTATATCCCAAACAATGCTGTTCTTTCTCTTCTCACTATGAACAAATTCTGGATTGCAACTTCTTCTAAGTCAAGAAAAGGGCTGTTAAATGGGAATGGGACATTGGTAACCATGTACTAGACTACAGGACTATTGTGATAACCTCAACTTTCATTTACACTTACAGATGTAGCACACATAATGTAATGCAAGATGTGGAAAAGTATATATGTATTACCTTACCTTCTAACACTCTGTATGCATCTGTTTGTAGGAACTGCATCATGTGGTTAAGTCGTGGTATAATGTTGTACAACAACTTGCGTGGCCCATGGCACCTGCAAACATCACTTCAATTACACATCTACTTGAGAACTGTGCCCTTCTGTGTAATTATGCTGCGGGTGGTGGTAATTTCTTACCAACATTTCAGGACACCTTATTGGTCCCATCTTCAGGGGTTAAGATGGGACCGTTAGGGAGTCCCGAAACGTCGGTAAGAAATTACCGCTACTCACTGCTTAATAACCCAGAACAGCACAGTTGGTATTTACTTCGTGGCTGAAGCCTGAATACACATCTACTTCCTACTGCAGTACCTCAGTCTATTTCTGGCTCAGATAATTTACATCATACAACTGCATGATTTTTTTCTAAAGTGAACCTGAATATCAGTTTTCATAATACTGCGAGGCAAAACAATGTAGAAACTTCAAGCCTGATGCCTATAAAGTGATTATAAACAAACAATTTATTATCATTGCCTGGAAAAGTAACAATCAGGTGCAAATTGGCACCAGTGCTGACATGCCTCTAAACTCATACCTACACACACACACACACACACACACACACACACACACAAATGGTAATACTTGCCTAGAAGCTTCCTGTGTTTCTCTCTTTCGAATTCCATCTGTTATGATTACACAAGCTTTAGCCAGGAACTTCGCTTCAGCTACTTTTCTATACATGCATTCCACAAGGGAAACAATATTCTTGCGTAGTGGGAAATGACACAGTGGAATAAAGATGCGTTCAAACTGGAATCAGAAGAGAAAAATGGATTCATTGTTAGCAAACATGGGAGCAGTCTCACGCAAAAGATTTATACCTTAACCCTTTACATTATGATATACAAAAGGTTAGCATACAGAATCTTCATCAGTAGCTGCAACAATCAGCATACAATGGCAAAGTATCTAGGAGGCATCAACTTTAAACACCTCCTCCTCCTCTTCCTCCTATGGCTCTTTGTCTCATTTCCTGGTCATAGTCTTACCTAGCTGGTGTTTTGAAACAACATTTTACAGGGTAGAGATGTTAACACTACTCCTAACCCCCAAACTGGTGGGCCAGAATTTTATATTGGTGTTTTCTTCCCTAGAGGGGTTGGCTCCATGCCTAAGAGTCCCCTGCCCTTTGCTGTGGGACACAATTCGTGTGGCTCCTCCACCACGGCCTGTCCAACTTGAATGACCCCCCCCCCAACAGTCACATTACAGCGCATAGCTTACTTGCAGCACATAATCCTCCATGCCCAGCCCTACACTGGCCTTTATAAAGTTGAAATACCAGCTAAGTAATACTCTCCCTGCCTAATTTTGGTGGTTTTCCCAAATACATCCACAGAGACCACTTCACTTCATTCATAACCAAAAACATGCAACCACATCTCTTTCAATATGACCCAACTTGAGACCATCACACAGTAGACACCTTGGTCCTCCAAGCAACAAACAGACCAAAATTTTGCATACCATCTGCTTCACATAACTGAGATTTATTTGGTCTTTCTCAATCCCCTCATCACATTAAGCCATGATCTATACTTCCAAATTCATAACTCACTAACCACCCCATTCAATGATACACATTCTCAGCATCATTAAATTAATCACAAATAAACAACAGAGTGCAGTCTGTTATTGTAAGCAAGCCTCATTATAAGCAATCTGTTCTAATGACAGTTCAACTCTTTGGCACCAGAATTACATGAAGAGGTGGGAACATTCTGATAAACCAAACTGTTTCCGCACTCTAGAGAGATGTTTAAATATATCAACACTGAAGGCAGTCCAAAAACATGCCACAATTGATACGTTGTGAACAATGGCCATCACTGTCCTCCAGTTTACTCAGCATCACACTCTGCAATGACTACAGTTGTTGCTTGGCACTGAACAGCTGCTGATGAACCATCAACAGTGTATGTTATATAAACAGTTAAATTATTCAATAACAGCAAATGGTTATTAACTCTTCTGCCATTAAAAGTAACTAAATGTCCTTTATTTTAACCACTATTGATGAAACCTGGTAGCCTTGGTCTAGCTGTAGTTTATATTTCTCAAAGTTACACAGTGCACAGCAAAACGTGGTGGAAGGGAAGGCTAGGTGAGGGCATGTGTATGCCTTGGTTATTTACCCTGACTAGCTTCAAGTTCAAAGTTCAAAAGCAAAGTAAAACCATTTCTACAAACAGGATCACTGCTAATGACCATTACACTGTTTTTCATCCACTGGTAGCCAAGGAGAAGGCTCAGGAAACATTTTTACATATGGTCTTAACAAAACGAAGGCAGATGCTGTACACGGTTCTGTAAGTATGTGAAATGATACAAAGGAAATAGAGAATGTATTCTGGTGATCAAGGACCAAAATGGCAAGCTCGTTACAGATCCAACAGAAAAGGCCAACTCCCTAAACTCTTGTTATGTTTCTCTATTCAGTTGCGAATGTAATAATCAGCAAATTCAATCAACAGAATCAGGTAAACCCTTCACCATTAGAATTAACATTATAAGGAAGCAATTAACAGCAAATGGGAAAAAGAAATCAGTCGGACCAGATGGCATTCCTGGGGAAATTTTAAAGTTAGGCGGGGAAGCCATGATTCCATACCTCACCAGACTGCTGGACATTACAATGAATAATAATGCTATCCCAGGTGATTGGAAAAAAAGGTATAGTGGTTCCCATTTACAAAGGGGGGAGATCAACTGGTAGATGGAAACTACAGACCAGTCGGCTTAACCTCGGTGGTTTGCAAAAAAATGGAGCACGTTATAGCAGGGTACCTAACAGACATCTGGGAAATGAGTAGGTCGTTATATGAGGGTCAGCATGGTTTTGGACAAGGGTACTCATGCGAAAGTCAATTAGTTATGGTTTGTCACGATATCTCGGATTCACTGGAAGAGGGAGTCAGGAGAGACGCAATAATAATAGACTTTTCAAAGGCATTCAATTTAGTTCCACATGATAGGCTGCTAACGAAAATATACAAAAATCTGGCTGCTACATTATTTCTTGTCCCTTGTTAATAAACTGTTTTAAGAACAAATGTCAACTGACTCCTCATGATCACACACTGCAGGCCACTGGGGTTTTATATGAACCTAATTTAGTAGTCTTCTTCACCCACAGAAAAAAATCATGGACCAATTTTGGGACTGATGATGACATCCTGTCACACCAGGCTGCAACCTTCACAGGATAGAGAGGGCAAAGAAACCAGCGAAGGATGTGGGTGAAGTTCATGGGGGGAGAGGTGCTCTGAGTGGTTTGTTCCCTCCTACCCCACTCAAGTTTTCAGTGCTCCTATTTCTTGTGTGAATGCACAGTGGCATTGCCTTTACTGGTTGTGAAGTGAATTATAGAATTGAACCACTGTCTTCATGGGATACATATAACAGCAAGCAGAAGCTATATACATAAAACACCATGCACTTTGCAAGCACAAATGGCAAAACATGTTAACCTGCAGCAGTAATAAGTTCCTATGACTACATCATAATATTTCTCTATGCATCCTTATGGCCACATTTGTTGAACATTACACAGATGTGACCACACAAGTGGTCAACAGTCAATCATGTCTGCGGTTTACCATGAAGGAATTTTAGCAGTTGTTAAATTCACATAATTGTTTTTCCTTCGCATATTAAATTCTAATTTATCTACATGTTCCAATTGCAATTTCAGCTCTGCAGAATAACTCATAATTCCATTACTGGCTTCAATACTGTCAATAGTCATAATTAGGCATATGTAAAAATACACATTTGGTTCTGTACGTGAAATTTCAGTTGTCACGTGCAAATCTGACTACAGTGGGTATTCCTGATAACAAAAGTGTTTCCTGCCATTACAAACTTGCAATGTAACAGACTTTCACTGTAAATAACATAAAGCTTCTCTGTACGTAATTTTTTCAGCTCCCAATGGCTCATCACTTTCACATTACAGTAAGCAATACACATACTGTACCTTGTATATCTCAATCAGCAACACTTCCAGCCAGTTGGTGAGAAGCAGAATGTTCCATGGAAGCCGTATAAGAGTAATAGGTGATGTCCAAGTGATGCCTCCGTACAGCGTGTCATAAAATTTTGAATTTAAATCTACAGCTGCAAGTAGAAATATGACATATACAGCAAAAATGAATTCAGACATGTGTTATGACAGATAATTTAGCCCTCTCCCTTCCTTTTTATTTGCAATACCACTCCCACCAGCTACAAACAGATTTGTGAAACCATTTTAAACAAACACCTTTGTGTAAGAAGATATGTAACTCCTGTCAGTGGTTGTTCCTCTATGCAAACTACACATGACCCTGAACACAGCAACAATCATGGATGCAATGGTAGATACTGGCTCTTTATACAATAAAGCAGTTATATTCAGGGACATGACATGTTCTACCATACACCAGATTACAAACAAGAATATAGAACTCAACACACATTCATGATATGGCAGCAAAACTGTAAAACTGATGTCTAATGGCTTATGACAATGGACCTATGTGATGTTACGAGGCCTTCAGAGGTAGTAAAGGATAAAGTGGGGGAGGAATATTGCATTTGTCCCCTATAATAAATGGGTGTTCGTTCTTAGAACATTTTTATCATACAACAAGAAGTGGAAGGCACACTACATTGGCACAAAGACGTACTTTTCACATGTTCTTATTTTTTAATCTACATACTTCACTGGCCTTGTTTATTTCCTAAAGGCAACAGCATGCAATTTATGTAATGGGCTCAGCATGCAATCATGTTAGCTTATCACAGTACAGTCAAAATATGTTGTCTGCAATAGCATATACATCACAGATGATACTACAGACAAAATTTGAAATAAGTTGGCTGAGTGAGAAATATTGGCAAAACTGCTGCTGAATTTGCAGAAAGTTCTCCAATTGATAATCTGCATATCATTCAGCTTGCACACCATGTTTTGAATGTATGCAACCAATGTCACACCCACAAAACAGCAGACAGCACACCAACAATCCAAAATAGTTGGTTGGATGTGGGACTTGAAATTAGTCATTTCAGTAAAAGTCATATCGTTAAAGAAATCAATGGGATGCAAAAAAACTGTCCCACATTCTTTACAAAAGTGGCATGCACACATTACTGCTAACCTCAACCCTGAATGGCAAAACAAGACTGATGCATTTTTGCGTCAATCACAGCACTTGACAGATATTGTAAGCTGTAATAAGTTTTAATTTTGACTGCTGGATTCCTGGCAACGTTTCTTCAGACATGGAGATCCTGGAAGTCGCAGCATGTTCAACTAACACTTCAGTTTGGGCTCACAAGCCTATGCCCAGGTTTCTCCAAGTACTACATTATGATGCAGAAATGTATTACCTTTGTCACAGTAGAATTCAGGGTTGCACTTAGCAAAAGTGTAGCAGTGCCCCTTCTGAGCTGTAGTAGGGTGGTGTGCAATGAAGCATGGTAGAATATATCTCATCATTATGCCTTTAATGATACAATCAACACAGAAAATTCCATAGGTTAATTTGTGGATCATCCAACACCTGTCCACTTCCAGCAAAAACATCATGAGATAAACCTGTTTATCTGGGAGACAAGTCATCCTGCACTGGATTATGTTTCTATGTGTCACACACACGATACCAGTGCATGAGAATGCAAAGTTACAGAGGCCCAAAAAAAAATTATCGGCTTATAGGTTAAAAAACGTACTTTCACATACGACCGACCCTTCTGATGAACAACACTAGGATTAATAACAGATTCATAATGACTTAATAGTGAAGTCTTACAATGTGCCAAACAGCTGCAGTAATGGCCAGCCCATATTTGTTCCGTGATGACCAAATAGATACAGTACTGAATAACTATAAACATGAAATCAACTCCCTGCAAAGACAGTACTGCAAACACTAATGTAAAACTTACCCAAACGGGCACGAATGAAATGACTGCCCATAACATGTAACAAGAAATTTACCTCTGCTGCCACCAGAATCGCAGCAGGGTTTGGAGCTGAAAAGAAAGAAAAAAACATATACGACATTGAACCTCACAGAATAAAATGCAAGACCAAGACATATTCAAATACTTGTCAAAGCAGAAGAAAACATTCACATTATGACACATAACTTTACAAGGTCATGGCAAACTATCTGTTAATCTCTGATGGGATAAAGGTTTTGGATGAACAGATGTCACAAATGCTGATGAAAAGCAAGCAAAGCTAGAGCAAAACATAAGCTGGGGTTAGACACGAGGTTTCTAACAAAATAAACGTAGTCAAACTCTGAGAAATGTAAAGAGTCAATATACAACATATGGCAAAAATGAAACAAGACAACACATGGCTTACAATCAATGAGACTGAAAGCCTGTACAACTTTTTCTAAGGTGCACTCGTATGTTTGAACTGGGTACATAACATATGAGTTATGCTCATTTATCTAACATGCTTTATCACCCCTGCTAGAAAACGTGTGACAAGAAATGTTCAGCAATATACTATCACCAAATTTTTAGCCATATCTAAGAAATTTGCAACTCAAACTTACAACACACTGACAAATGTTTATGGCGATGAAATGATACATCGTGTATTTAAGTGCCATAAAAGATTTTTGCACTGCTGAGAAACATTAACAAAGATCCAAAATCTGTTCAACACAAAACCATAAAACATAAATCATAACTATGCAAAACAAAATATTTGAATTCTGGTGTGCAGTAATTGCTGTTTAACAATTAGAATGATGCCTAAGATAAGAAAATAACTGACAGATTTGGGCTGAGAATTTGGACATAAGAAAAGATGTGAATGGAAATGGTCTCTCAACTATTTGGCATATGACCGAATGAGCAGCCAAAATATGCAGAGAATTTTTTAATAATTGCAAAAGAATCACACTTTTGAACATCGTTGCTAATGACAAGCCACATATATTCCAGTAAGACCACAAAACTGAAGGGAAAAACTGCCAGTGAACAAAGAGCTTGTCTCCTTGATAAACAAAGGAGAGAATGTCCTGCTACTAAGTGACGACAATGTTGATAGCATTTCTCAACAACAAAGGTACTGTGCAGCATTAAAATCTTCCAGGTAGGGTAAATGGTCAACCAAAACTTCTACAAAGATGTTTTGCAGTATTTAAGTAAAAAAAAGTCACAAAATACCAGAGCTGTGGCACCACAAGTGGGCCCTTCACTATAACAACACTCCTCAATAGCCGTAGATTTATTACCATATTGGGACGAACAGCAGCATTTTCATGCAAAACAAACCAACTGCCCTGCCCTTGAAATTGTGACCTTACTCTCAAAATCCAATTCAATAACCTTTCCAGCACCTGCATGCAAAATGCATCATTCACTATTTTAACCTTTAGGCACAAATCCTCTGTGGCTCACACCCTGTTTACTAAAGAATTATCAATACTCTTTTGATCCACCACTTCTGACTGCAAAACTTCTTTGGCTTGGGTGATGATTTTGTTCTCTGTTCCATGTTCTGTTTCATGATCTGACTGCAACTGTGAACACTAATCTGCAGTAATGATGTGAGTGAGAAAGTGTGGACACGTACAACAGATCTGGATGAAGCCTTTGCTAGCTCAGTGGTCCTTTTGCTCAGCTGCACAAGGGTGTGTGTGCGTGTGAAACAAATTTTATACAGATCATCCTCCCTCCCACCATCAAATTGCATGGTTGTTTCATTTCATTAAGTTTTGCAAGTGATTCCACACCTCACGCTGTTGAACACCACTCATTACTTGGATCAACTTCAACAAACTCATCTTTTAAAACACTTAAAATGCATGTACTAAATATATACAGCTCATTTTCTGAAGCATTTAGTATCCTTCTCTAAGTTTTCCCTACAAAATTGATCTCTTGCTGTTCCATGACAATAAATAAAGAAAATGCCTTCTACCTATTGCAAACTCCACAGTAACTATCTGCAGTGTGTTCCCTCCAGAATGTTGGTATCAGTCTTCAAAACTACACGGCATAAACCCAGGGAATATCACTTGAATGATCACCAATACAAAAATCTACAAATTTATTAAGTCTGTTACACATAATTATCTCAAAATATACTTACTAATCTGTTTTTCTGCCAGACTATATAGCTGTGTCTGCAATCCTTCTCCCCCATACCAGAAAAGATGCCTAAATGCGGCATTGCTGAAGCTGATAATTACCTAATAATAAGAACAACAATGTCCACATACAACAAACTTCATTTCAGTGTGCAAATTCTAGGTACAATGTACAACTGCAGCTTCCCTACAACTGCTTCAATGTCAACAGTGAAACTGAAAAAACTTAAAACATACTAAGTACTTAATTTACTAATCCATTTTTGTGCATTTCTGAGGCTATGCAAATAAGCAACATGGATTGTCCCCCTCCACAAGTTGCTCTAATATATGTGCCTTTAGTCATCCAGTTATTCTGTTCATTCAATTCTGGTGGCATAAACAATGCCATAATCTTCAACAGGGACAAATTTTGGATTACTGACATAAACTAGACTAGAATACCAAAGCAGAATGACAGGACCTTGAGCACTGCCACCCCAACATCCAAGGAACTTCTTCTCTTGGTCTCAGTGTGATGCCATTTACAAGGGAGTATCCAATACTTCCTGGACCAAGCCAGTTATTAAATACTGGGTGGGCCAAAAGTAGGTATACAGTATATAATATACATAACACTGTATACCTACTTTTGGCCCACCCTGTACATGCTTACATTTGTTACAGGTTGCTGTCATCCTTTCAAAATAGATTCCTCCTGATGTTAGGCAAAAGGTTCTGTGTTTTTGCCACTGCTGGGAGCAATGTTTCAAAGGACTTTTTAGAATTACTTGTCGAATAGTCAAGAGATTTTTCCTAACTAGGGTAACAACCTGCAAATAACACCCTCATTGCTGCATTTCATTCTTGGAAAAACCATGAAGAAATTACAATTAGTATGGAGGGTGGGGGACCACAGCCATACATTTAGCTGTAAAAAATTGCTGCTCTAATAAACAGAGTGCGCTGTAGTGTGTTGTGAAATGACCAAGCTGGTCCCGCCACCGTTCTGCATGTTCTCATTGGACTTGCTACCTTGGATGTCGCAGAACCTCTTGACTATAAAACTGGTTAACCATAAAGGAAAAAAATTCCAGGTGAAAAAATGTTCTCTCAGCCACAAAGATCAACATGCTCTTTGTTTTTGACCCAACTTGCCCTTCAAAGATGTAGAGGTGGGCTTTTTCTCTGACAGGTCTGTATTTTGGTTCCTGAGTTTTTACTATAAACCCTTATTTCATCTCCTGTTATGACCCTTGACAGAAATTTATGTAATTTCCGACTTCATCCAATATTTCCTGGAATACAAACACATGCCACAGCTTTTTTTATTTATTTTTTTAAGTAAGCAATTGCCACTCCTGTTTTGCGAACACCTCCTACAAGTTCAAGCCATCTCTCAGAAGTCCCTAGCATGTTCCACACAAGACGCCTAATCTGCCAGTGATATCTGAAATAGTACGTCAGTGATCCTTATTGATGATTTTGCAAACTTTCACCACATTTTTGCCTGTGTGACCTGAGGAGGTATAACCTGAAAGTTCACAATCTTCAACTGAAGTTACTCCACACTTGCACCAAGAAAACCAATCAAAAGTCTGTGCACTCACAATGGCACTGCTACCAAAAGCTGTTTTGAGCACCATGTGCAGTTTTGATGCAGCTTTACTGACTCTGAAGCAAATCAAAGCAGCCATTAGGAAAAGTGGGAAACACCTAATATGCACAACAAACTATCTGCTAAGAAGTCAGATAGGGTTGTAGTTGGAAAAACTCACTACCAAACTGGCTTAGAAGATAGCAACACTATCTGGCACTTAGTGGCAGAAAGTTGTACTACCTCCTGTTCAGTCCAAGCAACTACTGGCGGAACTTTCGGATACACCTTTATGGCTCTGTCTGTCTGTCTGGCTCTCTCTTTACCTGTATCCAACCATCTGTCTACCCATCCATCAATCTATCTATCTCTCTCTGTGTGAATCTGTTCATATCCAACCGCATTTGCCTGTGCATCTGTATTTATCCATTTATTCATTTTTTTCATCCATCCATCCATCTAAATACTGCTGATTACCTGTGAAAATGGGTGGAAGGTTGTCACGCTCTCGACCAAGTACAGGCCACGAAATAGTGCACTTATAAACAGTAGCGTGACTGAGTCTGTGTTAAGGATTCTGAACTTGCCACGTGGGCATGAAGTCACAATGTGGTGACAGAATAATTCATCTTTCAAAATTCCAATGCAGTTAGAAAGTGGAAGATCAATCAGTTTAGACAATCCACCAATAATGCGACGAAGTTCACCGTGATACTCTTGCACTTTGGCAACCCTGTTGTCCTACAACATGAAAAACAGTAATTATTTTCAGTAGATTCAGAAACATGGTAATTGATATAATTAAGTATTTTACACTATATGCTTCATTTTTCATTTCATGTTGGTGGTACTAAATCCACTGATATCAATCATACTTGTGTTGTTACTTTATTTTGTTGTGGTGGCTCTTAAGTGCCCTGTCTTACTATGGCTGAGTAATACACGAAAGGCAAAGTGCTAAGAATAATACCATAGCCCATCATATTTACCAGCACTCCCCCAGAAAATTTATACTACAAATGTGGAAGGGAAACTTATCAGGATGATCCAGAAAATATCACCTACTCGACATATCCAGAAAGTGAAACTTTTCTCCATAAAACTACACAGGCATTAAAGTTGGAAAACTTTTAAGTTCTATATATGCATCCTGTATTTCCCTATTAACCATGCAGCAAACCATTTCTTCAGTTACATGGCTACAAGTTTATGTAACCTTTATTGGGTGCATTACAGAATTATCAAAAGTGAAAATAATTTATTGCAATGAGCAATGCAGAACTTCAGCAAAGGTTACAAGAATGTTTAATACATGATGGTAAGCAATTATAAAACAACTTCTCAAGTAGCAATGCACGAACAATGCACAACATTAATTACTTTTTAATGATTGTTCCAATTTAATCACCTCTTGTCTACAACAGAGAATAAAAAATGTTCACTCCACTGCAGCACCCTGTACTTCATTGATAAGCAACCTGTTCTCATGACAGACAATTTATAAGCTTCTAAAACCCTGCATGGGCCACAAACCAAGCAAAACGCGCCTATTAGCTTCATCGTTTATGTCCGTCTGACCACATGTATCAGCTCTGCTCCCAATGGATGGATTTTCATAAAACTTGATACTGGAGGCAATGACTGAATTCTATTCAGAAAATGGTTCAAATTGGGATAAAAATATCTGGCACTTTACATGCAGACCTAAGAACTTTTCATTGTTGCCAGTGACACAAATCTGCCATAAAATCCCTCTCTGTAGTGAAAAGTACTACACTGTTAGGACAGACAAGAACATATAAACATTACAAAATATTTGAATAAAGAGAGACCAACTTGATGTCTCTTGCTTTTTTATTTTATTATTTAATGCTCAACATGTTTCGGGTGTTAATACATCCATCCTCAGGAGCTTACGACTTGTTTGTTGAGTTATTTCATGGGTTGTATTACTCTGGTTCGATGCGTGTTGGTGTTACGTTGAGGTCTGGCTGGGGTGGTGTGGTATCCGGATGCAGGCTGCAGCCTGCATCCGGATACCACACCACCCCAGGCTTCAGCCTGCACCTGGATACCACACCACACCAGCCAAACCTCAACATAACACAAACACGCATCGAACCAGAGCAATACAACCCATGAAATAACTCAAGAAATAAGTCACAAGCTCCTGAGGACGAATGTATTAACATCTGAAACATGTGGAGCATTAAATAATGAAATAAAAAAAGCAAGTGACATCAAATTGGTCTCTCTTTATTCAATTATCAAGATGATGCACGGTCCAATAAACATAAGATTACAAAATATATTTGGCTCATCAGTAATACTAAAGATAACACATTGTTACATCAACAACACAAAGGAAACAAACATGATGAGTTTTCACAGCAACAATGGTTAAACAAATGTGCCACAATGTTACAGTATAAAGCAGAATGTGCCACAATGTTACAGTATACAGCAAAATGTGCCACAATGTTATAGTATACAGCAAAATGTGCCACAATGTTACAGTATACAGCAAAATTTTGATAGTTCAAGATGAATGGGACTGAGGTTGCTTCAATTACCAAAAAGCTTGAGCTACGACAATTTAGAACACAAAATTACACATATACACAATTGTAGTATGATTTGCACATCATATTAATATGTACTGTGCATACAAAACTGTATAAGAATATCAATGTATACAAAAGTACAACAGCAAAATAATAATAAAATATACATTAGTAAGATGCACTGTAAAAAAGTCAAAACTTTTCCTCTCATTTAAAATGCAAGAATACCTAAAGAAAACAGCTACAAGGAAGTACAGTAATGCCTAAACAATGTATGCACACACAAACGCACTTCAACTAATTTCTACAGCCAGCACAGAAACAACTTGGCCTACAGCCAATTGGCTCAGACAAAACAAAACCTTGAACAACTGGGACTCAAAGAATCACGACTACACTGTACATAAGCTGCCTGTCTTTTGTTTCAATAAAATTTTATATGGAGATTTTTAAGTGACAAAAGTTTTTAATATTAAAAAAGGTAAAGCTGTCCCTGTACACACCATAAAGGCATACAGTGGGATCAGATGCACAGCTTTTCTTTCTTAATCTCAGCACCAGAAGGAGGCAAGTGGTCAATATCAAACCTCAAGCACACTACACTGCTACCCCAACAGCTACTGAACAGAAAGCTGGGTTGATGCCAGCCAGGATGTCTTAAGAGACAATGTAAGTCTCTTGCCCAGATCATTCAGCCTGTAGCCTTAGCACTTAACTCCGTGGCCTTAGTCCGCACGCGAACTATACCGACAGAGCGGCCGCTGCTGGTCGGCGAAGTTAGTGCCAACTTTTGCGGATAGAGGGGTGTCACGTGGTCAGCGCAACAGGTCCCCACAGCCGTTAATCTCTATTTTCTAGACCTGGAGCCGCTACTTTTTTCATTCAAGTAGCTCCTCAATTGACCTCACGAGGCTGAGTGGACCCCGTTCCAGATCCACTACTATTCAGAAAATCTGATAGCGCCGGGGATCGAACCCGGGACCTCTGTATCTGTAGCCACAAACTCTGACCACTAGACCACAGAGGCGGTCAGCCTTGCCACTTACTGGCATTAATTTTCTTTTCAGGATTTACTCTTATTCTGAAGGATGGACAAAGATCATTGAGAAGCATGGCACTGTTTTTTTGCCATCAACCTGTCAATATCTGGATGTCCATGGAAATGGTATAATTGTGGCAGCTTTCCAATCTTTCACTATCATATAAATTTCTACACTTGCTTTTAAATACTCTGATTTCTAAAAACAATGTGCTTCTCACAAGGATTGTCACTACTACTATGCAAGGTTAAGAAGCACTGGAAATGAAGCCACAGGAACCAACTGCTCAGAAAAATGTTTCAGTGTCATAGAGGTGAAAAACAGAGAAATGGAAACATATAACATCGAGTGATTATACAGGCCAGTACATGACAAATGTAACATGCATATGGTAAACACCGCATATGGAATTACGCAATTACAATAACAAAATGAAACACCACATAACAGAATCTCCAGAACAGCTGAGAAACTACCAGATTCCCACTTCAAACCTTGTACCTTGGGGTTGTTCTGCTGTCAAACGTAAGTGGTTCAAATTATATCGGGATTTTTTGGGTAATAAACAGTTTGGAATGGTGTTATTTTTGCAGTCATTCCACATGCATCTTTGAATACATGTAGTCATACTGCAAGACAACACCATAAAAGTTAGGAGCAAGGGTCAGAAGTGATGTGTAACCAAGAGTTTGTGAGGGGGGGAAAAAAAAAACTCAAAATCAGCTGATATACAACACAGATCTCACTCGCACAAAACATGTTACTATGTTAAGTCTGAGCATTTGCCACTGCCAAAAGGGCAATGCATACCTCAGGAAGAGTATTCCACCAACTGATGCCTCTAGAACCAACACCAAGGAGAGAAAACAGCTGCGTGTCCCAAGTTCTCTTCAGAAAAGTTTCAAATTGGTTAGCCATGAGCTTATTGCCAAGATGCCAGCTGTCTGGTACATGCCATGAAGCCTTAAGAGAAGTGTTTACAGTCTGGGCAACTAACCAACGCTCCAACAACCGCAACAAGCTCCCAACTGCTCGTAAGTGCATTGGAAGTGTCCCAAACATCTGGAAAAGAGCAACAGTAAGTAACATCTGGTCGATGATCCACTGTAGCTATGACGTAAGAATTTAGATCATACTGCCCTAGCCTACATTAGCACAAGCAAGTCTTGTTTCATGCCGGGAGAAGTTGCGCAAATCAGAAATTGCACAAACATTCATTCATTCCATTGGCAGGTGCAGAATGCGATGATTCCATGCTATTCTCAGGAGCTTCTTCCATTCCCCTCTGTTATGTACTTTTTCCTGCCACCCTTCTCCACCAACCACTCTTCCATCCTCCCTCACTTCATCTTCCCATCTATTTCTTGGTCTACCTCTCAATCTTGTTGTTCCCACATTCATGTATAATACTTGTTTGGGAATTCTATTTTCTTCCATTCTCTGCACATGCCCAAACCAACGTAATCTATTTTACCATACTGTCTCTGTTACAGATGGTTTTTAAACAATTGCACAAAATTCTTTATTGGTAAATATCTTCCAGTTTTCTTTTTCATGTCATATACTGGGCCTAAAATTCCTCTACACACTTTCCTTTCAAAAATGTTCATTTGCTTTCTATCTCTCTCTGTTAGTATCCAGGTTTCTGATGCATATGTTAATGTTTTGTCTTTTATTATTGATTTTAGTTTCTCTGATATGTTTCTATTTTTAAAAAAATGTTTGTAGCAAAAAGTATGTTTTGTTAGCACTTTTTATTCTTTCTTGCAAGTCTATTTAGCAATTATTATCTTCATTAAGTATAACTCCTAAATATTTGCAATTTTCAACTCTTTCAAACTTGTAATTTTTTATTTTCAAATGTCCTATTTTATTTTTCTTTAAACTGTTTTTCCTTTCCACTATCATATATTTTGTCTTTTCTTGGTTTATCTGTAGCCCTAACTTTCTGGCAATGTTTTGCATTTCTACAAAAAGTTTCCTTATTTCTATTTCATTTTTTCCAATTAATGCAATGTCATCTGCATATGCTAATATATTCAATTGCTCTTTACCAATCTTTATACCAACAGGAACCATTTTTATTCAGTTATCACTTTTTGTAATGCCAAATTAAATAATATTGGTGATAAAGGGTCACCCTGTTTCGGTCCTGTTTTGTTTTTGAAAAAAAGATGACAATGTTCCTTCTACTCTAACCACACATCTTGTCTTTTGAATACATGTTTTACATATATTTATTAATTTAGTATGGCAGGAGGGGCAACAGACAGGCTTGTTATTTTCTACATTTCAAAGTTCCAGCTTTCATAAACATAAAGGTTTATTTAGTGGGCAAACCAATCTGCTCGAAGATCTTCAATGTGACTGAACTCGGAACCCTTAGTTTAGCATCTAACATGTAGATAACAAAGTGTGCTACTTCCTACACACTGTTTACTTTGAACACTTATCTTTAAACCCTGGTTAATAACAACCCTGTAGCACACTCACCCTTTCCTATGCCTCACACTCAAACACACCATAAATTTTTACATCTTTTATTTACCTCACTTATTAGATTAAATGTTCATGATGAAGCTTATACAGAAATAGTATATTGCATGAAAACACAAAACTACATCAATATTTAGATCATATGTGGCCTGTCCAAGAAGTTCGTGCAGTAGGTTAGAGGAGGAGTGAGATGTTGACTGGTGGCGCACCCCTCCAGCTCTCCTCACTCTACAGGACCCAGCTGACTTTCAGGAGGAGCCAGACCACTGTAGGAGAAGGACAGACTTCGTGCTTTAGTTTTTTGTGGAACGCGTCACTGTCAAAATGGAGATCGATCAAAAGCTTGAACAACGAATTAACATCAAGTTTCTTGTGAAACTGGGCAAGAATGGCCCCGAAATCCATCAAATGTTGCAACAGGTTTATGGAGAGTGTGCTCT